>Ga0306921_10003280_pt1 | contig 16405 bp, 10 predicted proteins | sample sta12Cox44000080_FD_203760 | JGI IMG/M metagenome (GOLD analysis project Ga0306921, IMG submission 203760) | Lab enrichment of tropical soil microbial communities from Luquillo Experimental Forest, Puerto Rico - statoxic.12C.oxic.44.000.080 (v2)... | ecosystem: Environmental > Terrestrial >...
AACCTGACATTCGAAGTGCGTGAAGGTCTGCGGAAACATGAGCGACCATACAAATTCCCAGCTCCGGCAGGAGAAGAATATGATTGTCCATCGCTCGAGGCCCAGGTTGCCGATCTGGCTGATGAGATTACGTATTACAGTCACGATCTCGACGACGCGCTTGATTTTGAAATCTTGACCCCGGCGCGGCTGGAAGAGAACGAGGTCTGGCGCAACAGTCATAGCGCAGTGCTCGCGCGTTACACGGGCGCACACGAACCGAAACTGCACAAGCTGATTATTCGCGACATCATTGATCGGGAAGTGCACGACCTGGTTGCGACTAGCGCGGAATCGATTGCCGAATCAGGCGTGCAGAGCGCAGACGACGTGCGCCGGCAAAGCGCATCGCTTATTCGCTACAGCGATGAATTAGCCGACGCGAATCGAGCGCTCCGGAAACTTTTGTATAAAAATGTTTATTACCATCCGCGCGTCGCGGAAGTGAACCGGCGCGCCTGCGAGATGCTGCGGCGCGTTTTTGAAGCCTACCTTGCAGATCCCGACAGACTGGGCGACGGCGCGATGCGGCGAGTCGAAAAGGAGGGATTGCATCGCACAGTTTGCGATTACATCGCGGGAATGACCGACCGTTATGTAATGGAAGAATATGCGCGGATAGCCGGTAGCGGCGGTTCACCCTAACCGCCCCTCGCGAGCGTGATTATGTGAAGGAGCAGGCGATTGAGGTCAATCGCTTCTACCTACGCGGCGGCGTTGCCGATTTCGTCGCGTAAATATCTGATCAGAAAACGGAGGCGCTGATTGAGCGAGCGTTCTTCGAGCAGACGTTGCCGGCGCAATGGATCGTTTACGAACGTCGATCCCATAAGGTCGGCCAGCATTTCCAGATCGCGTAATTCGGAAAGATACCGATCCAGTTTTGCGGGCAACTGACGGCGATCGTGTTTCAAGCTCGCGTAGAGTTCGACCACTTTTGCGCCGAGCGCCTCGGTCTCGACTGTCGTTGGATCGCGCGATTCAACAGCATCGATGCTGGCGATTGGAAATGGCTTCTCCTGTTCAAAACTAGTGAAGCGCACACGTTGCAGACCTTGCAGGATTAAATTGGACGTGCCGTCGCTGCGTCCGACACATGCACGAATCAATCCAGCGGTGGCGCGGTGGAAAAAATCCTCGGGGGCATGCCAATCCGGGCAGCTCGGCTTGATCAGCGTCACGCAAAACATGCGATGCTGTTGAAGCGCGTGTTCCAGCATTTTGCGATAGCGCGGCTCGAAAATGTAAAGCGGCAGCAGAGCGTGTGGAAACAGCACCGCTCCCGGAAGGGGCATCACTGGTAATTGCTCGGGTAAAATCACGGATGAGGACATGATTGTTTTCTCTTTTTACGATATGTGGGTTGCAGAAAGAGCAAGCGAGCTTCGCCGTGTTGAGACTCTGGCAGGGCGTGACAGCCGGGCGCGCCGCGGTCAAAGGACGGCCCGGCGGTCGTCCCTACCATTTGATCCCCAACGCGCGGAGTTCTTCCAGAGCCAGTTGTCCTTCGGCGTGGCTCACCGTACCGACCGACGCGTAAATGAGTACCGAGCCGGCGCGCGCCAGCAGAACACGTGAAATCGCCCCGAGTTTTCCGATCCCCATGACCGCAAGTCCTAGATCCAAACGGCTGCTTGTCATGAACTCGAGCAAACGTCCGAGTTCCATCGGCGTGTCAGTGCGCGTAGCAACTTTGAAGATATCTGCTCCCTGCGATCTCGCCTCGCGCGCTTTCGCCGACAGGACTCGCGCGGTCGGTGTGGATTTGAAATTGTGGAACGAAATGATTCGCCGGACGTTTTTGTTTTCGGCCAAGTTGAGCAACAACCGCAGCGCAGGTGCTGAGCGTAACTCGACGTCGATATAGTCGGCGTGATTCAAAAATCGAGCGAGCAGATCACGCCGTTGCCGCAGTCGAAGTTTGCTGGCGCCGCCTTCGTGCGGATGTCGGGCGGTGATGATGAGCGGCATACGCAGCTTCGGTAATACTTTTTCCACCCGATCGGCCATGTCCGCGAGACAATCCAAACGCAGTTCGAATAAATCCGGCGGCCTGCGTATCCGGAAAGCGCGCTCCAGATCAGCGCGTGACGCGATCACGCCGACGACCCGCGAACGCCGCTTAATCGAGCTACGCGCCGTCATTGTTTCGTCGCAAACGGCGGAACCATTCTTTCCACATACTTGGCGAGAATGTCGAACTCAAGATTTACGAGATCGCCGATGGTTGCACGATCAAGGTTGGTATGACGCTTGGTGTAGGGAATGATCCAGACCTCGAAGCTTTTTGGAAGAACTTCCGCAACGGTGAGACTGATTCCATCCACAGCGATTGAACCCTTGAAAGCCACGTAATGCCTGGACTTTTCCGGCAATTCGACCTCCAGTCGGAAGTCTGCGCCTTTGGTGTCAAAGGCGAGAATGGGCGCGACGCAATCAACGTGGCCTTGAACGAAATGTCCGCCCAGCCGACCGTCAGCGCGTAACGCGCGCTCCAGATTTACGGGGTTGTCCTGCCGCAAATTATGGAGGTTTGTGCGAGCGATTGTTTCCTCGAGCAAATCGAAGCTTAAGCAATCACTCCGGCATGAAGTTAGCGTCAAACAGCAGCCATTCACGGCAATGCTCTGCCCGGCGCTGAGGTGTTTGGCGGTTCCTGGCGCGGCGATTTGTAACTCCGTTCCGTGATCACGTTCACGCACGGCTACGACTGTGCCGACTTCTTCGATTAATCCCGTGAACATGATCTTGCAGCAGAATCTTTTGGAATAATTACACGGTTACATCGCATTTACGATTCGACGAGTTGCCATGGCGAAGCTAATTAGCGTTGCACGGATCTCCACCAAACGCAGGCCTCCGGACAACGCTGGCCGAGTGGTTGAGTGATCAGTTATTTTTTACCTAACGAACTCACATGCCTGCACGGTTGGAAAGCGTCCCGCTGACGATCTTTCAACGGTTTTTCCGCACAGAGACGCTTGGCGGTCTGGTCTTGTTAGGCTTCGGTCTCGCCGCGCTCGCGATCGCCAATTCGCCGTTATCCGAAGCTTATAACCATCTTTGGGAGATATCGCTGACGGTCGGAATCGCTCCTCACGAACTTTCGCTGAGCCTGCACGAGTGGATCAATGACGGTCTGATGGCCGTGTTTTTTCTCCTGGTCGGGCTCGAAATCAAACGAGAATTGCTGGCTGGTGAGTTGTCTTCTGCGCAGCAGGCGGCGCTTCCCATCGCGTGCGCAATCGGAGGAATGGTTGTCCCCGCGTTGATTTATTTGATTTTCAATTTGCGCGGGCCGGGTGCGCACGGTTGGGGCATTCCGATGGCCACCGACATTGCGTTTGCCTTGGGCGCACTCAATTTGATTGCTCCCCGGGCGCCAATCGGCGCAAAAGTGCTACTGACTGCCCTTGCGATCGTAGACGACATCGGATCGGTGCTTGTTATCTCATTTTTCTACTCGCAGGCGATCGTCTGGAGTGCGCTGAGCGGCGCAGCAATGACGCTGCTGGTGTTGATTGGATTTAACCTGATCGGTATTCGTCGTCTCTGGCCGTACCTGCTGGTCGGAGGCGTGCTATGGTGTTTTGTTCATGGCTCCGGCGTGCACGCCACAATTGCAGGGGTTGTTCTCGCCTTCACCATTCCTGCACGCTCACGCATCAATGCGCTGGAATTCTCCAGAGAAGCTCACTCGCTGCTGCACACGTTCGATCGCACGGAAACTGGTGACTTTGTGGTTTTGACCAGCAAAGGACAGCAGGAAACGGTTTTTGCGCTTGAGCGGGCGAGTGGAAGCGTAACCGCCCCGATACTCAGGCTCGAGCACGCGCTGCACAATTTTTCGGCGTTCGTGGTGATGCCGCTGTTCGCGTTTGCCAATGCGGGAGTCAAAATTGATCTATCGCTGCAGCATGCAGAGATTGGGTTCGGAATATTGGCGGGGCTGTTGTTCGGCAAACCACTTGGAATAATGATATTTGCGTTGATCGCCGTAAAGGCAGGGATTGCGAAGCTTCCTCAGGCAGTGAACTGGAGATCGTTGCTTGGGTATGCGTGCCTTGCCGGAATCGGGTTTACCATGTCACTGTTTGTTGCCATGCTGGCGTTTGAGGACACACCTTTGGTTTACGCAGCGAAGCGGGGCATTATCGCTGGTTCGCTTCTTGCGGGAATTGCGGGCGCATTGTTGCTGAAGGTCGGCCGATCTTTGCGCGATGTTAACTAGTTTGCCAAAGTCGGACGTGTCTCGTGCAAGACACACGTCGCATGCGGTGAGATCGCAAAGTGGGCGGATTGCCATTTTCTGCGTTGTTCTCTTCCTCTCTGGCACTGGCGCGCTTATTTTCGAGACGCTGTGGCTGCGACTGAGTGGTTTGGCGTTTGGTAACTCGGTCTGGGCTGCCGCGCTGATTCTCTCCAGTTTCATGGCGGGCATGGCATTGGGAAACGCGCTGGCTGCGTCATCAAGAATTCACCGATGGCGGCCGCTGCATTTGTATGCTGTGTTGGAACTGCTCGTGGCATTCGTTGGATGCACGATTGTCTTTGGCCTTCCAGTTCTTGGCGACTTGATGCGGCCACTGTGGCAAATGCTGTGGAATCATCAGCCGATGCTGCTCGGGCTGCGATTTGTGGTTTCCTCCCTGATTTTGCTCCTGCCAACGGCAGTCATGGGTTTGACACTGCCGGTGATCATTGAAGATCCGTTGCTGCGCGAAACGGAATTTGGCCGCGCGATCGGATTTCTCTATGGATCGAATACACTGGGAGCGATGTTTGGCGCGGTTATAGGCGAAGCTTATTTCATCGGCGCATTTGGGCTTCACGGCACGAGTGTGGCGGCTGCCGCAACGCTTTGCATTGCTGCGGCGATTGCCTTGTCCGTCGCAAGGTTCGGGGCAATGCGATACGGAAATCTCAAAATCACGGACCCAGCCGTGCATTCCAAATTTCCGTTGAGATTCGACGTGAGTTATCGCCTGCCTTTTGGTTTGCTTTTTGTCAGCTTCGGAACGGGCTTAATTTTTCTCGCGCTCGAAGTGATTTGGTTTCGATTCCTGAGGCTGTACGTCGCCTCGTTGCCCACTGCTTTCGCGATCATGCTGGCGATCGTGTTGGCAGGAATTGGCGTCGGCGCTCTCGTCGCTGGCGTGGTGTTTCGTCCGTCGCGTCGGTCGAATCAAGTGCTTCCGATCCTGTTGCTCGCCGCAGCGATTTTGGTGCTTCTCTCATATTTACTTTTTCCGGGCGAATTGATCCGGGCGCCCACCGGTGTGTTTGACCTTCGTTGGTGGCAGATCGCGGTTCTGTGTGTCGCGCTGATGTTTCCGGTCGCGTTGGTTTCCGGCATCCTGTTTCCGGTTCTTGCGGCTGAGGTCCAGGCGCGTGTCGGTGACCGGATGAACAGTACGGGACTTACGGCACTGCTTAATACTACTGGCGCGGCGATCGGTCCGTTGATCGCGAGCTTTGTGTTGTTGCCGGTTCTGGGCTACCAAACCAGTCTCATTTGCTGCGCGGCCGGGTATGCTTCGCTCAGCTTGCTCGTAGTCGAACGTGAAGCGTCATCATTTCGACGCCCTGTCGGGATCACCCTCGTTGCGCTTTGGGCCTTGCTCATCCTTGGGCTGATGCTCTTTCCCTACGGTCGAGCGGAGGCGCACTTCGCGCACGCGAGTCGTACCTACGAGGTCGACGAGCAAGGCCACGCGCTCGCGCGCGTTGTAAAACGGATTGAGGGTACATCGGATACCTGGCAGTTGCTGCGACGCAATTTGTTCGGCGAGCCCTACTATTACCGGTTGCTAAGTGACGCCTTTTCGATGTCGGCCACAAACCCGCGCAATCAGCGTTACATGCGGTTGTTCGCGTACCTTCCCCTGGCGCTCCATCCCGCCGCAAAAGATGTGCTGCTTCTTTGTTATGGATGCGGCGTGACCGCGGATGCTTTCACTCGCAAATCGACTGTCGAGCGGATCGACATCGTGGATATCTCAAAAGAAGTATTCGCGCTGGCCGATTTTTATTCCGGAATTAATTACTCGAACCCACTGCGCGATCCGCGTGTGCACGCGGTCGTTCAGGATGGACGATTTTTTCTGCAAGCCAGCCCGCGGCAGTACGACATCATTTCGGGAGAACCGCCGCCGCCGAAAATCGCAGGGGCAGTTAATCTCTACACGCAGGAATTTTTCTCGCTGATGCGAAGCCGTTTAAAGGAAAACGGAATCGCCACCTTTTGGCTTCCGATCAATCAATTAAAGGTGGAGGAAGCCAAGGCGATTCTACGAGCGTTTCACAATGCGTTTCCAAATGCATTGGTATGGGGCAGCGCCGATCAGGACTGGATCATGATGGGAGTCAATAGCCCGGGTCGCAGAGTGACTGAAGATGAGCTTCGGCAGCTGTGGAGTGATCCAAAAACGGGCGCGGATTTGAGAACGATTGGAATTGAGGTGCCGCAGCAATTGGGCGCGCTGTTTTTGATGGACGGCGACGAAATCGACCGGATCACGCAGAATGTCGCGCCACTCACCGACGTTTATCCCAAGCGGTTAACCGATCGGCTGTGGGACGACGAAGCAAACCATCGGTTTGCGCTAAACTATCTGACGGCACCAGCGGCGGTTGAACGCTTTGTTAATTCGTCGCTGATAAACCAGATCTGGCCTGAGACATTGAATCCGGGAGCTGCTGAGATGGAACCATTCTTCACCGTTCGGCAGACGCGCTACCTTTCTGAAACCATTGGAAGCAACAGGCTCGCCGAACTCGATCTTTATCTGCGGCATTCGCGGCTCCGGATACCTGTTCTGGAGGTTTTAGGAAGCGATGGATTGCGGGTATCGATCGCCGAGCGAATCGCGAAGAATTCCGCAACGCCGCCGCTGGAAGTCACACCGGACTTGATTGCGGCGGCGCTGGCGCAGCGAAACGTCAACAGAGCGATTCAATTGCTGGAAAATGAGAAAGATAGTGGCGCCCTCAGTGTCGAAGGCAAACTCCTGCTCGCGTACCTCTACTGCTTGGTAGGAAGTGTCGATAAGGCCGAGACGCTCGTCGCCGCGAACGCTGCAACGATCAAAAAGGATTCATTTACCGATTGGCTTTGGGAAAAATTGCGCGCCGATTTCGGATTCCATCCGCCTGCCAATTGATCGGCGTACAACATCCTCGAATTGCCCTTCAATCACGATGTCCGTTGGCAGTGACTGCACTCGCGACTGAAAAGGGATGAAAGTCTCAATCGTCATCCCTTGCTACAACGAGAAGGCGACGATCGAAAAGATTGTCGAGGCAATGCGCGCAGCGCCGATCCAGAGCAAAGAGATCATCATAGTTGACGATGGATCGCGCGATGGCACACAAACGATACGGAACGCAATCTCGAACACCGTCGATCAGGTGATTTATCAGCCGGTCAATCGCGGCAAAGGGGCAGCGTTGCGGAGCGGTTTTGCGGCAGCGACCGGTGATATTATTCTCGTTCAAGACGCCTCGAGTACAGCCCCGAAGATTACCCTGCGCTTCTTGAGCCACTCCTCTCCGGGAAAGCAGACGCGGTTTTCGGCTCGCGTTTTATGGGCGGGCGACCGCACAGGGTCCTTTTTTTCTGGCACATGGTTGGCAATCGGTTTTTGACGCTGCTCTCCAACATGTTCACTAACCTGAACCTCACCGATGTGCAGAGTGGTTATAAGGCTTTTACAGCTTCGACTATCAAATCGGTGCAAATAGAAGAGGACCGCTTTGGCGTGGAATCTGAACTGGTTGCAAAGATTGCAAAGCTGAGGGGGTGCCGGATTTTCGAAGTGGGAATTTCCTATTACGGACGCACGTACGAAGAAGGCAAGAAGATCGCCTGGCGCGATGGTTTCCGAGCGCTCTACGCCATCATCAACTATGGTTGCCAGCGCTGAATCCATTCAAACACGTTCACGACACAAACAAGCTCACTGCCTTCTAACTGGCATGGATGAGAATCGATTTTGATGCGTCGCCACGCTTTTTTTATCGGACTATTCGTCGTCGTTGCGGCGACGCGTTTCGCGATTCTGTTCGCATCGCAAACCCATGTGCATAGTGATGAAGCCATCATTGGCCTCATGGGTAAACACATTCTGGAAGGGCGCCACTTCCCCTTCTACATGTATGGTCAGCCGTACAATGCCGGCGCGGCCTGGGAAGCTTATCTGGCCTCGGTTGCATTCGCGTTGTTCGGCGTCGGCGTGGTTCCGTTAAAAGGCTGCATCGTAGTCTTATCGTTGTTCTGTCTGTTTCTGTTTTATCGAATGGGTTGCGCTCTGTACGATCGGCGCACGGCCGTTTTCGCAACGCTCGCCTTTGCTCTGACCCCATCGCTTCTCATATGGCACTTCCAAGTGAGAGGTTATTCCTGGTATTTTCTTTCGATTCCTGTTCTAACGCTGCTTTTTGCGTCGATCGAATCGACCACAATTCCCAAGCGAAGAACGTTACTACTCTTTGGTCTTGCCTCTGGCTTGAGCATCTGGTGCCTGGAGTTAGTTGCCCCGTTGGTCGCGGCGTTGTGGTTGCTGCTGATGTTGCGCCGCAGGATTTCGCGCAGTGGTGCCCTAGCAGGATTGGTCGGGTTCCTGCTGGGCTATGCACCGGTCATTGTGTTTAACCTCATCTATCGGTTCAGCAACTGGCGATATGTTGCCATTGAAAGACCGGGAGGTGGATTTTCCGCTGTCTTTCAGCTTTCCAATTGGCGGCGAATTTTTCTGGATGAAATGCCGAAGTTCTTTGGACCGGACACGGTTCTTTGGTACTACGGCGAGAAACCGGCAGTCGGTTACGTTCTCTACGCAATTGCCCTCTTCGCGCTCAGCGTTGGGATATGGCCTTTCGTGAAATCACCTGGAAAAATTCTGCGCGCGGTGCGCGGTGATTTAGCAGATGCCCGGCAAAAATCGGACTTCGATATGGTGGTGCTTACCGCAGCTTCTTTCGTCCCTTATGTGAGTCAGGCTCCCGGTGTGCCCAGCTATTTTTTTGGGGGATGTTTTTTCCTGTCGATGCTGACCGGGCGAATGTTGGAACGTGGCTCCTCTTCCTTGATGCCATTGCCGCGCCTCGGCGCGGCCGCTGCGCTCGCCGCGATCTTGGTAACGGGAATTTTTGTTCTCATCCGCGTCGGACAAACCAATCAGATCGAAACACTTTCTCTGTGCGACGACAGGAGAACGTACTGCATGACACGAATTGCCGCAGCGGACATTGACGGGGTTCATCGCGATTTGGAGCAACGCAACGTGACCTCAGTCTGGACCACGATCTCTTTTGTTTATCCATTTCTATTCGAGAGCGGCGAAACGCTGGCCGTTTCTAACGAGATATTCGAAACGCCATATCGTGTCTATCCCGAGGACATACTGTGGCGCGAGCCCAAACGAGACCGAGAGGCGGCATTCGTCGTTGAAACCGATGCTCCAATTCGATCGCTTGTGGAAATGCGTTGCGAGCAGGTCTTCGGCTCACCGCCGTTGACGCGCGAATACGGCAAACTCACTGTGATCACGAATCCCTGAACTCTGATCTCTCGATGCCGAACTTACACACCGCCGGAAACCCTCTCCGGCGATGCAATTTCTTGCGTTACTGCCGCTGCCACCAAACAACGTTATCTCCCCAGTCACCGGTCTCTCCGTATCGGACGGGTGTGTATCCCATTGAACGCATCGGGATTTGAGACACATTCGGCAGCCAATCGTTTGTCAGAAAAAATCCGCCCGGTTTGAGCAAGGTTGCGATATTCCGAAGCGCCAGGGCCTGCTCGAAGGTGTCGTAGTAGATCAACACATTTGTGGCTATGATCAGATCGAATGGCCCTGTTGCCGATCGATCGAATTCTTCTAACACGATATTCAAATCGACGGGTTTGCACGAAAGAACGACTTCTGGACGAATCGCGACTGCGCGCGTTTCAAGCCCCGTGAGCGCTGGTGGAGGTTGAATCGGAGCGACGGGCGCGCCGATCTCGCTGCCGAACGAACGCCAGTATTCAACTGCTTCGGGAGCCCATCGCCAGGACTCGCGCGGCAATTGCACGACGTAGCTCTCCCCCCTCTTGGCGCTCTCCCGCGCGCGGCGCAGATGCTCGAGAACTTCCTGACTGATATCAAAGGCAGTAATTTCGACCTTTCCGCGTTCGGCGAGTCCGAATCGAACAAGCGAATCGTAAACTGCGAACGGTTGCAACGTCTGGAGCGGATAAAAATCGTAACCAAATCCCTTATCGGTAAAATCCAAACCGGGTCCGATCACCGCTACCCGGGTTATCGACCCTTTTGGAAGCACTGCCCGCTCAGCCATATCGCGTAGCGCGCCTTCGATGCCGAAGCTGGACAGGATGGTCGTATCGACCGAGATGCCGCGATCACGAAACACACGTGAGCGCTCGGAAAGCCCTGTCTGCTGATTACTCTCGCGCCCTGCTTGATCAACCTGTTCGCGAATGGTGTTTTGTTCCTGGACGACGCGTTGAAGATTTTGCAGAACGAAATTCTTAGTTTGGTCATAGCCGGCGGAATTGGCCGGCTCGACTGCGCGGCTTCGGAGAAGGTTTCGGAGAAAAATAATGCGCTCGTTGTTTCCGGGATTGCGCAGTGCTTTCACAAGATCAGTCACACGCGCCTGCACGACTGGATCTGCCAAATCGTTCATCGTGATGACCCGCGGTTGGATCGTGAATGAAGTTCCGAATAGGAGCAGGTTAATCATGGAATCGAGCGCGCCTTGCTCGAGACGTGTGCGAACGGCGTTATCCTCGTGCTCAGCCCAGGCTTTCCACTTGCCTTCGTTCGGCTCTTTTAATTCTGTCGGGAGTTCCCCAGCGTGCGCCTCCAGCACTGGCTTAGCAAATGCGAATGAGACAATGGGGCGATGCCCGCGTGTTTGCTTGACCCGGCAATAGGCGTAAAGCGACACCCCCGCAATGGCGAGTATCAAGGCAATGACCAATAGCAGCAGAGGGTGGTGTTTGAACTTGTTCATCTATTGATACTGGCGTCGTCGTGTCACTCTTCTTCTACTCGCAGCGCCGAAATGTGCGCGCGTGCAGCTGAAAATTTTAAGAACGAGAGCCCAAAAAATCCAAAAAAAAGCTTGTCAGAACCTTACGTGTTCCGCTAGAGGGGAATTCCGACCGACAAATGCCCTTATCTTGTCGTTCAAAAAAAGTTCAAAAAAGTGAAAAAAAAGCTTGTCAGGGCTTTAGAAATTTTATAAGCCTGCTCAAACCTAACCAAACCAATGGAGAAACAAATGACACAAAACGCACTAAAAACGTTTAGATTCGTTCGTCTCGCTTTGATGGCGGGCGTCGGATTTCCATTAATCCTTGCGTCTAACGCATTCGCGCAATTGCCGGCTCCGGCTGTGCCTGCCGAGCCTGGCGCAGCTGCGCCGTCCACGGCCGAGGTCGAACGCGTCGTCGTGACCGGTTCAAACATTCCCACAGCGGAAGAGACCGGCCCGAACCCGGTTGATACGTACCGGCCGCAGGACATTGAAAAACTCGGTATCCGCAACGCCACCGACCTTCAGGAATTTATTCCGCAGCAAGCGGGGGGAACGGTTAACCTGAATATCGGCAACGGCGGTGATGGCACCATCCAATTCAACCTGCGCGGTATTTTGCCCAAGGAAACTTTGGTTTTGATTGATGGCAAACGAGTCGCATATGGTTCGTTAGCCGTCGCTGCCGCCAGCGGCGGCCCGGACATCAACCTGATACCATTTTCGATGGTCGATCACGTGGACATCCTGAAGGATGGCGCCTCGGCCGTGTATGGTTCGGACGCGATCGCGGGCGTGGTCAACTTCTTCCTGGTCCATAAATTCCGCGGCCTGGAAATCGGAGGGACCTATGGGAACACAAACTTGGGAGCTTCCAACGACATGGGCGAGTGGGAGGCATGGATCAAAGCTGGCACGGGCGATGACAAAACGGACATCGTTGTGATCGCCGATTTCTGGGAGCGCCTCGGCGGCATATTTAGCCGCGACCGCGACCTCTCCTCCAACGGCTTCTTCATCCCGTTTGGAGGCTTGGACGCACGCAGCGGCAACTTCCCTGGGCGTGTGCAAACCCGTCGGCTGCTTCCCAGCATGTTCTTCGGGGGTCCCTTTGGTGCTAACCCAATAATTGGAGTTAACACGCCCCTGCCGCATTCGGCCCCGAACGCGCGCTTCTCGCCATTCTACAAGAACCCGTATGCAGTTAATCCCAACGCCTATCCCGGTGCGCCTGGTATTGCGAATACAATTGGCACTAATCCCGGCGGCTTGCCCCAGTTTGGCACTCAATATAAGGGCGGCGGCAATTACTTCTTTTTTAACTTCGCCGCTTTCACCCCGGCGCTGCCTCCGGGAGACCGGCAAGTGTACTACGGTTCGTTTACCCGCGACATATGCGACAAATATCTGACGATATTTGGCGACTTTAAATATGCGCGGTCATTTTTTGATTCGTCCCTCGCAGCGGTGCCATTTACACCCGATCCGTTCCACAACGGGAACACGGGGACTTTCTTCAGTCCTAGCGGCATCAGTGTGCCAATTACCAATCCATTTAATCCGTTCACCGTTGCAGACGCCACGATTCCAAACTTCTTCCCTGATGGATCGGGTCTCCCAGTCACGACCGGTGTTCGCTACCGCGGCGTTACCGACACCGGGCCCAGGCATGAAAAGTTCACTTACTGGGATCAGCTCTTCGACGTCGGGCTGCGTGGCGAAATGGGCTGGATCGCCGATTACTTCAAGACGTGGAACTGGGAACTGGGTTTCCGGTGGTCGTCAAACGAGGGACAGGACCTCTCGGTAGGCGAGGTCAGCCAGCCTGGCTTGCGGGCGGCGCTCCTGGATACAAATCCTGCCACGGCGTTTGATCCTCTCCTAAATATCAGCGGCCAAAATACAGCCGCGGCCAGAAGTCAGGTCTATGTTACACTGCATAACTCCGGTACGTACAACTTGCCTATCTACTATGGCACGTTTAACGGTGACTTGTTCAATATCCCAGCCGGCCCAGTTTCGTTTGCGATCGGTGGTGAATACGACGGGCCGACATTCGACCGTGATCGGGATGCGCTGAATACAACCTTTAATACCATTGGCTCAGTCGATGGCCAAAGCTTCAAGGTCGACCGGAGTATCTGGGCGATCTACGAGGAAGTGCGAGTGCCATTTACCAGTCCTACATGGAACTTCCCCGGGTTCTACAGCTTGGAGGTAGACTTTGCCGAGCGCGAGGAATGGTATGACACCAGCACCTCGTCAGTCTTACCTTCCGGACTCTTCGCAGCGGTCCCGTCGCACACTATCTCGTATAACGCGCAGAAGCCGAAGGTATCTGTCCGGTGGCAACCGTTGGATCCGAAGTACATCGGTGCTGTGACTCTGCGTGGCAGCTATACGGAGGCGTTCCATGCGCCGACACTTTCTGAGGTGACTCCGGCTTCCTCGCAAAACTTCCCGATCGTGACTGATCCGTTCAGCGGCGGTCAGACCGAGCCACAGATCGAGGAGCGAATCCTGGGTAACCCCCTAATTCACCCAGAAGTAGCGTATGAGTGGACCTACGGAGCTGTTTGGAGTCCGAAATGGATCAAGGGCTTAACCGTGAGCGCCGATTGGTGGCACATCGATATGCGCGACATCGTAACGACTCTCGGGGCGCAAACCATTATCAACTTACTTCCTCCGCCAAATCCTGGTGCGTCAACCGTTTTTGGCCCCAACGGCACGGCGGTATTCCGTTCAGCTGGTACTAACCCGAATTCGCCGGGACCCGTCGACCTGGTTATTGATCCTAACCAGAATCTTGCCGGCGCGATCTTCGAAGGTCTCGATTATGAGGCAATCTATATTTTGGACTCCTCGATCTTTGGCCGCGGCGATTGGGGTAGATTGACCACAACAATCAACGGCACCTGGCTCTCCCGGGCCAGGCTACAGGTTGCGCCTGGTACAAAGCCATTCGGTATCGGTGGTCAGTTCGTCTCGACCTCATTCCCGCTCACGAGTTCGTTGCCATGGAACCGGGCGAACTTCAGTATGTTCTATGATGGTCCGGCAGACACATGGATGCAGGGCTTGGATATCGGTGCGATTGTGCACTGGACCGGTCAGTACGAAGATGACAATCAGAGTTTGACCGGATCCACAAAGCCACAGGAGCCAAGGAGTGGCCCCAACGGCGGCCAGGCGGTAAATGGAGTCTTTGTCGGACCGGGCAACGAAGTACGCGCTCGGAAAGTGGCCGCATGGACTACGCTCGACCTGCTCTTCAACTACACGTTTAATCTGCCACCGCCTGCGCCGGCGGAAGTGCCGGGCTTCGCCAAGGACGGCGGCAAAAACGTGAAGAGCGGCAAGGACGGCAAGGAGAAGAATGTGGTCCCTGTATCGACGGCCGAGTATGGCTGCAGCAACTGGAAATGGTGGCTTAACAACACCACGGTCACGTTGGGCATGCAGAACGTGTTCGATACCGATCCGCCGTTCGTGGCAGGCAGCTTCGAAAATGGCTACGATGAATCACTTGCCACCATCAAAGGCCGGTTTTGGTACGTGGGACTGAAGAAGCGATTCTAAAAGTGTAACGTTTATTAGTTCACAGCGGCCGGGCTCGAAAAATGAGCCTGGCCGTTTTGTTTTCGGGGTCGCACGCTTTAGCGACGCCAAATGACGAACGGTTAACAAATTGCGGCAAGGTTTACCTCGCACATCGACATCAGCGGCGCGCCCTATGAGGTGCAGTCGAGCGGAGGTAGCTAAGGCCTTGCCAAGCCCTCGCCGAGATGGCACCCCTCTTCGCAGAAGAATTTGCCGGGCTATGGCATTTAAAAGTCCATTTCAGACATCGTTGCCGTACGCAGGCTCACGTGGCCTATCTGTGATAGGGCAACCCGAGCTCATAGAGGGCGATTTCGTCGCGAAGCGCGTTGAGCAAACTGTGGTTATCCAGGAGCTCGGCTCCTCGGAACGCCCGTCGCGCATTTTCTTCCGCTTCCACGAAACGTCCACTTTCAGCGCAGGCAGCCGCGAGGGTTCGTAGATAATTTGGATCTTTGCCACGGGAAAGCTGCACTGCTTCATTGGCCAGCTCCATTGCGCGGTTACCATCCCGGATCGAAGCGTCAGATGACGTCGCCAGAAGCCATGCCAGGCCGTTGCGTGGCAGCGGATCTTCGACGGAGTTCCGCAAGGCGTGTTCGTACTCGGCTATTGCATCTTTCTGTGATCCGGCTCTTAGAAACGCGTCGGCTAACAAAGTGTGGAAGCGCCCGTCTTTTGGTTCAGTCGCCTGTGCCTTCTGCCACAGAACCATCGCATCGGGCATCTGGCCCTGCTGAAACAGAATGTTGCCAAGGTTTAGGTAAGGGTCGCCATAACCAGGTCGTAGTCTCATCGCATTATGATAATGATTGGTTGCCTCATTTGGCCGTCCCTTTTGAGCGAGGAGGTTGGCAAGGTTATTTTCGATGAGCGCACTGCCAAAGTTATAATGGGTCGCATTTTTACGGGAGCGAATATGCAATGCCGTCTCGAATCGGGAAGTTGCGTTATCTAAGTCTCCGCGTTTCAGGGAAGAATGGCCTAGATTGTAATACGCCTCGTCATTGTCACTGGTAACATCCAGCGCGTGGTTCCAGAGCACCTCACTGTTTCGCCAGTACGAGGTTTGCACAAATGCACGCCAGCTTAATGAAATGATGATGGTTACTGCAATGGCCCCGCACAGCGCCTGATAGCCTATGCCTGGGGTGGTTGTGTGCGGGCCTAGGCTGTGTACCGAGCTTTTGCGCGCGCTACGAGCAGGAGATGGCCAGCCCGTCGTGACCTGTCGCGAGCGGGGTCTGCGCATCATCATGAATCTCATCAGATCAGTGATGCCCCAGGTAATCAGCACATATAGTCCGATCTGTGGCAAGTAAGTGTATCGATCTGCGCGCGCTTGCTCGCCGGCTTCCACCAAGCCGATCACGGGCACGAGCATGCCGATGTACCAAAACCAGCCGGTAAAGATGTAGGGTCGTTGCTTGCGCCAATGAATTGCCAGCAGGGTCACTGCAATGAGAAATGCAATTGCCAGGAGGACCTGCCATAAATGGAGCTGATCGTTAGGATGCGGGTAGAACGCCGCCAACCGAACTGGCCAGAACATCTGCCAAACGTAGACAACATAAGTAACAACCGCGTTGTTCAGTCGCCACGATAGTGGCAACTGGGCCATCGTACCTCTGCTTTGGAATTGCGTAAATAATGTCACCGCCGACGAGAGACTGGAGAGTGCAAACAGCGGAACCTTCTCCGCTAATAGACGGCG
>Ga0306921_10003283_pt1 | contig 16404 bp, 17 predicted proteins | sample sta12Cox44000080_FD_203760 | JGI IMG/M metagenome (GOLD analysis project Ga0306921, IMG submission 203760) | Lab enrichment of tropical soil microbial communities from Luquillo Experimental Forest, Puerto Rico - statoxic.12C.oxic.44.000.080 (v2)... | ecosystem: Environmental > Terrestrial >...
ACCTGCCGATCCATCTCGGCAACCATTCGGGCAAACGTTGCGAGTGATCCGCCGTCGAAGTCGATCAGGTTCTTGATGCGTTCGGACTCCGCCTCGTCCCCGGGTCCCTCCCAAGGCCAATGTGGTGCATTGAAATGTAGGCTCAAAAGGAAGGGGGGTTTTTTGGCCTCAGCCGCCCAACGGCGAACGAGCGACACAGCCTGATCCCCCAGCAGTTCGGTCAGATATCCGGCCTGATGAATGGGCACGTCGCCATCCCAGAGATCATCGGTCGCGGTGTTTGCCGGTCCGGACTTGTGCGTGAAGTAATCGAGCGCGCCTCCGCGAAAACCCCAGAAATGATCGTAGCCGCTCTGGAGGGGGCCGTGGTCGGGCAGCCAGCCCAGATGCCACTTGCCGATGAGCATGGTCTCGTAGCCTGCTCTCTTCAACAGGGAGGGAAGGGTCGGGTGCTCGCGGGGCAAACCGACATTGCGCTGCCGGCTGCTCGCCGTGAGCGGTTCTTCCAGACCGACCGCAAGGCGGTATTGGTAGCGTCCCGTGATCAGCGCCGTGCGTGTCGCCGAGCATACGGCGGAATTGGCGTAAGCCTGCGTAAAGCGCACGCCCTCGGCGGCCAGCCGGTCGATGTGGGGCGTCTGGTAGTCCCGCCGGCCATAACAGGAGAGGTCGGCGTAACCGAGGTCATCGGCTAGGATGAAGACAATGTTCGGCGGCAGCAGGGCACCCTCCCCGCTCGCTACCAGGGCAAGCGGAGTCACAGCCGTAGCCGCCAATGCCTGTCGTCGGGTCAGACGGAAGGCTCGAGTCACAACATCAGTCTACTCAAGCGCCTCCTCAGGCAGGAAACGCCCGGGTCAGGGACCACCGGCGGCGGCCGCTGCGGTCCGGGAGCGTGATGGTTACCGGCATCTCCTTTTTGTTCCGCACCACGATGAGGGTGAAAGTGTTCTTGGTGCGGTTGGAGCGGAGTACGCTGGTGATTTCACGCGTGGTCGCGACCTTGGAGTCGTCGACTTTGACGATCACGTCGCCGGCTTTGACGCCGGCTTTGTCGGCGACGGAGTTCTTGATGACAGACTTGACCAGCACGCCGTCGTTGACGCCGAAAAAGTCGGCCAACTGTCCATGCGACCCGAGCGATTCGCCTTCGATCCCGAGAAGCGGCGTCTGCCAGGACATTTCAAGGCGTGGTATTTCGATCGGCGGCAAGGGAGGAATCGGCACGTTTACCGGCCCGTTGGGCGTTTCGATGACCGTATTTTTCCGGGCCCCGACTGTCACCGTCAGGGTCTGGTTGGCACCGCCGCGCCAAACGACCACCTTGACCTGCCGGCCGGCCGGTGTTTCGCGCACCAGGCGGATGAACTGTTCCGTGCCTTCCACCATCTCTCCGTTGTACTCCAGCACGACATCACCTTGCTTCATTCCGGCTTTGGCGGCGGGGCTATCCTCTTCGACGTGGTCGACCTCGACGCCGCGATCCTGATTGAGGTTGAGCGCCCTGGCGTGCTCCGGCGTAATCTCGACGGCCCCTATGCCCAGATAGCTGGTGCCCGACCGTTGGATGCTGCCGGGATTCGCGCGGCGGGGGTCTTGCGCTCGCGCGGGAGCGACGGCCAGAGTAAGCACACCCAGACAGAGAAGAGTAAGAGTTCCAGTGCTCATAACGAACCTCTATGGTTGACGCTTAATAAAAATGGTGCCACCTGTGCCGGAGATCCGCAGCAACGGACCGCCGCCGTTCACCGGCCCTTCGGCAACCACCTGCGTGCCCATCATCCGCACTGGAATTCCGGGGAAGTCGGAGACGATCCGCCTGATGGAATCGGCCAGATCGTTTTCTGCGCGGATGGTCAGGCGTAGGTTAGACGGAATCAGGACCGTGATATCACCGTTGCCTGTGGCTAGGAAGGAATCGGAGACGGGGCTGCCAGCCATGAGGCTCGCCATGATGTTGCCTATGGCAGTCGAAACGCGTATCGGTCCAGCGATGTTGCTCAGCTGCACACCTCCGGTTCCGGATTCACTGCGAACCCCAGGTGCGGCGCCCACCTGCACCGGGCCTGCCATGTTGCGCGTAATGACGATACCCCCGGCTTGTCCGATGACAATTGGACCGCCGCCGGTCGACGCCGTCACCGAGCCGCCCGCGCGGGTGACGCGAATCGAGCCGCCGGCCGTCTCGGCGCGAACCGTAGCCCCAGCGTCACCGACTTCGACATCTCCGCCGGCGGTCTCGAGCGCCGCCTCGCCGCGAACCGATTTCACTGCGATCCGGCCTCCTCCGGTGGCAGCGCGCAACCGCGCGCCAGCTTCGCCGACCAGAATGTCGCCGCCCCCCGTCATCAGCCGGCAGTCGCCGCGGACGCGGTCGCACTTCAACTCACCAGCGCCCGAATCCGCCGTGAGGGCCCCATCGATGCCATTGGCCTCCACGCCGCCCTCCACCGTCGAAATGACCGCCGCTTCCAGTCGCGGCGCCTGGAGTGTGAGAATGCCCGTCACTGGACCGCCTTCGGTGGTCACAACCGACCAGTCTCCGGACCGCATGGTCCGAACGGCAAATCGCCCGAGGAGGCGCCTCGCCGCCGCTTCATTGCGGGCGCGTACGCTCAGCTTAATGCTGTACGCGATCTCGCTGGCTGCTCCCCCTTCCAGATGAACCGGCCCGTGGCAGTTCACTCGCAGCCGCGCGGCGGCCGGAGCGGTGCCGGTGAGGGTCTCGACCCACTGGTCGCCCTCTCGGCTCAGCGTTCGCTGCGCGAGGAGGACGGAAGGCACAAAAACAAAAAGACCGGCCAGAACCCCGGCCGGTCTAGAAAGTCCCGATTGACGCATTCATTTCCTTTAGCACTTTTTCCGACTTCAGGCGCACATAACTGTTATCCTCTTTTTGCATCAGGTTCTGCAAAACCCCCACGATGGCGTCATCGCGATGTTCCACCAGCAGATCCACCACCTGCATGCGGACCGCGGCGTTGTCATCCGACAGCAGCACCTGCGCCAGAACCTTGCGGACCTCGGGCTCACTACCGAGTGGCTTGAGCCCCTCGACGGCCTTGAGCCGGACGCCCGCGTTGGAGTCGTGGGCCAGGGCGTTGAGCAGCGCATCACGGACTTCGCTTGAGGCCGGCTGACTCTTCAACAGGTCCACCGACTCCACTCGCACCGCCGGGTTGTCCTCGCGCGCTGCGGTCAGCAGAAGCCGCTGGATTTTTTGATCGTCCATGCGACCGGAGATGACGCGCCGGTGCGTCTCGTCGAGCGCGATCTGGACCCCCCCGGCGTTATCGGGCTGCACGGACCGCACCGTGGAGAAAACCTGATCGGCGGGTCCTACCCGCGGCGCGGGCGCGACGAAAGGCGCGATCGGGGTGATGCGCGCAGCAAAGAAACCGAGAGCCAGCAAGGCTACAGCACCGAGTGGCTGGCGGAAGCGTGCCCAGCCTCGAAAACTATGCTCCAGCGCTGCGAGGAAGAGTCTCCACGGGTTTGCGGATGGCGCCTCCGCGCCGGCGCCTCCTTGAATCGCCGCCATCAGATCAGCGCGGCACTCTTCGAGCAGACCCGCGGAAGGTTCGATGCGCCGCCGGTCCAGCGCCGGCCCCAAGGCCCGCTGCCGCTCGAGCTCGCGGGAACAGGTCTCGCACTCGTGCATGTGTTGCTCTACGCGTTCTTCTTCAGACGGGGTCAACTCGCCGTAAAAGTACAGGGGAATGGCCTTCAAAGCCAAGTCGCATGTCATACGAAATCTCCCAATGCGGAGCGCATCTTCTGCGTGGCGCGAAACAAACAATTCTTGGCCGCGTCTTCGGTGGTGCCTAGGATCTCGCCGATGTTGCGCAAGCGCATGCCGTCATAGTGCCGCATTTCAAACACCATGCGCTCGCGCGGTGTCAGATCCTGTAGGCCTTCTTCGATCCGCTCCTGGAGTTGCCGGTTCCATAACTTGCGTTCCGGGTCGGCATGCGCCGATCCCTCTTCGAAACTCTCCGTTCGATCGACTCGTCCTTCACCGGTTTCCACCACTGCCGGTTCCTCTTTGCGTACAATCCGTTTCCGCAGATGGTCGAGGCACACATTCGTCACAATCCGATACAGCCAGGTGTGGAAGCTGCAATCGAAACGAAATGTGTGCAGATTCCGAAATACCTTGAGAAAGACCTCCTGATACACATCCCGCGCCTCCTCGGGGGAGCGCAGCAGGTTCATGGCCTGCCGGAGCACACTTTGATCGTAGACGCGGACCAGCTGCTCGAACGCGTCCTGGTCGCCACGCTGCGCCGCCCGGATGAGCGAATCCACTTGCGAGCTCAAGCGAGCGCCAGCCGTACCGGCTGTGTGCTCGGCCATCTACCCGTAGAATATGACGTATCCGTTGAGCAATGGTAACGAAAGCACCTGAGCCGGCTCGGGCTATCGATCCTCGGGCTTGCAACCGCCGTGATTTCAGGGGCTTAGGGTCGACCGGGGAAATTTTGACGAGGCACCCTCGCCCAGACCGGTGTGGCAGCCGCTCCGAAGGGTCGAGCGTCGATGATCGCCGTGACGGCCGCGCGATCTAGAGACTCTCGACACAGGGTCAATCTCGTCGGGCGCGGGAGGTGAAGCTCGCCCGAAGGGGGGCGCGTACCGAACGAGCGCGCACGGCCCTGGCGATTTTGTGCTTCAGCCTGAGCGCGTTCTGAAGTGGATTCTCAGCGAAGGGTATGAGGCCGCGGGAAGATTCTGCCGCCGCGACGTGGCCGGCGCGCTCAAGGGTACGTGCGTTTCCCAGCCTGCACTTTGCGTTTTTGTCGGCGAGGCTGGGTGGATTCCGGATCTTGCCGGTGCACGTCTCGCTTGGAATCCGCCTCGGGTGTCCCCCGGAGCTCGCCGTCATCGGACTGTCGCGCCGCCCAGCGACACGCCGGAAATTGGGCGCGGGCGGCCCACCGCTGATGTACAATCCGCCATATGACACGATTCGCGTTTGCATTCACGCTTGCGGCGGTAGCCGCGTTCGCCGCCCCGGAAAACTTCTCAACCTCCGCCGGCACCCTCCAGCTCACGCCCATCCAGCACGCCAGCGTGATGATTCAAGCCGGTGGCAAAGTTCTCTACATCGACCCGGCTCAAGGCAAGTACGATGGTCTGCCTCAGGCGGATTACATCCTGATTACCGATATCCACGGCGATCACCTGGTTCCCGCTGTCGTCGAGAAACTCAAGAAGGCGGAGACGGTGATCGTAGCGCCCAAGGCGGTGTCCGACAAAGTGGCGGGGGCAAAGGTGCTGAGCAACGGAGAGAAGACCGACATCGGCCCGTTCTCGGTCGAAGCCATCCCCATGTACAACATGAAGCGAGGCCCGGCGGCTGGCCAGCTCTATCACGACAAGGGCCGCGGCAACGGCTACATCCTAACCTACGGCGGCCGGCGGCTTTACTTTTCGGGCGATACCGAAGCCATTCCGGAAATGAAGGAGTTAAAGAGGATCGATGTCGCCTTCGTCTGCATGAACTTGCCCTACACCATGACGCCGCAGGAGGCGGCCGAAGCCGTGCGTGCGTTTCATCCAGCGATTGTATACCCGTACCACTACATGGGGTCGGATCTGAATGCCTTTGCCAAGGCCTTGGACGGCTCCGGGATCGAGGTGCGGCTTCGCAACTGGTATTAGCCCTGAGATCGTTGCCGTAAAATGGTTCCCCGTTTTCCTTCGTCAGACCTCGGCCGCTGTTATATCATGTACGAACATGTGGCCGGAACTAGTGGCGGAGTTTTTCGGGACGATGATCCTGCTGTTGTTCGGCATCGGCTCGGTGGCGATGGCGGTGCTCTTCGGCAACGGGAGCATACCGGGCGGGAGCTGGATCAACATCAACCTCGGGTTCGGATTGGGCGTGACGATGGGCGTCTACGCCGCCGGCCGCATCTCGGGGGCGCACATCAACCCTGCCGTGACGCTGGCGGCAGCGGCGTTTCGGGGCTTCGCCTGGCGTAAGGTCGTGCCGTACTGGATCGCTCAGGTAGCAGGCGCGTTCTGCGGGGCGGCCGTGGTTTTCCTGGATTTTCGGCCGGCCTTTCTCAATTTTGACCCGGGGTTAACGAAGACCGCGGGCGTCTTCTCGACCTTTCCCTACCAAGGGCTCGTCTCGGCCGGCCTCGTGGATCAAATCCTCGGGACCGCGCTGCTGGTTTTTTTGATCTTCGCGATTATCGACGACCGCAACCAGGCGCCGCAGGCGAACCTGGTCCCGGTATTGATCGGTGTCGTCGTGGTTGCGATCGGCGTGTCGTTTGGGGCGATGAACGGTTACGCGATTAATCCGGCGCGCGACTTCGGCCCGCGGCTGTTCACTGCGATCGCCGGCTTCAAAAACAACGGACTCACCGACGGCGAGCCGGTCTTCTGGGTCCCGATTGTGGGGCCGCTCATCGGTGGCGTCATCGGCGGGGCCGTGTACGATTTCGGCGTGCGAAGGTTCTTGCCGCCCGCAAAGGCGTAATCTAGGCGGCTGATATAATATCGACCAATGAACAAAAGTGTCGTGTGCGCCAGTGTGCTGGCATTAGGGCTGGCCGCTTTCGGTGCAGCCCAGGAGCGCCGAGAGGGGCAGGGAAAGGCTCCGGCGGTCCCCGGGCCGACACCGCGTCTCGCCGACGGGAAGGTGGACTTCGGCGGAAAGGGTGTGTGGGCACCGATCTGGGTCCTCGATTGGGCTGACAAGAAATACGTGGAGAAGGCTGTCGATGTGCCTTTCACCGACTGGGGATTGAAGGTCTTCCAAGAACGCCGCGCCAATGACTCCAAGGATGACCCCGAAGGGTATTGCCTCCCCCCGGGCGTCCCCAGGTACACCGGGACGCCGTACCCTTTCGAGTTTTTGCAATTACGGGATCGCGTCGTCATTTTGTATGAAGGCGCTTCGCACATGTACCGCCAGATTTTCATGGACGGCAGGAAACACACGGCGCCTGATCGGTTGAATCCCACCTGGCTGGGAGAATCGATCGGCTCGTGGGAAGGCAACGACACCCTGGTGGTGGACACGGTGGGATTCAATGGCCGGACGTGGCTCGACTACGTAGGCCACCCCACGAGTGAAAACCTTCATGTGGTGGAAAAATTCCGACGGCCGGACTATCTGACGCTCCAGTACGAGGCCACCATCGAGGACGCGAAGGCTTACACCAGGCCCTGGACGACCAATTTCCGAGTCAAGTTTCAACCGGGATGGGATTTGCTCGAATACGTCTGCCTCGAAAACAACAAAGACCTATTGCACCTCGGTACGAAAGAGCCGAAGTAAGGCCGTTCGGCGAGCGGCACCACCTTACTCGGTGTGGTCCGGCTTGGCGGGCGGAGCGGGCGGCTGGAGGATCAGACTCACCCCTGCCGGGACGCCACGGATGACGGTGCCCTTCGGCAACTCGAGGGGCGTCCGCAGCAGGAAGGGATGCGCAAATCGGGGCTTGTAGTCGGTGAGCCAGATCAGCGGATCGAGAGTGCCATCGGGAAGTTCAGCCATGAGCCGGAAAGAGGCCTTCTCCGGGACCTTTTGCGGGACCAATCCGTCCAGAGTGAAGTCCTGGGTAAACTGGAAATCGCCGTTGATGGCGACTTCTCCGGGCCGATGCTCGATCGCCGGCACCGGCGGCAGCTTGGCGTCGGCTGGCAGGTCCTTTTCCTCGCCTTCGGGGACGCCGCCATCGGCCCAGCTCGTAATGACTTCCAACTGTTCCGGTGTCAGCGCCTGATCGTTGCGAAAATCTCCAAACCCCTTCACGGCGCCCCACGGCGGCATGCGCCGCGCGAGCACCTCTTCTTTGATGGCCACTGCCCAGGGCCGCGCCTCGGAATACGTCTTCAAAGAAAACGCCGCCCCTCCCTCGCGATGGCAGGAAAAGCACCGCGACTGGAAGATACGAACGATCTCGCGGTCGAAGGTGATGGGGGTTGTAATGATGTCGTGAGCCTGCGCCGCCGTCAGAGAGAGACCGAACGCGAAAAGGATGCGATTCATAGGCTGCCGCTCCGCGCTTGATCATCATACCAATTCCGTCGGCGCGCCAGGACCTGGCGGCAACGTATTTTGCGGGCCGGCTATCAGCGCTCAGTGGCTGGGCATCCGAGCGCAGTATACTGACGTTCCGATAAAGAGGCACTTCCAAGGACGGTATTGGAAGAAAGGACCCTCTCCGGTAGCTGGCCGGGATACGTACCTATCTGATCGCGCGGTTTGCCGGCTGCGACACCTGCCAGCATGCCCTCCCGTTTTCGGTGACCGGCAATTCATCGCGGTTACCGGAGTTCGGGCGTTATAATAGTCGATCCAAGGAGGAGTCATGGCTGATTACGCCCATCCCGAGGTCCTCGTCGGTACTGATTGGGTGGCCGCTCACGCCAAGGATCCGAACGTGCGAGTGGTGGAAGTCGACGTGGACACCAAAGCCTTCGACGAAGGCCATGTCCCCGGCGCCTTAGCCTGGGCCTGGAACACGCAACTGTGCGACACCTTGCGCCGCGACATTTTGTCTCGGCAGCAGTTTGAGGAATTGATGTCCGCCTCCGGGGTCCAGCCCGACACCACGCTCGTCATTTACGGCGACAACAACAATTGGTTCGCCGCCTGGGCGTTGTGGCAAGCCAAGATCTATGGCCATAAAGACGTCCGGCTGATGAACGGCGGCCGCAAGAAGTGGCTCTCTGAAGGGCGCGAACTTTCGCACGAAGTCGCCGCCGTCGAGCGTACCCGCTATCAGGCGAAGCCGCCAGATCTCTCGCTGCGCGCGCTGCTGCCGCAGGTCGAGGAGGCGTCGGCGAAGCGCACCGCGGCGCTGGTCGACGTGAGAAGCCCGCAAGAGTTCACAGGGGAGATCCTGGCGCCGCCCGGTTTGCCGGAAACCTGCCAACGCGGCGGCCATATTCCGGGCGCGCGCAGCATTCCGTGGGGCAAAGCTTGCAACGATGACGGTACCTTCAAGTCGGTTGCCGACCTGCGGCAGCTCTATGCCGCCGAAGGCGTGGACGGCTCAAAGCCCGTGATTGCGTACTGCCGCATTGGCGAGCGTTCGAGTCATAGCTGGTTCGTGCTCAAGTACCTGTTGGGCTTCGACAAAGTGACCAATTACGACGGATCCTGGACCGAGTGGGGCAACCTCGTGGGCGTTCCCGTGGAGAGAGGCGCGGCGGCGACGGCGGCCCAGACCTGATGATGAAAGTGGAAGAATTTCAGGAAATACGCCTCGAAATAGCCGGCTGGCCGGTGAACCTTACGATCTACCGGTTGGGCAACGAGTGGCACGCGAAAGCCGACAATGTTTCCCCTGGGGCTGCGCTGTGTCGGGCCACCGGCGCCACGCGTGAAGAAGCCGAACAGGCCGTGCTGAGGCGGGCTCAGGAGCTTCTCTCGCGGACGCGCCGGCGGGCAATTTGAGCACTACCGGGTTGTCACGGTTCCGCCGGCGGTGATCTTCACCGCCGCATCCGCCGGGACTTTCCATCCGCGATCGAAGCGGCCTTCCACGACGACCTGAGCCAGCGATCCTTTGAACAGCACGTAGTCGCCAAACGTGGACAGTTGAGCCATCGGTTTCGGGAGATAGCGATCGGCCGGACGCGCCGTGTCATCGGCGTCGGTCCACCACGGCAGTCCGGAGCTGACCAAGGCGTAGTGGTGGCCCACCGGAGCAACGAACAACAACCCGTAGTCGGCCGCACCGGCAGCCAGAGCTAGCGGGAGACGATCGGCCAATCCCGCAATAACAGAGTTGGTTTCCCGCGTGCCGAACAACACCAGGTCGTTTGCGTCGAGGTCCTGCTGGGTAACGGCTTGATCCGCCTTTACCGCGAAGGAAAGTTCCAGCCGCTCGCGCGGTGTGGACCAGGCGGCGGCGGTTTCCGCAATCTTGCGCCGATAATCCAGTTCCTCACTCGACGGATCTCCGGCGGTCCCATAGACGTAGATGTGCCGGCCGGACACCGCCGCTAGGATAGGGCCTTCGGTGCCGCGACTCTTGGCCGCTGCCCGTAGCAAACCGCTCATCCATTTTCCGTTCTGCCTCGAAAACGACACGGAGCTGGCCGGGCGGATGCGCTGCGTGGAGCCGTCGATGGTGACTGTCGCGATAGGATGATCGAGTGTCAGGGTGAAGCCATCGAGGTTTTGGGTCTTCACGGAAACTTCGCCTTTTGCGCCTTGCCACGCCTCGATGGAGGCCGGTGTTCCAGGCGTCAGTCCGTCAATCCGCACCCAATAGGCAGACCCATATTGATACGAGTCGGTGATGAAACGCACGCGCTCGGGGAAACGGTTCCGCCGAAAATGGCTGAACCACTCGAACAGGGATTCGCCTCGATACGCGTAGTCCCAGGCGTTATGCCGCACCGAGGGATATTCGATATAGTCGGCCGCTACGTTTAGATCGACCAGACGCCTTTGCCAGAGACGGGAAGAAGCAACCGGAACCAGCGGGTCCTGCTCGCCATGAAACAGGCGCACGGGCAGGTTGAGGGCATTCGCCGCCAGCGCTTCGAGGCCGGGCGCGGTGACGGGGCAGACCGGGGCCACCGCGGCCCATACGTCCGGACGCGTCAAGGCCATCCGCAGCGCGCCGCCTCCGCCCATCGAGGTGCCGGTCAAAAAGACCCGGTCCTCGTCCACGGGGAACTTTCGTTCTACGTCCGCCAGTACATCGTAGACATCTCTCTCGGCGATCCCCTGATAACCCATGGTTCCCCGCGCCAGCGGGCTGGCCACCAGGAAGTCCACATCGCGCGGACGGAAGAAACGCAGCGGCGCCAAGCTTCCATCCGCCACGCGGCTCGTCTGGCCAAAGACCCGTATCAGGCCAACCTGGGGGGTGATGTCCTCGGCGTGGAGACTCAGTACCAGGGGGTACTTCTTGGACGGATCGAAGCTGGCCGGGACATACAAGGCGTAGGGCTGAGTGGAATCGTCGACTTTCGACATGAACGACGCCATTTGCGGTCCGGTACTGACAGACTGAGCAAACAGCAGTTCCGCCAGGACGGTTACGGCGCTCAAGATCCTCCACATCGGCGTTAGGTTCCTGGCTCGACTAGCAACGGATTTAGGAGCGGCTGACTGCTAGAGTTCTTTGCGGCGCATCAGCTCCTGCTCGGCCCGGAACCAGTCTTCCCAAGGCGAGCCGCCCTTACCTCCACGGGCCTCCCAATAAGAGTAAGCGAGACGGGCGATTTCTTCCTCCGCGGGGGCGCTCAGATCGTCATCCCCGCCCATGGTGCGCGCCATCACGTTCGGCTTTGGAGTGTTCACAACCCTGGCCGACTTCATAACGCCACCTCCACTCACATTGTAGACCTCGACAGGTAGCCCTGCACAGGCAGACAGCCCTGCGGAACCGGCTATGCTACCACCGATGAATCTCGGGTTTATTGGGCTGGGAAAAATGGGCGCCGGAATGGCGCGGAACCTCCATCGAGCAAGGCTCCGCATGGTGGTGTATAAGCGGTCTGGCGAAAAAGCAGAAGCGTTCGCGGCCGCCGGAGCAAGCGTGCATCGACCACTATGAGCACGGCGCTGGCGCGGCGCCTTGAGACCGAACACGCCCGAAAAGGGGCAGCAATTTGTAAGCGCGCCGGTTTTCGGGCGGCCTGACCCGCCGAAGCGCAGAAACTGCTGATGGTAGCGGGGGGAGCCGAACCGACCTTAGCCCGCTCGCAGCCGCTGTCTGACGTTCTCGGCCGCCAGACCTTTATCGCCGGCGCCGAGCCGTGGCAGGCCAACGCCATCAGGCTCTGCGGCAATTATATGATCGCGAGCCTGATCGAAACGTTCGGCGAAGCCTTTGCCACTCTGCCCAAAGCGAATGTCCCGCCGCAACTCTTCCTGGAAGTGATGAACGCGCTGTTCGGGTCGCCGATCTACGCGAACTACGGCCGTATGATCGGCGCCGAAAAGTTCGAGCCCGCCGGCTTTGCTCTGACTCTGGGCCTGAAGGACGTGCGGCTGGCCCTGGCAGCGGCCGAAGAACTGACCACGCCCATGCCCCTCGCTAGCCTCCTAAAAGATCAATTCCCCGCCGCCGGCCAGGACCGAGCTGGATTGGTCCAGCATGGCGCGAGTCGCGGCCCGCCAGGCAGGGTTGTGATACCGCAATCTTCTCACCCCGGTGTCGTTTCCTCTAACGAATCATTTTGGACTGGTTCTGGACCGAAACAATGGAAGAGTTCGTCTGCCGGGCTGCGCACTTCGGCTCACAGCCTGAGGCCGCGGCTGGCGATCCCCGAGCGAGGCCGGCAATCACTGCGGGACAGTTTTGGTTTCAATACTCGGAAAATAGCGGTCCCGCGTGCTGGTTGTAACCCTTGGGCCGAACTTTCGCGCCTTGACTCTAAGGTTTTCGTGCTGTCAATATACTATCGATCAATAGTGAGGGAGATCTCTCGCACGGTAGGGCCGAAGTCGGCCCTCGTTCAACTTCAGGGAGTGTTAACATGCGTTCTGGGAAAACCGTGAGGCGAATTTTCACGGAGCGACTCGCGCACCGCGCTCTCGCCGGCGCTTTTGTATTGGCAGGGTGCAGCACGGTCTTTAGTCAGGTGGCGAAGCTCGAAAACGACGAAATTGATGTGGTACAGGTCCGGCCGAACTTCTACATGATCGCCGGGGCTGGCGGAAACATCGGTGTGCAGATTGGCGCCGATGGTGTCGTGCTGGTAGATTCGGGAACCGAAGCCGCATCCGACCGGGTCCTGGTCATTATCCGTAAGCTGACACAACTGCCCATCCGCTACGTCATCGACACCGGCGCGGACACTGATCACGTGAGCGGCAACGCCCGGCTTGCGAAGGCAGGGCAAACCATCTTCGTCAACCCGCTCGGTAATTCGAGTTTTCTCAACTCGATGACCAACGGAGGTGCTGCCGCCATTCTGGCGCATGACAGCGTTCTTAAGAGGATGAGCGTGCCCACCGGGAAGACCCCCGCGTTTGCCGTCGAGACCTGGCCCACGGAAGCGTTTTATACGAACAGAAAGTCGCTGCGGATGAACGACGAAGGGATCGAAGTGCTTTACCAGCCCGCGGCCCATAGCGATGCCGACAGCTTCGTCTTTTTTCGCCGATCCGACGTAGTCGCGGCCGGAGATATCCTAGACACGACGCGCTTTCCGGTAATCGATGTGGCCAAAGGAGGCAGCGTCCAAGGGGAGATCGAGGCCCTCAACCGGTTGATCGCCTTAGCGATTCCACCGGGACCGTTCATCTACGAAGGAATCGGCACCTACGTGATTCCCGGGCACGGGCGGCTCTGCGAGCAACTGGATGTTGTAAACTACCGCGATATGGTCGTGGTCGTCCGCGACGTGGTTGCGGATATGATCAAGCAGGGAATGACCCTCAATCAGATTAAAGAGGCTTCGCCTGCCAAGCCCTATGAAACGGAGTTTGGTACGCAGCCGGGCGCTACCAACGCGTTTGTCGAAGCGGTTTACAAGAGCTTAACCGCCAAGAAATAGTGCCGTAGCATCGGGAGAGACGAGCCGCATGGGATATCGAATTGTCAACCGATTATTCGCGCTGATGCTTGCCGTCGTGCCGCTCGCGGCGCAGGCTCCGCGAGGCGGGCGCGGCGGTCCGCCACAGAGTCCTCAGGCCATGGCGCCGATCGATTTAACCGGCTACTGGGTTTCGATCGTGGATGAGGACTGGCGCTTCCGCATGGTGATGCCTGCGCCAGGCGATTACCAGGGTGTTCCGATGACGGTGGCGGCCCGCCAGCTCGCCGACGCTTGGGATCCAGCCAAAGACGAAGCGGCCGGTGAGCAGTGCAAAGCCTACGGGGCACCGGCACTGCTGCGCCAGCCGGAACATCTTCGCTTTACGTGGCAGGACGACCGGACGATGCGCCTGGACGCCGATGCTGGAACCCAAACACGCCTCTTTCACTTCGGAGATTGGAAGGCTCCCACGGGCCCGCCGACGCTGCAGGGAGATTCGATAGCCGCGTGGGAAGTTCGGCGCCAGCCGGGTAATCCGGCGCCCGATCCGGGAGCGCCGCCGCAAGGAAAAGGGTCGCTGAAGGTGACCACATCACACCTAAGAGCGGGTTATCTGCGGAAGAACGGCGTTCCGTATAGCGAAAATGCGACTCTCGCCGAATACTACGACATGATCAAGGAGCATAACGGCGATCTGATGCTAGTGGTCACGATCGTCGTGACCGACCCCCAGTATCTGCGCGAACCGTTTATCATCACTTCACATTTCAAGAAGCAAGTCACCGACGACGGGTGGCATCCTACGCCGTGTTCCGCGAAATGGTAACAAAAGGGAATCAACGATGACACGCAATCCAATGAGCCTCACTGCAGTGCTGTTCCTCTCGATGGGCTTACCTGTGCTGGCGCAGATCGATTTGTCGGGGTCGTGGCAATCCAAAAATCATGAGGACGCGTTGGAACGGGGCGCCGGCCCGAACCCCGGTGACTTCACCGGAATTCCCTTCAACGAATCCGGCCGTGCCATGGCCCTGACGAATTCCCAATCCCAGCTCTCGATGCCGGAGCGGATCTGCGCATTTTACTCCCAGTGGCACATGATGGTTGGCACGTTCGGCGTGAAGATCTGGAACGAAACCGATCCGGTGACGGGAAAGACCATTGCCTGGGTGGTTGGCGCATGGGAAGATCGGGCGCAAATGACGATTTGGATGGACGGGCGCCCCCATCCCTCCAAGAATGCTCCGCACAGCCAAGCCGGTTTCACCACCGGCGTTTGGGACGGCGACGTGCTAACCGCCTACACCACGCACATGCTAACCGGGTACCTTCGCCGCAACGGCGTCATGACCAGCGACCAGGCTACGATGACGACGCATTTTATTCGTCATGGAGATATGCTGACGCTGGCATCGCAACTCGAAGACCCGATCTATCTAAGCGAGCCCTACTACATCACCCGGACCTTTGTAAATACGACTGCACTCATGAACTCGGGAGGCCCGCCCTGCATCCCGGGCGACGAGGGGGTGCCCGAGGGCACGGTTCCGCATTATCTGCCGGGAAAAAATCCTTTGGTCGATGAGATGACCAAACTCTACAACATTCCCAGGGAGGCCGCCATGGGCGGAGCGGAAACCATGTACCCGGCCTTCCGCGAAAAAATCAAGGACAAGTTCACGATGCCGGCCAAGTGTCAGCGGAACTGTGGCGGGCCGCCACCCGGGCAGAATTAGCCGAGATGGATGTCATTCCAGGGTGGCTTTAGCCGGCCGAGGGAACTCGACAGCCTTCGTGTACAGCGTAGGATTGGCTGAAGCCGCCAAATCAGGTTGCCCAACAATACTCTCTTGTCTCTCGATCGAATGGAGGACTGCGCCTGCCGGCTCTATCGGCGCATTTTTGGAACGGGCTGGGGACGTGGATCCGGTGGAGTTTTATTTAGTGTGACTGCTCTTTTATGCGGCCTCCGCGGCGGCCGCGAGGCGTTGGCGCCTGCAAACAGAACAATCACTCTACGTTACTTCGGTCCGATGTACTCACCAGCTGCTTCGGCCAGGATAAGGTGACCGCCCTCGACCGGCACCGAGCGTAGGTTACGCTTTCGCGAGCACGCTGCCGTAACCGGTGGCGCGCGGGTTAAGGCCTACGAAGCGCACTGCATTCATCAGTGCATGGGGCGTGCTCGAGACTACAGGCACCTGGCAGGTAGCCTCCAGCGGAGCCAAAAGATCGATCGTCTTCAAACCGCCGCAAGAAATCAGCAGGGTGTCGGCTCCACCGGCAGTCGCAAACACACTGGCGCTGAAATGGAACAACTGCTCCTGGGAGACCGCGTTGGTGGCGCGGATCAGATTCAGTCCCTTGATGATCGATACCTCAAAACCGCTCTCCTTCAAGAATCGCTCGAGCGTGGCGTTCACGATATCGGTATACGCAGTTGCCACAGCCACACGGTTGGCGCCCGCTACTCTTAGGCCATCCACAATTCCGTTGGACATCGAGGTTGCGGGCAGGCCCGTGGCCTGGTGTACCCTGTCGATCAATTCTTGATTGAAAGCCGCGCCCTTGTAAAACGTGAGTGAGGTTCCCATGATCGAAATCGCCGTGGCGCCACGCTCTCTCAGTTTCATGGCTGCGGGGACAATGCGCGGCACGGCTTCGTTGTAGCTCTCGATGGTCATGCCATTGAAGGCCAGCCCTTCGGCCAGAAACGTGACGCCCTTGGGGTAGAGGAGCCGGGCTTCCGGTGGAACCGGATAGTTGGCGGGCGGGAAGATCATGCCGATGACCGGCTCAGCCGCCGAGGCGATGGGAGCAGTGAGTGCGATAGCCGCTGTGTGCAGAAACTGGCGGCGGGACTTGTCGGTCATGTAAATGAAACCTCGCTCAGGGTTGAGTATACGCCGGATAATGGCCGTATGGCGATTT
>Ga0306921_10003286_pt1 | contig 16400 bp, 13 predicted proteins | sample sta12Cox44000080_FD_203760 | JGI IMG/M metagenome (GOLD analysis project Ga0306921, IMG submission 203760) | Lab enrichment of tropical soil microbial communities from Luquillo Experimental Forest, Puerto Rico - statoxic.12C.oxic.44.000.080 (v2)... | ecosystem: Environmental > Terrestrial >...
AGCGCCCGGCGTGGAGTTCTTGAACGCGCCAAAAAAGACCAGGAGCTCGGAAGGGAAATTGGCGAATCCTGGCAGGCCAATCGAGGCGAACGTTGCGAGACCAAACATAAAGGTGAGCGTTGGCATATTCTTGACCAGGCCGCCCAAGTCTCGGTAATCGAGGGTCCCAGTCTGTTTTCTTACTTCGCCTGCCATCGCGAAGAGCGCGGCAATTGATAGCCCGTGGGCCAGCATCAGAAGAGCAGCTCCGTTGACCCCGATCACATTGTAGGTGGCCAGTCCGAGGAAAATGTAGCCCATGTGCATGACGCTGGAGTATCCCAGGGTGAAATCGAGTTGCTTCTGGGCGATGGTTGCCAGCCCCACAAACAGGACATTGCCGACGATCAGGATGAGGAGAAGCCAACTCCAATCATGCACCGGCTGGGGCATGAGAGGGAGCACTAACCGAAGTAACCCATACAACCCAAACTTCTTCAGAACGCCGGCGTGTAACATGGCGACCGGCACCGGTGCCGCAGCGTAAGCCGGCGGCGCCCAGGAGTGGAACGGGAAAAGCGATACCAGGATTCCGAACCCGACAAGCAACAGAAGGTAAACAGGGTGCGCGTTCTGACCGTTGAAAACACCAGTGGCGGCCATTTGCTGCAGCTTGGTGATATCGAATGTTCGGTCTGCCGGTGACGGCAAAAGGTAAAGACCGATCAACCCGATGAGCAGAATGATACTGCCGATCGAGAGATAAATAGTGATTTTCCAGGCCGCCGCCTGGCGGTTGCCGGTACCCCAGATGCCGATCATCAAAAACGTCGGGATCAAGGCGAGTTCATGAAATGCATAAAAGAAGAACAGATCGAGCGAAGCAAAGGCTCCGGCTGCGCCTGCCGAGATGAACATCACGCAGGCGACATATCGATTTTCGCCTTCCTCGAGACGTGGTGACACATAGACCGCGGCAACTGTCACCAGGGAGGTCAGGAGAAGCATGGTGGCGTTCAGGCCATCAACCCCGATCAGGAACTTCAGGTCCCAGGCCTGCGCCAGTGGAACCGAAGAAAGAAACTGGAAGCCTGCCGTCGCACGATCGTAGCTGAGAAAGACAATCAACGACGATACTGCCGCGATTAATGATGCCGTAATTGCCGTTTTCCGGGCCGGTGCTCCGGCCAGGATTGCCAGCCCGGCCACCAGCGGTGCGAGGTACGATAAGTGAACCAGCAGATTCATTTGGCGAAAAGGATCAGGTAAAGCAGCAGGACAACCCCGAAACCGAAAAGGAAGGCGTAGGCCTGCAGATTGCCGATCTGCAGGAACCGGAGGGCGAATCCAAAGCCCCAGGTGATGCCGGCCAGGCCTCCGATAACTCCGCCGTCAACAACCCATCGATCGACAAAGGCGGAAATGCCTGCCAGGAGATCCTGGGTCCATTTTATCAGGCTCCGGTAGAACTCATCGATATAGAAGCGATTGGCAAAAAGCGGGATCGAGATCGGATCCTTGGCCTTTTCCCTGTACAACATAAAGCCCAACCCGAGCCCGGCGACCAAGGCCAGGAGCGAAATCATCAGAGCCGTAGGTCCTGTAGAGCTTTCATGCTCCGGAACCTTGAGAAAGATGTTGGCGATCGCCGGGCAACCGGCAATCGTTGCTGGAATGGCGAGCACGATCAACGGTCCCGTCATGACCTGAGGCGACTCGTGCGCGTGTTTGGCAGACCCCGCACGCGGGGTCCCAAGGAAAGCCACTGTGAACAGGCGCGCCATATAGAAAGCTGTGAAGAATGCAGCAATTGCCAGGACGGTGCCGGCAAAAGGGTGCTCCTCGAAGCCGGAAGCAATGATAATGTCTTTGCTCCAAAAGCCGGAGAACGGCGGAAAACCGCACAGGGCTAGCGTGCCCACCAGAAATGTCCAGAAGGTGATGGGCATCTTTTGTTGCAGGCCGCCCATTTTCCAGATGTTTTGCTCGTTATGTAGCGAATGAATCACCGACCCGGCGCCGAGGAAGAGGAGCGCCTTAAAAAAGGCGTGCGTGTAAAGATGGAATAACGCGGACCTTGGTACCGCAAGACCGACTGCCGCCACCATGTAGCCGAGTTGCGACAGCGTGGAGTAGGCCAGCACGCGTTTGATGTCATCTTGCTGGGTGGCCATCAATGCCGCCAGAAGCGCGGTGATAGTCCCGATCCAGAGTACGACCTCGAGAGCAATCGGGGCAGGGGCAAACAGGAAAAACACCCGAGCCTCCATATAAACACCCGCCGCAACCATGGTTGCGGCGTGGATCAGAGCAGAAACTGGCGTCGGGCCTTCCATCGCGTCGGGTAGCCAGACATGGAGCGGGAATTGGGCGGACTTCCCGACCGCACCGCAAAAAACGCAGAGAGCGGCGATGGTCAGATAAACCGGACTCAGGCCAAGGCCTGCCCAGCGGCTGGCCAGTTCGTCAAATATCACGGTGCCGGACGCGGACCAGACCATGAGAATGCCGAGCATGAACCCGAAGTCGCCTATTCGGTTGACGATAAAGGCCTTGTTTGCTGCATCCGCTGCGGAATTCCGGCCAAACCAATGGCCAATCAGAATATAAGAGCTGACGCCTACCAGCTCCCAGAAGATGAACAGCATGATGAAGTTGTCGGCCAAAACGAGCCCGAGCATGGAGAACATGAAAAGCGACAGCCCGGCAAAGTAACGCGAGCGGCCCGAATCCTCCGCCATGTATCCCAGCGAGTAAACGTGGATGACCAGACCGACCCCGGAGACGATCAGCAACATCAATTTGCTGAAGTCGTCGATCTTGTAGCCCATCCTTACCTGGAAAACGTGCAGGTCGATCCAGGTGAAACCCCCGGTCGTGTCCGGTCCGAAAAATACTGTCAAAGCGAACAGAAAAGAGATCGCTACGGCAGCAACCGAAAGAAACGAGCTGAGCCGTTTAAATCGATTTGTGCCGATCGCAATGACGACAGCGGCGACAAACGGGGAGAAGATGATGATCCAGGGGGCGGGATTCATTGGTCAGAATTTCAAGCTGGTAATGTCCTCCACGTGCGTCGTCTGTTTAGCCCGGTAGAGCGCCACGATAATGGCGAGACCGACTGCAACCTCGGCTGCTGCTACTGTGATTATAAAAAAGACCAGGACCTGGGCATCAAAATCCGGCAAACCATCCTGAACATTGAACCTGGAGAATCCGATTAAGGACAAATTTGCGGCGTTCAGCATAAGCTCCAGCGCCATGAAAATGATAATGATATTTCGGCGCAACAACACACCCGCGAACCCGATGGCAAACAGCAGGCCGCTGACCAGGAGGTAATCGTTAAGCGTGACCATAAGCTATTTCAGTTCACGTTTGCTCAAGAGAACCACTCCGATGGATGCAACCAGCACAAGCGCCCCTACCACCTGGAACGGCAGGTTGTGCCCTCCAAAAAGTGTCATACCGATCTCCCACACGTCGCCTTGCGGCATTCGATCAATTGGCGGGAACGCAGCCCGCCCACCCTCGAATCCATAACTCACGTCGAACAGGATCTTGAGAAAGAGGGTAAAAACGACCGCCCCGCCGAAGAGCGCCATCAGGTTAGGCTTGCGGAGGGCTTCCGTCCGGAGATCGAGGAGCATGATAATGAACAGAAAAAGCACCATCACCGCGCCGGCGTAGACAAGGATCTGGATCACTCCGATGAAGAAGGCGTCGAGTGAAATGTAGAGAGCCGCCAGGCCGAGAAAACTCACCACTAGGCTGAGCGCGCTGGCGACCGGGCTTCGGTTGACGATTACCATCAGGCCGAAGACCAGCATGATCGCCGCAAAGGTCCAGAATAGTACGGGGGACATGCGCCTATTTCTTTTCGTTCCACTTATAAACCAGGCCGGTCATCACGCCGCCGAGTTCATAGAGTTTCTGTTTGTCATGAACCATCTCTGCCCGGCTCAAGCCGGTAATCGCATAATCTTTCCGTAGAAAGATTGCCTGTTCCGGGCAGACCTCCTCACAGAGCCCACAGTAAATGCAGCGGATCATGTCGATCTCGAAGCTCTCGGGATATTTTTCCACTTTGCGCCAGCGGCTCTCCTCGGGAATCTCGCCGGGAACAATCGTAATGGCGCGCGGGGGGCAGATGAATTCACACAACTGGCAGGCCACACAGCGTTCCCGACCGTGCTCATCCTTCACCAGGGTCGGAGCGCCACGGTAGTGCGGCGGCAGGTCCCCGTCCCACTTCTCCTCGGGATATTGCATGGTGATCTTTTTCTTCCCTAAGAGAATATCGAAAAAGTGTTTGATCGTGATCAGCAGGCCGGCCACCACCGCCGGAAGGTAAACTTTTTCCGACAGGGTCAGCTTTGGGCGGGGCACAGAGTAAGCCATATCGTGGCATCCTTATTTTGGCATGAAGGCGAGGATAACGGCGACGACCAGGATGTTCGCCAAGGCAATTTCGAAGAAAAAGTACCATCCCAGGTGCATGAGCTGGTCATACCGGAACCGAGGGAGCGTCCATCGGACCCAGATGAACAGGAAGAGCAGGAGCGCCACCTTGAGGAAGAAAGCCACTATGTGAAGCAGGCCCACAATCACTCCCCAGACTGAGTACGGGTTCTCCATGGTGCTGGGCAAGAGCAGCGGCACATGCCATCCCCCGAAAAACAGGGTCACGATCACGGAGCAGCCCACAATCATCGCCGAGTACTCGCCCAGGAAGAACAGAGCGAATTTCATCGAGGAATACTCGGTGTGATAGCCCCCCACCAGCTCCGTCTCCGCTTCCGGCAGATCGAAAGGCAGGCGGTTCGTTTCGGCAAACATCGAAATTGTGAAAACGACGAAAGAAATAAAAAGAGGAATCCAGAGCAAAAACCGCCAGAATGCCGCCGCCGAAAAGACAGAAGCTGTCAGCGCCGGAAAGTCGATGCCATGCTGAAAACTGATGCCCTTCAGCCAGATTGGCGAGATAAGCCACCCGTGATCGATCTGATACTTCACGATGTTCGGAAGGTTCAGCGTCCGACAGATCAGGAAAATCGGAACAACGGACAGGGCCAGCGACAACTCATAGGAAATCATTTGCGAACTGGACCGGATACAGCCCATGAACGGGTATTTCGAGTTGGAAGACCAGCCGGCCAGAACGATTCCGTAAACACCAAGGGAAGAGACGGCGAATACCCACAGAATGCCGACGTCCACATTGGCGATTACCATCGGTTCACCCCAGATCTGGCTGCCGAACGGGATGACAGCCACGGCAATCACCGAGGGCGCCATTGCCAGCGCGGGCGCTAACCAATAGTAGAGCTTATTGACATGGGCCGGCGTGAAATCTTCCTTCAAAAGGAGTTTCACCGCATCGGCGATCGGCTGAGCCAGCCCGAAGAAAGGGATATCTCGCTTAAACCCAAACAAGGTCAGCGGGATCCCCACACGGTTTGGCCCGACGCGGTCCTGGATCATGGCGCTCACTCTGCGTTCGGCGTAGACGGTGTACGAGACCATCGGCAGCGTCACCAGAAACAGCAGCCCGACCGTCTTGACCAGCGACACGCAAATCATGACAAGTAGGTCCGTCATACCGGCGCCTTCTCTACCGCTGCTGTTACTTCTTTCCCGTCTTCGAGGTGAACTCCTGAATCTCCGATTTTGCTCAAGGTCAGGCCGTTCATGCCGGGGACTGCCCGTGCGATCTGGCTGAACACGTCCTCGATCAGGTAGACACCGTTGGAGCCGGTTACCTGTTGAACCAGATCACGCAATACTTCCCAGTCGTCGCGTGCGTCGCCGGGCGCAGCGATCGCGCGGTTCAGACGCTGGAGCCGGCCTTTCCCATTGATCATCGACCCCCGCTTCTCCGCGAATGACGAGGCCGGCAACAGAACTGTTGCGCTGGCGGTCGTAGCGTTCGGCAAGATATCCATCACGATGAGGCTAGAGAGCTTAGCCAGGTCCTCGTTGGAAAAGCCACACTGAGTCGCGTCCTCGCCCAACGCGACCAGCACTTTGATTTCGCCCGAACGAACCTTCCCGGCGATCTCGCCCAGACGGCTTCCCGGCTGCTCGCCGCACACCTGCAGCAATTGTGCCCCTCTCGTATTCGGATTTCGATCCGCGCTCAAAAGTATGCTATCCGCCTCAGCGGTGCGAGGCACCACATCGTGGGCCGGGCCGCCGAGCGCGTCTATGAATCTCCTGGTGAGCCACAGTTCTTCGTTCGTCATTTTCGCCGAAGCAATCACCGCGATCTGGGCAGCCGGGAACCCTTTCAATTCCTCTGCGGCGCGTGCCATCGCGACTTCCCACCGAGTGTTTTCCAAGCCCGCGGCCGTTCGGATTTGCGGCTTCTGCAGTCGCTCTTCCGAATTGACGTAATGGAAGTTGAGGCGGCCGTAATCGCACATCCAGCAGGCGTTAACCTCGTCGTTTTCTCTGGGCGTCTGGCGAAGGATGATATTCTGCCGGCTGCCAATCACCGTGTTGCAACCAGTGGCACAGCTGGTGCAGATGCTCTTGGTCTCTTTCAGGAACCATACCCGCATCTTGAACCGGAAATCGGTGCTGGTCAGTGCGCCGACGGGACAAATGTCTACCGTATTGAGCGAGTAATTACTATCGAGCCGTTTTCCCGGGTGAGCGGTCAAATAGGTATGGCTGCCCCGACTGGCAAAGCCAAGCACGTCGTCCTTTGCCACTTCCTTCATGAACCGGATACAGCGCGAGCAAAGGATACAGCGCTCGTCGTCCAGCGTGACCCTCGGGCCGAGCTCTACGCGTTTCGGCTTTTTGACCTTTTCCTCGAGAAAGCGCGAGCCCCCGGTACCATATTGAACGCTGAATTCCTGGAGTTGGCATTCGCCGGCCTGATCGCAAATCGGACAATCCAGGGGATGATTGATCAGGAGGAACTCCATGACTCCATGCCGGCAGTCACGAACAAGGGCCGAGTCCGTCCGGATCCCCATACCTTCGGCGACGTCTTGTGCGCAAGAGATTTGGGGACGCGGGATCCAGTTGATCAGCGGCTTGCCATCTTCACCCAGCTCCGGCTTGCGTTCCGGACCCATCCTTGGCATCCCCATTTCGATCAGGCACATGCGGCAGTTGCCGGGTGAACTGAGTTTGGGATGGTAACAATAATGGGGTACGAACTTGCCGGCCTGCATACAGGCTTCGATGACGCGCGTGCCTTTGGGAAACTGATGCCATACGCCGTCGATTTGAACGTTTAGAAGCGGAGTTGCTGTGCTCATGATCCGGTTTCCCCGTTCCCGTACTTTGCGCCATAAGCGACAAACTCATCGCGGAACTTTTCGACAAAGCTCTGGGTAGGCCAGGCGCAAGCCTCGCCGAAGGCACAGATTGTGCGCCCGGCTATGTGATCGGCAACACTCTTCAGGACGTCGGGATCGGCCGGCACACCGCCGCCATACAGCATCCGCTCGGTCATCTTTTTCATCCAGAGCGAACCTTCGCGGCAAGGCGTGCACTGCCCGCAGCTCTCGTGCGCGTAGAACTCATTGATATTGTTGAGAGCCCAAACCATGTCACGGGAGTCGTCCATGACTATCACCCCTCCAGAGCCGGCCATGGATCCCGCTGCCGCCAGGGAGTCGAAGTCGATCGGCAACTCCTCCAACCCGACTTCGTGTTCGACCATGGAGCCGTCGGGTTGCCTTGACTTCAATTTGTAGCGTTCGCCCGCCCGGAGCACTTTCGCCGAGCTGCCTCCGGGGATTACAGCTTTCAGTTCGTGCCCTGGCCGCAAGCCCCCGCAGATGTCGTTAATCAACTCGCCGAATGTAACGCCGCCGACCTCGAGTTCGAAATAGCCCGGCTTCAGCACGTCACCGCTTACGCAGAGGAGGCGAGTCCCGGTATTGTTCGGCTTACCGATCCTGGCGAATTCGCCGCCGCCCATTCGAACGATGTGCTTTACCGCGCAAAGGGTTTCGACATTGTTCACAATTGTCGGGGACATGTACAATCCGATGGCTGCAGGGAAGTAGGGAGGTTTGATGCGCGGGTAGGGGCGCTTTCCTTCGAGCGACTCGATCAGGCCGGTCTCTTCGCCGCAGATGTACGCGCCGGCTCCTCGGTGTACATAAATCTCCAGATCGAACCCGGAGCCCAGAATGTTCTTGCCCAGGTATCCCTTCGCCTTCGCTTCCGCGATGGCCCGCTCGAGGATCCTGGCGCCATCCGGAAATTCGCCTCGAATATAAATGTAGGCGAGGCGCGCGTTGACGGCGTAACAAGAGATGATGGTTCCCTCCAGCAGTTGATGCGGGTCTTGATGGATAATGTAGCGATCCTTAAACGTTCCCGGCTCCGATTCGTCGGCGTTGCAAATCAGGTAGATCGGTTTCGTCTCGCCGGGTCGGATAAATCCCCATTTCGCTCCGCAAGGAAAGCCAGCGCCGCCGCGGCCGCGCAACCCGGAAACCTTGACTTCATTAACGATCGCAGCTGGCGTCATTCCGAGAGCTTTCTTCAGCTCTTCGTAGCCTCCGTCCTTGAGATAACAGTCGATGTCGATCGTCCAGCCCGGGCGATCGATATTCTTGAAAATCATCCGCCGTTCACGCGGATGCGGGGAGCGTGCAGTCGATGCCATGGCTATGAATATTTCTGAAGCAGTTGCGGGACCTCTTCGGCCGATACCGCCTCGTAGAAATCATCGTTAATCATGCAGACAGGCCCGAACCCGCAACTGGCCAGGCACTCGACGAACTCGATGCTGTATTTCCCGTCGGAACTCTTCAGCAGGTGGCTCCCGTGACCGCTGGTCGAGCTGTTAATGTTAGCGTGCTTGCAAAAAGTGTTCAGCAACTCGTAGCTGCCTGCCATCGCGCACGAGAGGGTCCGGCAGACCCGGATATGGTGCTTCCCGGCAGGCTCCTGGCGAAACATCGGGTAAAATGTGACTAGTTCCAGGATGTTGATCGGCTGGAGCTCGAGCTTCTTTGCCACCCATCCTATCGCTTCATCACTGATGAAACCAAAATGCTCCTGAATCAGGTGCAGCAGCGGTAGAGACGCGCTCCGTTTTGAGATCGGGTAATGCGTGATCACCTCCTCGATCTTTGCCTCCAGTTCGGCCGGAATCTCCATCGCTAGTTCTCCTTCAGTAAGTCCGGGTCATTGATCAGTTTGCCGTTCTGAAAGTGCAGGACGATCGTCTGGCCATTCTGCTCGTAGTAATAACGCGTGATCACCATCGTCTTCTTGTCAGTCTCCAGTTCTAGTTCCGCTTTCTCAGTCCGCTTCGGTTGTCCCAGAATCGACTCCACCTCCTTCTGGGACATGTTTTGCCTGACCTGCTCCAGGTTTCGGTTTGCGAACCTCTTTTCGCATCCGGTGGCTGCGAGCACCGCGCAACACACAACGATTAACCCGCGCCATTGCATGCTAACGGTCGGACTCACCCATCACGAAATCCAGGCTCCCCAGAATCGCGACCACGTCGCTCATCATATGACCCGGCAAAATCTTCGGCAAAATACTCAGGTTGACAAACGATGGAGCCCGAATCTTTAGCCGATGCGGCACGCCGCCCCCTTTGCTATGGATATAGAATCCAAGCTCTCCTTTCGGATTCTCGGCACCGAAATAAATCTCCCCGGGCGGAGCGTCTACCCCCTCGGTATGAATGATGAAGTGATGAATCAATTCTTCCATTTTCATCAAAACATCGGGCTTACGCGGCGGCAGATTCTTCGGATCCTGAACTGCGATCGGCCCGGAGGGCAGCTTTTCGATGACCTGGCGAAGGATCTTCACGCTCTGGTGCATCTCTTCGATTCGCACGAGATACCGGTCGTACGCATCGCCCACCGTCCCCAGCGGGAGATCGAAGTCATATTTGTCGTAATCGAGATACGGATGCGCCTTGCGCACATCGTAAGCTATACCGCAGCCCCGCAAGTTCGGCCCGGTGAGGGCAAAATCGATCGCGTCTTCCTTCGTGATTACGCCCAGGTCTTTCGTGCGGTCCACCCAGATCCGGTTGCGGGTTAGCAAGTGATCAACCTCATTGAGTTGCGGGATGAATTCGTCGAGGAATTTGTTTAGCTGCGGGATAAACCCTTCGGGCAGATCGTGCGTCTGGGCGCCGACCCGCGTGTAGGAAGTCGTAAAGCGGGCACCCGTGAGAAGCTCAATCAGGTTATAAAGTTTTTCGCGTTCGGTGAACGTATAAAGAAAAACCGTCATCGCGCCCACATCCATGGCGAACGCGCCAATTCCGAGCAAGTGAGCCGAGATCCGAGCAATCTCACAGGCAATGACTCGAATCGCTTTGCCTCGGGGTGGCAACTCCCAACCCATCAATTTTTCGACGGCCAGGGCATACGCCACGTTATTTGCCAGCGGAGCCAGATAATCCAGCCTGTCCGTGTAGGGAACAAACTGATTGTACTGCATGTTCTCAGCGATTTTTTCGTCACCGCGATGCAGGTAACCGACGTCCGGGATCGCCTTGGTAACGATTTCGCCGTCGAGCTCAAGCAACAATCGCAGGACCCCGTGGGTTGCCGGGTGCGAAGGCCCCATGTTGATAGTCAGCTTTTCACCCAGAAGCTCTGAATCGTTGATGGCCTCCAGCGATTTCGCCGTTCGAGCTAATGTATCGGGCGTCTCGATGTCACGCGTGGTCGTAGCCATAAGGTGAGCCGAACAGGCATTGAACATAAGTTTTCCCAGTTCAGACTCGCAAGCGATTATTTGTGAATCATTTCACAAGCAGTCGCTGGGATACGAGCCTCGCGCACCGGACGCGGCGGGCGCAACGGAGTTTGTTGGCTTACGGTTCCCGGAGTTTCTTGGCCAGTCGTTTTATACCGCGTTTGAGTTGTTCCTCGCCGAAATTTATCAAGTAACCAAGTCGCAAGCCTGTTAGTCGGAGTTGGGTTAAGACTTGCTTCGCGTGAACGGGGGCAAGGGCTTCGATTGATTTGAGTTCCACAATAACCTTGTCTTCCACGATCAGATCCTAACCAATAAAACTTCGTTGCGTCCGTTGCGCGAGGCTCGTCCCGGGAACCAGCGACCAATTTCATGGAATCTACATCAACTTCTAAAACGGTCCCTCCAACCGTTGTGATTTTGGGCGGTGGCTTTGGCGGGCTTTCCGCCGCCAAAACCCTCGCCAACAAGCCGGTCCGCGTGACTTTACTCGACCGGACAAATCATCACCTCTTCCAGCCGCTTCTTTACCAGGTGGCGACGGCTGGATTGAACCCGGCGGATATTGCGCAGCCTATCCGTCACATACTGCGAGACGCTGGCAATATCACCGTAGTCCTTGCCGAGGTCAGCTCGATCGACCCCTCCTCCAAACGTTTACTGACTCCTCAAGGCCGATCCTTTACTTACGACTATCTGATCGTCGCGGCCGGAGCGCGCCATTCATATTTCGGACACGAGCAGTGGGAGGGCAATGCGCCCGGGCTTAAGACGCTGGAGGATGCGCTTGAGCTCCGCCGGCGAATCCTAGGTGCCTTTGAAACCGCGGAGATGGCCGAGACTGAAGAACTCCGCCGGTCCGCTCAGACATTTGTCATAGTCGGTGCCGGTCCCACTGGAGTCGAGATGGCGGGAGCGATCGCCGAATTAGCTCGTCACGCTCTGGCCGCCGATTTTCGGAACATCGATGCCCGGAAGACTCAGGTTATCCTGCTGGACGCCGCGCCGCGCATCCTGCCGACTTTTGCCGAGGATCTTTCTGCATCCGCGCTTAAGCAGCTCCGCCACATGGGTGTCGACGTTCGAACGAACAAGACGGTTAAAGAGTTGAATACGGAAGGCGTGACAATCGATGGGGAGTTCATTCCCTCCCGAACGGTGGTCTGGGCGGCGGGCAACGCTGCATCGCCGCTGGCCAGGGAGCTTGGCGCAGCAACCGATCGCGCCGGGCGTGTCCTGGTCAATCCCGACCTCTCCGTTCCCAACCATCCGGAGATTTATGCCATCGGCGATATGGCCTCCTTTACTCACCAGACCGGGACCACGCTGCCTGGAGTTTCTCCTGTAGCAATCCAGATGGGTCGCCGCGCAGGGCAGAATATCCTCGCTCAAATCGATAGGCGCCCGACCAGGCCTTTCAAATATTTCGACAAGGGCAGCATGGCAACGATTGGGCGTAACAGGGCGGTAGTGGACCTGAAATTTGCGCGGTTCGGGGGTTTTCTTGCCTGGCTCAGCTGGCTCTTTGTCCACCTGATTTTTCTGATCGGACTCAGAAACAAGACCCTCGTTTTCCTGGAGTGGGCGTGGGCCTATTTCACTTACAGTCACGGCGCCCGGCTTATTTACGGGGCTACCCCGCCAGCACGTCGACGGTGACGGCCAGAACAAAAACCAGGCTGACAAAGGCGTTGCTCTGGAAGAAGGCTTTGTTGATACCGGCGAAGTCGAGGGCGGATGCCGCCCGGTGCTCGTAGACCAGCGCGGCAAGAACCAGAACGAGCGAGCCAAAGTAGATAATACCGAGGCCGCTGACCAGGCCGAACAGGACCAGGCATACGAACAAAACGCCATGCAAAACCTGGGCGAGTTTCAGGCTGCTGGGGATTCCGTATTTCACGACCATCGAGCCCAGTCCTTTTCGACGGTCGAATTCATAGTCTTGAATTGCGTAGATAAGATCAAACCCAGCAACCCAGACAATCACCCCGAGCGCCAGCACCAGGGGAGGCAACCCGAATTGTCCGCGAACCGCCAGCCACGCGCCCACGGGCGAGACGGCGAGCGCCAGACCAACAAAAAACTGAGTGAATGACGTAAAGCGCTTTGTCAGGGAGTACAGGAAAACAATACCAAGCGCGACCGGTGACAACACCAGGCAGAGCGGATTAATCAGCCAGCAGGCGATTACAAATACGACGGCCGAAACCACAGTGAGCCTGACTGCGGCCTTCTTCGATACTAACTTGTGCCGCCCCGCGGTGCGCGGATTCTCTTTGTCGATTTCCCAGTCAGCGACCCGGTTGAAAGCCATGGCCGCAGTTCGCGCCGACACCATCGCCAGGAGAATCAGAATGATTATCCGCAGGCTGGGGAACCCTCGCGCTGCAACAATCATCGACCCGGCGGCAAAGGGCAGAGCGAAGATAGTGTGCGAAAAACGAACGAATTTGAGGATCCGCTGGATGAACTCTGTCACAAGGCACTTCGCTGGAACTCGACGACTTTATCCACGATCCCATATTGCTGTGCCTCTTGGGCAGACATCCAGAAGTCCCGGTCTGAATCTTTTTGAATCTGTTGTTCGGTTTGCCCCGTGTGGGAGGCCAGGAGTTGATTTAACCGCCTCTTTGTCTTCAACATCATGCCGAACCGCCGCTCGATATCGCTCGGTGTCCCTTCCGCTCCGCCACTGGGCTGGTGGATCATGATTTCTGAATTTGGAAGGGCGAATCGTTTGCCTTTGGTACCGGCTGCAAGAAGAAATGCCCCCATGCTTGCCGCTATGCCTACGCAGTAAGTGGCCCCGTCGCAGCTCAGGAATTGCATATTATCGTAAATCGCCAGACCACTCGTTATAGAGCCTCCGGGAGAGTTGATGTAGATGCTGACGTCCCGGTGAGCATCCTCCGCCTGGAGAAAGAGCAATTGGGCGATCACCAGGTTCGCGACCGGATCGTCAATTTCCGAACCGACAAAGATAATCCGATCCTTTAGAAAGCGGCTGTAAATGTCGTAGCTGCGCTCCCCGGTTTCACCGGGTTCGATCACGGTCGGAATGGGTAACGATCCGCCTGAGTGCTGCTTGTTTTCGCTCATTTGTAATTCTCTCCTGGTGAGGCGCCGAGCCGCTTCTCCAACCATAGCCGACCGAACAGGAGGATCAAATCGACAGGAAAATGGCTCTCCGAGAGCGTTCTTAAACAAAAAGGAAGCAAAGGTAACTGGGACCTCCGGAGCGCCGGTTAGCGAGGATGCGAACAAGGCGCCCTACAACTCACGCTCGGACTGAGTGGCTGGATGGCTATACCCATCAATCTATCATGATGAGTCAATCTATCCGGTTGCCAACCCCGACCCAGAATGCTAGCTTCTCCACGCTTTCATCATGGCCAGCCAACTCCCGCAAGCAGACTCCTTTGATATCGTCCACGCCCTCGAACAGCGGATTCTCATCCTCGATGGGGCCATGGGAACCATGATCCAGCAGCACAAACTCCAGGAAGACGATTATCGGGGAGACCTTCTCCGCCATCACGGCACCAGCCTCAAAAACAATAACGACATCCTTTGCCTGACCCGCCCGGAAATCATCGAGCAGGTCCACCGGGCGTATCTGGAGGCCGGAGCGGACATTATCGAGACCAATACCTTTAACGCCACGGCAATTTCACAGCAGGATTTCGGCCTTGAGAACTATGTGCCGGAAATCAATCGGGCGGCTGCGCAGCTTGCCAAGCGAGCGGTTTCGGAAGTGATGAAGGCCGATCCCAGCCGGAGACGGTATGTGGCCGGGTCGGTCGGCCCTCTGAATCGGACGCTATCGATTTCCCGGGATGTCAACGATCCGGGAAAACGGGAGGTGACGTGGGGACAGGTCAAAAGCGCTTACAAGCAGCAGGTTGAGAACCTTGTCCAAGGCGGGGTCGACCTGCTGCTCGTTGAGACGACTTTTGATACGCTCAACCTCAAGGCAGCGCTTTTTGCGATCGAGGAATGTTTTCAGGAGCTCGGTTTTCGCATTCCGGTCATGGCTTCCGGGACGATCACCGACGCCAGCGGGCGCACACTCACTGGCCAGACTACGGAAGCATTCTGGATCTCCATTTCCCACGCCCCGCTTTTGAGCGTTGGTCTGAACTGTGCCCTGGGTCCGAAAGAACTCCGCCCATACATTGAAGAACTCGCACGAATTTCGCCGATCTTTGTTTCCTGCTATCCCAACGCGGGTCTTCCCGATCCGTTATCACCGACAGGTTTTCCCGAGACTCCTGATTCATTGGCGCCGCAGTTGAAAGAATGGGCTGGGCTCGGGTGGCTGAACATCGTGGGTGGCTGCTGCGGTACGACGCCGGCCCATATCGCTGCCCTGGCCAAGGCCGTGAACGGATTGCCGCCCAGAACGATTCCTGCCCGGTCACACAAAACGCAGCTCAGCGGGCTGGAGTCCTACACGGTGGGCGATAGTTTCACCGTGATCGGAGAGCGAACGAATATCACGGGTTCCCCAAAGTTCTCCAAACTGGTCCTCGCCGGAGACTTCGAAGCGGCGTTGGCTATCGCGCGCCAGCAGGTCGAAGGCGGCGCGAACGCTATCGATATCAACATGGACGAGGGAATGATCGATTCCGAGGCGTCCATGGTAAAGTTTCTCAATTTACTCGCCGCCGAACCGGACATTGCTCGGGTCCCGATCATGATCGACAGCTCGAGATGGTCCGTGCTGGAGGCTGGTCTCCAATGCATCCAGGGGAAGGGGATCGTCAACTCGATCAGCCTTAAAGAGGGCGAAGAGATATTCATCGAACACGCCCGGCTCATTCGCCGCTCCGGCGCGGCCGTGGTTGTCATGGCGTTCGATGAGCAGGGGCAGGCGGATTCGTTTGAGCGCAAAATCGCGATCTGCTCACGAGCCTATAAAATCCTGACCGAAGAGGCCGGCTTCGCGCCCGAGGACATCATTTTCGATCCGAACATTCTGACCGTCGCGACCGGCATGGAGGAGCACAACAACTATGCCGTTGCCTTTCTCGAAGCGACTCGCTGGATCAAGGCGAACCTGCCTTATTGCCGGGTCAGTGGCGGCGTCAGCAACATTTCCTTTTCCTTCCGGGGCAACAACGTCGTCCGGGAAGCCATGCATGCCGCCTTCCTGTACCATGCGATCAAGGCCGGCCTCGACATGGGCATCGTGAATGCCGGGCAACTGGCCGTTTACGAAGAAATCCCGAACGACCTTCTGGTGCTGGTGGAAGACGTATTGCTTAACCGGCGGCCAGATGCAACGGAACGCCTGGTCGATTTCGCCGAGAGAGTGAAAGCCTCCACCAAGGTCCGAACCAAAGACGATGCCTGGCGTTCGACCTCGGTCGAGGAGCGCCTTTCCCATGCCCTGATCAAAGGGATCGTCGACTATATCGACGAGGACACCGAAGAGGCCCGGCAAAAGTACGGGAAACCTCTGGCTGTCATTGAGGGGCCGCTCATGGCGGGTATGAGCGTCGTAGGCGATCTTTTTGGCGCCGGGAAAATGTTTTTGCCCCAAGTGGTGAAGAGCGCGCGGGTAATGAAGAAGTCGGTTGCCTACCTGACGCCATTTCTCGAATCCGACCGAGCAGATCGGCCGCAAGCCAAGGCTCAAGGCAAAGTGGTTATCGCCACCGTCAAAGGGGACGTGCACGATATAGGCAAAAGCATTGTTAGCGTCGTGCTGG
>Ga0306921_10003288_pt1 | contig 16397 bp, 16 predicted proteins | sample sta12Cox44000080_FD_203760 | JGI IMG/M metagenome (GOLD analysis project Ga0306921, IMG submission 203760) | Lab enrichment of tropical soil microbial communities from Luquillo Experimental Forest, Puerto Rico - statoxic.12C.oxic.44.000.080 (v2)... | ecosystem: Environmental > Terrestrial >...
CGAATTCAGAATAAACGACGGCGCTGGCGGCTTTACGGTTTTCCAAGCCAGCGTCGTCTGGGATGAGGAGCAGGCCAAGCGGCAGCCAGTTGTAGCCGTGCATGGCATTTTCCTTGGCAGCGTGATTTGCTTTATAGAGCACAAGTATTTGCCACGGATGCCGTTGGCAGGTGAGTTGATATATTCGCCTGCCAACGTGCCGTGGGAAATCATGGACGTAACGGATGAGGAAAGCTGCTACAAGCTGGCGCTGGTGGCTTACAGATCACAACCCGGAAAGCTGCCAGTGGCCGCATGATAACGATTGATGCCAAAGCTTTAGCGCAAATGCAGCGCGTGTTGCGCGGCATAAACAACGGCGTGCCGCGCGTGCTTGTGCCAGCCATTAACCGCACGCTATCCAGCGGTCAAACAGCGCTGCGGCGCGAGATTAGGAAGATCTACACGATAAAGCAGAAGGACATTCCGACGAAAATCCGCCGTGCCACGCGCGAAACGCTCGGCGGCGAGATCCGCATCGAGCAGGGCATGCTCGGCGCTGACAAGTTTGTTTACAGGCCACATGCTCCAACGTCGCGCCGACGGCCGCTGTATGTGCAAATCAGGCGTGACGGCGGCGGCTACGTGGCGCAAGGCTTTGTTTCCAGCGGTCTCAGCGGTCCCTACCAGCGCCGCAGTGGCGCTGGCCGTTTGCCAATCCGCAAGATCATCGCCATTGGCGCGCCAATTATGGCAAGCCAGCCAAGCGTCGGGCCCGCCGTAAACGAAAAGATGGCTGAAACACTTGGCAAACGCTTGGAGCACGAATTTAAGCGCGTGCTGGAATCGGCAGGCGCAAAACAAACATGAAAGGAACAAAGTTATGGGACTGCTGACGATCATCTATTGGGTGCTGTTGCTGTTGATTTTGATTGGCCTTTTTGCCGGAACTGCGTGGCCGTGGTGGGGACGCTTGAACACTGCCGTTGAACTGGCGTTGTTCATCATCATTGGCCTGAAAATTCTTAAGCCGACTTTGTAAAACTATGGGGATGGCAACGCCAGAGCCTGTTACGCCGCCTGCCAGTGACAAAGGCATACGGACGCAAACGGCGTTTGATTTGGAGCGCACAATAGTTGGCTTCCTGACCAACTTGTTTTCCACGTTGCGGCTCGATAATCCAACGCTCAATTTGTCGCAGGCAACAAGCCCGCAGCCGATGGAGCCGCGCGTTGTGCAGGATCCCGATCAGCCGCCAGTGTCATACGACCCCGCACTGCGGCAGCAAACGCTGGCGTTAAAAGTTGCGCCGCGTGTAATACGTGGCCGCGTGCCGCGCACTGTTACCGGCGAAATTGACATGGATAGGCTGTCGGACGTGCCAAACATCATTGTGCAGGCCACAAAGGCGCGCGTGGAAACGGCAAGCACAATGGTCACGCTGCGCATTTTATTTACGAGCTACGACGAAAATCCGGACAGCCAAGGGTATCAGGACGTGCTCAACATGATCGAAGCCGCCGCAATAGCGCTTACGCAGTTCGGCCAAGCTGCCATCGATAAGGCGTTTCCAATCGTGCTGCCTGTAGAGTGGGAGCTATACGACACGGAGCGCGCCGATTACTTTCCGCACTTTTGCGGCGAAATGACAACGCAGTGGGAACTGCCAAGCGCAAGGCCGTGGGTGGAGCTAGACGTGTTTAGCCTTGCGCCCGGCGAAGGCATGGACGTGCGCGCCGAGAGCTTTACCCTAGCGCCGTTTACAGGCGTGCCGCGCACATGATTAAAGGCCAACAAATCTATCTGGGACCGCGCCTGCACGCTTACGGCATTGGATACGGCTTTGTATTTTACAACGGCGTGCATCCAGCGCTCGAGCTGGCAATAAAAAACTGTCCTGCCATTGCCGAGCTTGTTGTGCCAATAGCGCAGGCAGGCGCAGTGCGCCGCGAACTCAACTTTGATTACGCGCACAACATGCGCGGCCAAAGCGGCAAATTTGCAACTTTGTATCGGACAGTCCAAGCATGGCTCGGCACCCAAAAACAAGCTGCGCCTGCCATTGATGTAAAACACAAAACAACACGGAGAAAATAACATGCCAACATTAGGAACTTTTCCACACGGCGTCAGCTGGTCTGACGTTCCAACAAGTGTAATTTCACCCGTCGAAGCGGTGCCCGGCGTAAACGTCGTGTTCGGCGCAGCGCCGCTGCACTTGTCGCTTAACGGCAAGGCGGCCATCAACAAGCCGAACCTTTTCAACACGTATCAGGACGCAGTCGAAGCGCTTGGCTTTAGCCTAAACTGGAGCGCTTACGACATCTGCGAGCACATGGACGCGCAGTTTGTTGAGTTTGGCATGTATCCAGTTATTTACGTGCCAGTTAATGATCCGGAAGAGAATGCAACGGTTTACGGTCCCAACACTTTCACGCTCGTAAACGGCCAAGTGGACACGGCTGAAACCGAGCTGATCGCGTGGCTAATTGTTGTTGCGCCAGCTGGCGGCGGCTCTGCTTACGTGCTTGGCACGGACTATTTGCTCACGCTATCCAGCACGAACACATGGGTGGTTACGCGTCTTGCCACAGGCCACATCCCTTCCGACACGTCGCAGATATCTGTTAGCGGCAAAAAAATTAGCGGCACGCCGATCGATGCCTCAGACATTATCGGCGGCATTGACATAAGCACTGGCGCACGCAGCGGCTTGGAAGTAATTGAGGACGTTTTTCAAACAACTGGCCTTGTGCCGGGCGTAATTGTTTGCCCCGCTTTTTCGCACGACCCCAGCGTCGCTGCCGTAATGGAAGCCAAGTGCGAAAACATCAACGGCTGCTTTGCCTGCACGTGCCTGATCGACGTCGACACGTCCAGCATTAAAACCGTGCAGGCCGTGTCGGCGTGGAAAAACAGCAACAACATCGTGTTCCCACGGCAGGAATGCTTGTTTGGCAAGCCAGTGCTTATTGCCAGTGACGGCACACAGAAGGTCTACAACTTTGCCAGCCAGCAGGGACCGTTACTGCAGTGGACGGACACTTACAAAGGCGGCGGCGTGCCGTATTACAGCCCGTCCAACAAAAACTTGCGCATGAACGCGCTCCAGATTGCCGACGGCAGCGAGCTGCCAATGCACTTGATCGACGCCAATTACCTGAACTCGCAGGGCGTTGTTACGGCGCTCAACTTTATTGGCGGCTGGCGCAGTTGGGGCAACCGGACGGCCGCATACCCGTCCAACACGGACGTAAAGGACATGTTCATCCCCGTGCGCCGCACGTTTGATTACATTGGCAACACAACTGTGCTGACCATTTGGCAAAAGGTGGACGATCCGGGCAACAGGCGGCTAATCGACGCCGTTGTAAACTCGCTGCAGCTGTGGCTGGACGGCCTTGCCGCCACTGAGGCGCTGCTTGGCGCGCGCATTGAGTTCAGGCAGGACGAAAACCCGACCACAGAACTGTTAAACGGCCACTACGTTTTCCACATTTACATCGCAGTTCCAACGCCTGCGGAGTGGCTGGATTTCCGCGTTGAATACTGGATTCCGTATGTGAGCAACCTGTTCCCGCAAGAGGCGGGAGCCGTAGCAGCCTAACAAACACAAATAAGTAAGGAGCAAACGCAGCAATGAAAATCCCAAATCACGTAGCCAATTACTCGATCTTCAAGGACGGCCGCAGGCTTATTGGCTTGGCCGACGTAACGCTCGGCAACTTGCAGAACTTGACAGATTCGCTCAAAGGCAGCGGCATTTTTGGCGAGATCGACATGCCTATACAGGCGCACTTCCAAGCCATCACCGTCACGCTTAATTGGCTAACAATTACGGACGATGCTGTGTTTGCCACAATACAGGACGGCGCAGTGCTTGACGCATGGGCAGCCGTGCAATCTCACGACAGCGGCACAGGCCAAATCATCCACGAAGGCTGGCGCTTTATTATGACCACAGCGCCCAAGAGCTTTAACTTGGGCAAGCTGGAAGTTGGCGCAAAAGGCGAGAGCGTTAGCGAGTATGAGTTGATCGGCATCCGTGCGCTGCACAACGACGCTGTGATGTTCGAAATGAACAAGGAAAACGCCGTGTGCCGCTGGTCGGACGGCATACAGCTTATCGACACTGGCGCAACAATTCGGCAGTTGATTGGCATGTAGCAGGCGTGCTACAAACGCAGCTATGGATCAAACACTACTGCAAACACGAGACACGCCGCCACTGCCGGACGCCGAAGTGCCAGCTGGCGGCAACAACGAAAACGAAGCCGCAGCACAGCAGCAATTCCGCGAGCTGGAAGTTGGCGCGGCGCAGTTGCCACTGCGCATGCGTATTGAGCCGCCAATGGAGTTTGACGGCGAAAAATACGGCGTGCTGATCTTCGATTTCGATGCCATGACTGGCAAGGACTTCCAACGTGCCGAGCGCGAGTTCAATCACCGCTACAAGCCTGAAAAGGACGAAGTTGTGCTGCCTGAAATGAAGCACTTGTATCATCAGATAATTGCGGCGCATCGCGCAAACGTGCCATTGGGGGTGATTCAAAAGCTGCCACGGCGTTATTACACGCCATTGCGGGTTGAAGTCCTAAAAGCCTGCGGCAGCTCGCCGGAAGAGGCCAAAGCGTAACTGCTGCACTACGCACAATTTGCGTGCGCCTTGCTCGCTCAGGCATGGGTGCAGTCGACTACTGGATGGGGCTGCCGATTGACGAAGTTTTGCAATACATGAACGAGCTAATCGAACAACTTAGAGCGGAGCAAAAGCCGCCGTAATGGCTACAGCGGCACAAAAGCAATACGTCGCAAACTTTGCCGTTGGCGCAAAGCTGCTTGCCAGTTTCAAAACAACAATGGCGCAGGCAGAGAAGCGCATGAAAGCGCTTCAAAAGTCAACGGAAGCCGTCACGGCTTCGCTTAAAGGCGTTGGCAATACGCTACTCAGTTTGGCTGGCATTGTTGGCGGCTTCAGCCTTGCCAAAATGCTGCAAGGCGCAATAGAGGCCGCCGAAAAAGAAGAGCAACGCCTGAAATCTATCCAAGTGCTGTTGTTGAAAAACAACGCCATCCGCGCGCACGGCGGCGGCGACATGCGCAAGGCGCTGGAATATTCCAAGCAGCAGACGGATTTGATCGAAGCCAACAACGCCAACTTGGCAAAAGAAGGCGTGCTGCGGAGAGGCGTTTACGACGAGCTGGCAAAACAGCTTGCGATTGGTGGCGTGCCAACAAAGCAGATCATGCACAGCGTTGGCGCGATGGGTGATTTGCTTGTGGCAATTAAAGGCGTGTCGGCCAGCGAAGAGGATGCCGCCGAGTTTGGCGCGGCAATGAACAAAGCCATTTTTGCTGGCCGTGGCCGTGGCCTGCAGCAATACGGCATCTTCTTGGACAAGGATTGGGGCAAGCAGTTTGTTACTTATCAGGCGCGGCTGGACGATCTAATGGCGCGCATGGGCTTTGCGCAAGGCGAAAGTATGCGCCGCGCAGGCGACCCCGTTGGCCGCATTGCGGTTGTGCGCAAACAGCTGGATGCGCTTGGCAAACAAATTGGCTACGAGCTGATTCCTATTGTTGGCAGTGCGGCCACCGAAATCGGCTCGATGCTTACGCGCATGGAGCAGCCTGATGCCATTAACAACATCAACGACTTGAAAGTTGCCGTGCAGCAGCTGTGGGTGGCGTTTACAGGCACGCCAGCCGAGGCAGGTGATCTAGGCAAACTGCTTGGCGGCGGCTTTACGGCGGAAATCAAAATACTGGCTTACTGGACGCGCTGGCTTGTAAATGACTGGGAGCTAACAAAAAAGAACATGGACGACTTTTGGATCGGACTAAAGGTCGGCGCTGAAAGTGTGTTCAAACTTATTGGCGCGTGGATGAAGCAGTTCCTTACCGATCCGCTCGGCGCATTTGTTGACCGCTGGAAGGATTTTTTAGCCACAATACATCTTGGCAAGGCGTCCAAAACAACAACGGACGCAATGAAAAGCGTGGCGCAAATCAACGCGCGCCGTGCCACGGATCCGCGCTCGCAAGGCATCGTAATTCCGCCAGCCATAAACGCCGACCCCGCGTTGCGGCAAAAATACATTGAAGGCTATTACGGGCCCACCAAAGATTATCCAAAGCCGCAGTTTGTTGCGCCAGCGCAGGCGCAGGCAGGCCAGCCAATACCCACGGCCACACTCGCAAATGTTTCCGCCAGCAAAAAGCTCGATCCATACAAGGAGATTTTCGAGCAGGCTGGCGCGCAATACGGCATCGACCCGCGCCTGCTTTTGGCAATAGCCAAGCAGGAAAACGTGGCTGCAGGCGATTTGAATCCGCTTGGCGTTTCGCCCGGCGGCGGTGGGCCCACGCACTTCGCCAACATGGAAGCCGCGCGTGAGGGCATTTTCAGGCAGGTGGCGCTGATGTCGCGCGGCATCTATCAAGGCAAAGGTCCCTATCGTAAAGCAACAACGCTGGCAGAGCTGGCGCAAATTTACTCGCCCATTGGCGCAGGCAACGACGTTTATGGCACAAACGCCACGGAACTTTCAGGCTGGCAGGCGGCGCTGCGCAGCATGGGTGCTGATCCTAACATGCCACTGCGTGCTGGCGGCGACACGCATCACTACAATTTCACGCCAAGCGTTATTATCCACGGCGATGCTTCGGACGAGGCGCAACGCGCAATGGACACGCGGCTGCGCGATTTGTCACAGGACTTTATCGAGCAAATGACGCGCGCGCAGCGGCAAGCAAGGCGCACAAGTTATGAAGGCGGCTACTCCTAAAACTTCAACGCCAACACCGGGACCGGGACCAAGTCCAAATCCAGTTCCATTTCCAATCGGCACGCCGCCGCCGCCGTTTTCCGACGTTGCCACGCCTGCAATTCCAGCTGGCGATGCTGTTTATGTAACTGTGCAGGGCGACTGGTGGGATTTGATCGCGCTAAAGGTCTACGGCATGCAGCGCGGCAACGAGCATTTGATGTATCGGCTGCTCGAAGAAAACTACAACCTGCGCAACATCGTGCAGTTCAGCGGCGGCATAAAAGTGGCTGTGCCAGCCGTGGATGTGGAGACAGTAATTCCACTTGTGCCGTGGAAGAACGCAACGATTGGGGGAACCTCAGCATGATCGGCCAAGCACGCGCCGCGCACCCGTCCATAAAGCTCAACGGCTTTGAGTATTTCAACAAGCTCGAGCCATACTTTTTAACGCTGCACTACGTGGACAGCTGCGACGGCGAAAAGGCCGACGACTTGCAGCTGCAGCTGGCCGACCGTGACAATCATTTCATCAGCGATTGGATGCCAAGCAAGGGCGTTTATTTGGACGTTGGCATCGTGGCCGAGCGCTGGTATTCGCCAAACGCGGCGATGCTTACGCTAGATTGTGGCAGGCTATGGATTGACGAGATCGAAGCCGAGTTGCCGCAGCACACCGTAAGCATTAAGGCCACAAGCATTCCGACCAGCAGCTACTTGAAATCCACGGATGAAACGCGCGGCTGGGAGAACCACACACTGCGCGATATTGCGCAGCAAATCGTTGGCGAGCAACAGGCGGCTGGCACGGATATCACGCTGGATTACAGAGCGCAATTTAATCCGCTTTATTCGCACGTGGAACAAACGGAGCAAAGCAGTTTGGAGTTTATTATGCACCGCTGCCGCGATGCCAACTTGGCCGTAAAGCTGCACCGTGGCCTGCTGATTATTTTCGACAATGAGGAAATTGAGGCAACGCCGCCAAGCTTTGCCATCGTTTACGGCAACAACGCGCCAGTGCCCGGCCTGCCGTGTTACAGGATGTCTGGCGGCAAGTTTGTAACGCGGCTGAACGACACGCTGCATCAGGCCACAGTGGCGCACGTTGACCCTGCCAGCGGCAAGGCGCATTACAGCACGGCCATTGCCGGAGATAACGACGCAGAGGCCGATTGGCACACAAACGTAAGCCAATCCACCGACAGCGCTGACGAAGAGGATGGCAGCGACGGCGAAGGCGGCGGCCTCATGCGGCATGCGATGCCACGTGACACGCCGCCGCCAGAAGGTGATTGGGGCGCAAGCGGCGGCAGCGCCACGCAAATGCGGCTGGCAAAGTCCACGCTGCGGCGCAGGAACAAGGATCAAATCCACGGCGACATCGACCTATCGCTTGGCTGTCCGCTCGTTGCCTCAGGCCAAACATTTACGCTGTCAGGCGTTGGCAATTACGATGGCAAGTGGTTTTTGGAAAGCGCCGAGCACAAGTGCGGGCCCATGTTCACAACTACGTTAAAGGCGCGCAAGTGCCTTGTTGGCTACTAACGCAATGAAGAAGATTTTATCTGACAGCGATTTTGTGCGCGGCCACGACACGCGCTACGCAAACACAACTGTAATGGGTTTTGTGTGCGAGATCGATTGCGACGACCAGCGCGCCGATGTGCGCGTTATTTTGCCGCACAAAAAAGACCATGCAGGCACGCCGCTTGTAACGCGCAAAATTCCGGTCATGCAGGTGGCTTCGGCTGCCAAGCGCCAGTTTGCCGTGCCGCGCATTGGCACGCCTGTAATGCTGCTCAAGCTGCCAAACGGCACGAGCGATTACGCGGTAATTGGCAGCTTTTACACGCCAACGCATCCGCCGCCCGTAACCGATCCGAAGCTTGATTATACGATTTACGATGACGGCAGCATTATCCAAATCGACGCCAACGACGGCGCGGCCGTCACGCTCACGTGGAATTTCAAAGGCGGCATAAGCATCACAACGCAAAAGGACATCACCATTAACGCGCAAAGCGGCGCGAAAGTGACCGTCACAGCCGAAGGCGACATCACGTTGAACAGCACAGGCGGCAAGGCCATTATTACGGCCAGCGAGATCGACCTAAACGGCGACATTGTCCACACTGGCGGCATGACGACGAGCGGCATTCACAACGCGGCAGACGGGCCCCATTCGAGTTGTGGGCTCGCTGAGGCTGATAGCGCGCTGGACAAACGCATTGCGGAGCTTGAAACGCGGGTGCGCCAACTGGAAGGGAGGCTGGCTGCGTAATGGAAGGTCTTTACGGCGCAATCGTGTTTGGCAAGCTGCAAGGCCGCATCCAGACGTTTGAGGAAATTGGCCGCAAATACAGTGGCCGCTACGGCACGCACATGGTGCACCTGCGCAAGCCGCTTCTGGAGTGGGCGGGCAATGATCTGCTTAAAATATCCATGAAGATCAGCCTAAACGCGGCGTGGTGCGGTGATCCAAACGCGCTGCTGGCACAATGGCACTTCTTTCACGAAAACGCGCTTGTCGCGCCGCTCATTGTTGGCACAAAGCCGATGGGGCCCGGCCTTAGCCTGTTTGTAATTACGGACTTGGATGAAAGCCACAAGCACTGGCTTAAAGGCGGCAAACTGCTTGCCGTGGATCTCAACGTTGTGTTCCAAGAATACATTCCGTTTGCCGAAGGCTTGCTGTCGGCGCTTGGCGTGCCCGGCTTTGCACAAGGCTTTATTGGCAGTGGCGCAATATGATTACGGCACCGGCAGCTCCAAATTATCTAGGCGCAAACTGGCGGCTGCAGTTTGCTGATGCCGACGGCTTGCCGCTTAACATGGCGAGCTTTGGCCGCATCGACTTTGGCGCGATCAGCTACAAGGAGATTTTTCAAAACGTTAAAACGATCCTCACAACGCCGCTGTTTAGCGCGGCGCTGGAGCGCACGCTTGGCATTGACCAAAACATTGTGGACTTGCCAGTGAACCGCGCCAGCGAAGCCACGATTGCCATCCTTAACGCGCTGTATTTTTGGGAGCCGCGCGTGCAAGTAATGGACATTGCATTTGACGCCAGTGACGCGCTTAACGGCCACTTGATTGTCAATCTGCAGCTTAACATCCGCAACGTAATTTTTGGCACTGACACGCCTTACACTGCCACGCACATTCCATTAACGCCGCCAGTTGTTATCCCACAAATACCGGAGCCACCTATGCCACCGTCAATCGGAACACCGCCAACGCCAATCGCGCAAACTTATCGCTACGATATCACGTGCCTGCGCGACAACATTTACACAAAGCCGTCGCTTGCCAGCGTGCCAACGGCGGGCTTGCCACTAAAAACGCTGTTTACAATCGTCATCGACACGGGCGCGGAAACAAACGCGCCAAACGGCTACTCAGAAGAGCAAAACTGGTGGCTTGTAACGGGGCCCGCCAATCCGGCCAATCCCGGCGACGTAGCGCCAGACGATTATAACGGCACAACAAACACGAAGCACTGGGAGCAAGTATAATGAAAAAACTATTACTCGCGCTGCTGCTGGCAGCCACAACTGCACTCGGCCAGACGGACACAATCAAGTTCCGCACTGACACGCACCAAGTTAAAAAGCCGCCAGTAATAGGCAGCGGCGTTGATTACGATTTTACTGGCCTAAACGTTGTCGGCATCGCTGGCGGTGGCGGCGGTGGCGGCACGTCAACGCCCGGCGGCAGCGCAAGCCAGCTGCAATACAACAATGGCGGCACTGCGTTTGGCGGCGTGCCACAGCTTACTTATGACGGCACGGCCGTCTTCTTAAAAGGCGGCACGCAGTTTAACCTCACTGACGGCACCGACACATCCAAGCGCATCCAGTTCAACATTGCTGGCATAAGCGGCACAAAAATAATCACGTTTCCAAACCTGACTGGCACGGTAATGATGGCCGACAACACAACGCCGCCAACGGCAGGCCACATTATAATTGCCTCAAGCGCGAGCACGGTTACAAACGGCGATTTGAATGGTGCCGTCACTACAAGCGGCAGCACGACAACGGCGATTGCAAGCAACGCGGTGACAACGACAAACATTTTAGACGGCAGCGTCACCATTCCAAAGCTGGCCGACATGAGCGGCGGCGGCGTTGTAATTGGCCGCATGCCGCCGGGCACGGGACCGCCAGCGGAAGTAACAACGCTAAACTGGGACACTGCCTACACGGACAGGCTAAAATGGGACGGCGGTCCCACTGGCCTTGTGGCAGCCACAGGCAGAGGCAGCTTGGGTGCGACAACTATTGGCACAAACTTTTTTACGGCCACGAATCCGAGCGCGCTCACTTACTTGCGCGTGAACGTCGACAACTCGCTTTCGTTTTTAGCGCCAACGCCGTTCAAGGCCGCACTGGCTATTACGCCAAGCGATATTGTTGGCGCAACAACTGTTGGCAGCAACCTAATCACGCTTGCCAATCCGAGCGCGATAACGTTCCTGAAGGTCAACGCCGACAACACGGTGGCAACCGAAACGGCCACAACGCACCTTACATCGCTTGGCGGAACAACTGTTGGCCGTGGCATACTCACTGCGCCAAATCCGAGCGCGATAACGTTCCTGCGCGTAAACGCGGACAACTCCGTGTCGCTGCTGAGCAACACAACGTTCAAGGTTTCGCTGGCGCTTACGTCCAGCGATGTTGGCCTAAGTGCTGTTACAAACGACGCGCAAATAAAGGCCAGTGACTTTCCGGCCAGCGTGACCGCAGGCCAGATTGTTACGTTTAACGGCACAACTGGCAAATCCGTGCAGGCCACAAGCTTTTCTGGCATGCTCAAAGCCACAAGCGGCGTCCTGCAAACGGCCACGCTTGGCACTGATTACTGGAACGGCAACACGTTTTCGGGCACTGTTGGCTCCAACACAAAAGGGCTCGTGCCGGATCCGGGCCCTGTAAGCGGCACAGGCGCGCGCTTCCTGCGTGACGACGGCCTGTGGGTGGCAAGCGGCTCGCTTACTGACGCCGACAAAGGCGACATAACAGTAAGCGGCGGCGGCACAAGCTGGACGATCGACACCGGCGTCGTGACGTATGCAAAGATGCAAACCGTTAACGCGCAGGTTTTACTTGGCCGCACATCGTTTGGTCCCGGCGCGCCGCAGGAAATCTCTGTTGGCTCTGGCCTGCAACTGCTTGGCACAACGCTCTCAGCCACTGGCGGCGGCGGTGGCGGCAACGTTAGCAACAGCGGCACGCCGACGGCCGACCAAGCGGCAGTGTGGACGGATGCCACGCACGTAAAAGGCGTTACGACGCAAAAAGGCGGCGCAAGCGGCACGTATCTGAAAAAGAACAGCGCCACGGATTACGATTGGGTGTGGGCAACGCCAACAATTAGCTCCGTGGTCGACCCCAGCGACTCCAGCAAAATTCTCAACTTTAACATCAGCGGCTTTAACACAGGCACAACGCGCAATCTTGTGCCAGCCGCAGGCGCAGATTCAGTCACAGTGATTCCGTCAACGATCGGGCTCACTGGCGTAAACGGTCCCTTTTACGGCCAAACTGCCAAAGGCATTGGCGCGGACGGCAATACGTGGTGGGGCTATCCCGATATTGGTGTGCAAGCCATGACCGTAGCTGGCAACAAAGACAACTGGAATCTCAGCAGCAGCGGCGGCAATTACGGCTATTATCAGCGATGGAGCGATACTGCTGGCAACGTCAACGTTACTGGCATTGCGCCGCCAAACACAGTTACAAACACGCACGTTGACGGCGAAGCTTACATCGTTACAAACGTTGGCGCGGCCAACACGTTTACGCTTAAGCATCAAGTAACATCCACCGCTGCCAATCAGTTTTACTGCGAAACGGGCGCTGACATCGTGCTCAGTAAAGACCAAAGCGCATACATTGTTTACGACGGCATCCTGAACAGGCATCGCGTGCGGCCACTGCCAACCAGCAGCAGTGGCGGCGGCATTACGGCGCTAACGGGCGACGTTACTGCCAGCGGCACTGGCTCGGTGGCGGCAACGATCGCCAGCCAAGCAGTAACTTACGGCAAGATGCAAAACGTCACTGCCACGAGCCGTTTTCTTGGCCGCATAAGCGCAGGCGCTGGCAGCCCTGAGGAATTAACAGGCACGCAGGCCACAACGTTCCTTGACGCTTTTACGTCCAGCTTGAAGGGGCTTGTGCCAAGCAGCGGCGGTGGCACGACTAACTTCCTGCGTGCAGATGGGATATGGGCAGCGCCAGCTGGTGGTGGCGGTGGCAGCCCACCAGGCGGGTCAGTCAACTCGCTGCAATACCAAGTCAACTCGACTACGTTTGGCGGTGTTAACACCTACACGACTGACGGGACCACGATCACGGGCGGTGCGTCAGGCGTGCTTAACTTATCGGCTCAGACAGGCGTCAACTCGCTGCTGCTACCGTCGATTGTTAGCGGTGCGCCGACGACTGCTGGCGCGATACTGTTTGAACCTAACCAGCAGCAGATAAGGATGGGAACATCCACCGTAGGCAGGTATCTGGCGACACGGGATGGCGGTGAAACGCTCGCAAATAAGACGCTCGACAACACCAATAACGTCAGTCAATACCTGACTTTTACTAACATGGCTGCGCCTACTACGCCTGCCACTGGCAAGACAAAAATATACACCGATTCGACCAGCAAGAATTTCGCTGCCAAGAACGATACTGGGGCAGTCAATCACGGCATCCAGAGCAAGACTGCCGTGGCGGGACAATTCATTACAGGCATCGCTGATGATGGCACGACGACCACCGCCGCTGCCGCAACAAATGCCTTCGGCACGATAGCCGTAAGCGGCCAGACCAACGTAGTAGCTGCTGCCGCGCCGGACACTGTCAACTACGTGGCTGGCACTGGCATGACGATCACTACGACTCCGGCCACGAACACGGTCACGTTCACGACAACCAGTGGCGGTGGCAACGTGAGCAACAACACGACAAACACGTTCACGTCAGCTGGCACGTTAGACCTTAGCGCGTCCTCAGGCTCCAATGGCCTTGTTGTTCCTAACTCCACTGGCGTAGGCACAGGCACAACCGTTGGCGCAATCTCGTTTAACACTTCTGGAAACACGATCAATGTCGGCAATGGCACGACTTCGATTCAGGTAGCAAACCGCAACACGTCAAACGCTTTCAGTTCCGCAGCCACGGTTGACCTTAGTGCGCTCTCTGTTACAGGCGGCTTGACTATGCCGCAGGCTGCGGGAGCGGCACCAGTCAGCGCTGGCGTGGTCGCCTACGATAACACCGCCAAACAGCTAAAGCATGGCGATGGCACGACGACTCAGACGATTGTTGATCGCGACACAACGGAAACGCTAACCCATAAGACGCTCGATTCACTGCGTGCCACTGCTGGCACTTACACGGTCGTAATGAACGGCACCAACACTGCCAGCACAAAAACATGCACAGGCAGCGATATAGCCGGGGCGATTACGCTCGCGATGAGTTCGGTGGGCAATGTGAGCTCATCAGTTTGCACAATTAGCGGCTTTCACTGGACAACAGCGCCTTCGGCCATTGCGATACTGCCAACAAACGGCAACGCCGTAACAGGCCAAAGCTCCGCGCGCTTGGTTGTGCCCGGCAACATCACGACAACGAGCTTCGATATTATGGGTGGCACAACAGGCATGAGCACAAGCCAAACTTACACGTTTATGTATCTGGCAGTTCAATAAAAGGCACACGCTTATGAATAGACAAACCGCATCCGTTATAGCAGCAGCAACACTTATTGGCTGTGGCATTGTTACCGGCCTGCTGGCGCAGATGAACAGACAGCCAGTGGGCGTGGAGAACTTAATCACTGGCGCATCGCCGTTGCCGTCAATCTGCAACGATCCATGCTGGACAAACGAAAACTGCGACGGCGACAGGCTGCGCTGCGCGTGGAGCGATTACGAGCCAAGCGAAGGCGTTTACCTTTGGAACACGCAGCCGGGCAGTTGCCCCGGCCACGACACAAACAGCGGCGCTGGCAACGACATTGACGCAGGCATTGCAGCCGCTTATGCGCACCACAAGTTTATTGGCATTTCCGTCACGGCTGGCGCAACATCGCCGCACTGGCTTTACAGCCCCAGCCCGGGCCCAAACGTTTACCAGTTTCAGCTGGATCCTTCAGACAACAACGTAAACGGCGACAATTTCATGCCGCTAATTTGGGACACGGTCTACCAGACCAAGTGGCACAACTTTGTTAATGCCTTTATCGCGCATATCCAAACGCTGCCGGGTTTTTCCGCAGTGCGTTACATTGTCACAACTGGCACGGCCAAAGGCATTGACGGCCGCACATGGTGTCAAAACATGGACGCTTCCGTGGATGTTTCCGACGGCCAATATACGGACACAGGCAGCGGCTCTGGCTTTTGCAAAGTCCACTCGGCCACGCTTGCCAAGTTCCTGACGCGCTCCAATCCGAACTGCACAGGCTCGTTCAACTGCGTTGTTGGCACGCAAATTATGGACACGCTGGATGCCAGCGGCATTTTTGGCGGCAACGCGCTTGTGGTCGATCACACAACAAACGGCTGCACTGGCACTGGCATTCCTTGCCCCGATCCAACGGACACGGACGTTTACGTGAACAAAAACACGCGCACCAGCCAGTGCGTAACAACGTGCGTCAATATTCCGCACACTTACATCATGACGTGGCTTATCGGGCTTGGCGAATATTACCAGATGGATCAAATCGCAAAGTCGCCACCAGTCGGTTATCCGGGGCTCGTCGGCACAGCCAACGCGCAAGGCATGGCAGGCAGCAGCCCGGGACCTGTCGGCAATTATGTGCCAGCCGCTGAGACGGTGATTGGTTTCTTTTTCAGCGCCATGAACGCGGGCGCGAAGACTAGCGGCATCATCTTCACGGCATCGCCGCCTTACGCCACTACGCAAGGCGTGACTGACAATCAGGCGATCCGCAACTATAACGTGGCTCATTATCCGGCCAACCAGTATGGAGAGATGACTGTTGCTAGGGCTGCCAACTGTCCTCCCCATGCTTCGCTGCCGATAAATTTCGCGTATCTGGGCCCGAGCGGCGCGCAAGCCATATACGGCTCTAACAGCCCAAACATTTATCAAGGCAGCACGTGCGCCGACAAGAGTTTCAACGCGCTGACCGACTTGTTCGGCTCGAACCTAGATCACACTGATAAGTATGCCGAGACCTACACGAATGATGTGGCGTCGTGCGATCCAACGGACGCAGCTTACATCCCTTACAACGGCGCGCTCGCGCATCAATTCAGAGCGACGCTGCACTTTTACAACTTGCAGCCAGCAGATGTGGCAAACATTACGCTAAGATGAAACTGTTCGATAACCGCAACACAATCGACATCGTCGTGCTGTGCCTTACGGCGCTAATCGTAAGCGTTATTTTCGTGCTTGCCACGGGCGTAATTGTTGGAAAGATCATCCACCCAGAGCTTAACGTTTCGCAGGCGCAGGAAACCGTTGGCGGCCTGCTAAACAACATTGTTGGCGGCCTGCTTGGTTTTATCGGTGGCCGCGCAGCTGGCAGGCTGGAAGCGCAAAATGGACAACAACCTCAAGCTCATTAAAACTGTTGGCGGCGTTCACATTTACGCGGCGGAA
>Ga0306921_10003292_pt1 | contig 16392 bp, 10 predicted proteins | sample sta12Cox44000080_FD_203760 | JGI IMG/M metagenome (GOLD analysis project Ga0306921, IMG submission 203760) | Lab enrichment of tropical soil microbial communities from Luquillo Experimental Forest, Puerto Rico - statoxic.12C.oxic.44.000.080 (v2)... | ecosystem: Environmental > Terrestrial >...
CCTTGGGGGTCCGCCGCCGCTCCGGTTTTCATGAGGGCATAGAAGCTCACTATCGGCACTCCGTGTTTTTCCAGCAAGAGCACGGTAAGCCCATTCTTCATCACGAATTTCTCGTGTGGTGGAATGTGGATGGATTGCGCGGCAGGGCCTCTGTACGCAAACAGTCCAAGAATCATTGCTGCAGCGATTCGCGCGGTCTTGGTTTGAGATTTCATGGCTTTCCCTTCTCCGCGCTTTCCGGAATCAGCGTCGCAACCGTGCGGTTATTCGGGCTGAAGTACTTTGTCGCCACCCGCTGCACGTCCTCCTTGGTCACTGCTGCATAGTTCTTCGCCGCGTCGAAAAGTTTGTTGTAGTCGCCAAAAAACACCTCGTACGTTCCGATGGTGTTCGCTCTTCCGCTGATCGTACGCATTTCTTGGTAGAACTCCACCAATCGAATGTTCTTCGCCTTCTCCAGCTCCTGATCCGTTATCACCGATGTTTTGGCTCGCTCCACCTCTTCGTAAATGGCCTTCTCACAAGCTGCCGGATCCACACCCTGCTTCGGCTGCGCGATGATTTGCTCCAAAGTCGGATCGAATGCCGAGGCCGACCTGGCATTCACAAACAGAGCCAGTTGGTCTTTGTCCACCAGTCGCTGGTACATCCGCGAACTCTCGCCATGGTACAGCACCGTTTCCAGGATATTCAGCGCGTAGAAATCGGGATTGTTTGTTTGCGGAATGTGATATCCGATCAGTAGTAGCGGTAGTTCCGCCTGCTTGTGCACGACCAGGCGACGCTCCCCAAGCTGCTCCGGCTCTACGGTTGTTACAGGCGGCGGCGCTGCACGGGACGGAATTGGCTCAATGTACTTCTCGCAGAACTGAAAAATTTCTCCTGGGGTCACGTCGCCGACCACTACCATCGTTGCGTTGCTTGGTGAATAACCCATCGCGTAGTGTTGCTTCAAGTCTTCCATCGTCCAATGCTCGATATCGCTCATCCATCCAACCACCGGCCATTGATATGTGTGCGCTACATACGCCGTTGCCCAAAGCTGCTCGTTCAACAAGCCCCAGTTGCTGTTGTCCGTGCGGAGCCGACGCTCGGATGCCACTACCCCGCGCTCTGACTGGATCTTCTGCGGATCGAAACTCAAATTCTGGATCCGGTCGGCTTCGATGTCGAAAATCAGCGGCAGCGCGGACCTCGGGAACCAGTCCTGATAGACCGTTGTATCCCGGCTAGTGTAGGCGTTGTTTGAGCCGCCGTTGGCCTCCATTGCTTTATCCAAATCTCCGGGCCCATATTTTTTCGCGCCATTGAACATCATGTGCTCGAAGAAGTGGGAAAGCCCTGTCGTACCAGGATGCTCATTGCGAGAGCCAATGCGATAGAAAATATACAAAGCCACGTTCGGGATGGTGTGGTCACTCTGCACCAGCACTTTCATCCCGTTCTTCAGTATCTTCGTTTGGACAGGGAATTCTTGCGCTCTCGCGGGTGCAACGACCAGACTGATCGTATGCAGCAAAAGTGCTGTCGCAAACCCAACGCAGAATTTTCTCATTGGAATACCCCTAGCCGAAATTTAAGTTTTAGGCTCCAACGTCCCCACACTATACAGCCCTTAGGAATTCGAAAGCACTGATTTTTACTTTTGCTGGGCTACCTCGTATGGTGAAAGAACTCGTCCCGGTCACTGCCCTGAACAACGACTCATTGTTCAGCACCGTGGATGATAAATCAGGCGCGGGAGGCCTTTTGTCAGGGGAGATTCCGGACATCCTTAAACGCGCTTATTGTGAGCCAATCGCCCGCTGTCCCACCGACTTTTATGCCGCTTCCCTCTCGTAATACTTCAGCAGGCCGCCCAGTCGTTCTCGACACCGCACTGACATGTCCCTTCTTGCCTCCGTCTGAAAAGGAAACGAACTCGAAATGCGCCTCGATCAAGCTGCGCGAGTAGGTTACGGATTCAACCTTCCCGAGTCTAGCTGCTCCTGATGCTCCTGGAAATGTCGAAGAACCGGTGACCGACAATGCAGCGTAAGTCGTGGAGAAGGAAAGCATAGTTTTGGTGGACGTGGAGAGATTCGAACTCATGACCCCCTGCTTGAGTAGCAGGTGGTAAGCTAAGAAAACATCAACGCTATTTCGTTGAAAAAAATATGGTTGGTGGACGTGGCGGGACTCGAACCCGCGGCCCCCTGCTTGCAAAGCAGGTTGGGAAAAATACTAAATGCTTTTGCTGGTGCCGCTTACACGGACAACCATCGAAATTCCCGCTCTTTAATTGTCCCGAAGTTATACCGAATTTCCGCTCACTTGCCCTCTTTCCTTTTACTTTAATTCGCCATCCCGTGTCTGCAGGGATCTTGTGGAAGCGGAGATCGGCGAGCAGGGCTGGATTAGGACAATGGTGCCCGGAGCGACCAGCCGCCAACTGGAATCTTGGGAGCCGGTTATGATGGTGATATTTCTCCGAGGATGATTCAGTTAAAGGCGCAACTACGGTTCTGAAGACAAAGCAACGCTCAGAAATTTTCCATCATCCAGACGTTGCCACTAAAGTTTTCTCTTGAGATTGCCAGGCGGCGGCCATCCGGTGAAGGAGCCCCTATCTGTATGTGTTCACTGCCTGCTTCCCGACCACCCCACAGAACATGTCCTCGACCTCGCAAGTCGATGTGTAGGAGATCCCACGCAGGAGTGGACCATGCGACCATGCAGCAGATGCGGGAAGCGTTTCCCTGGGACGAGGCGCCGCGGTATGTGCTACGCGATCGAGATGCCATCTACGGAACAGACTTCGTCGCCGTGACCGGAGCTATGGGAATGGAGGAAGTGCTTACTGCGCCGCGATCCCCCTCGCAAAATCCGTTTGTGGAGCGGCTGGTGGGCTCGATCCGGCGCGAGTGCGACGTGATCGTGTGGAATGAGAGATCGTTGTGTCGAACACTGCAGAACTATTTTGCCTACTATCAGCGGTCACGTACGCATTTATCCTTGGGCAAAGACGCCCCTGAGCCCAGGGCAGTGGAACCGGCGGAACAGGGGTGCGTGGTAGCGATTCCTCAGGTCGGGGGATTACACCACCGATATCAGCGACGCGCCGCTTAGCTGGAGCAAGCCGGTTGCCTCGAGGGTTGCCTTCCTGAGCGGAAATGCCGCTTCTCCTTGATCTACGCGACCAAACTTTTGCTAATCAAAACCGGATTCTTTCGCGACACGAACTCCCTGCACTTGGATGCACTCGACGAGCCTCTGGGGCTGTGTGCAGGTGTGATCTGGTAAGTCTCCCGCCTGCCTCACTGTTCGGCGACGGTGCTTAGTAGTAGAGCTTGAACGCAAACTGGATGTTTCTCGCAGGTTGCGAGAAGTTAATAACTCCAGTTGTGGGTGTATTTACCACTGTGTTGGGAGCGGCGAGGTTGACGGCATTAAATGCATTCAGGAAGTCAGAGCGGAATTGGAGCTTAAATCGCTCTGTGATCTGAAAGTTTTTCTGCAGGCTGATATCCCAGTTGTAGTATCCAGGTCCACGCAAATGACCGAGTTGGGGTGCACAAGTCCCGAAAGTAGTCGTTGGGTCGGAATAGTTGCTGGGGTCAAACCAGGCGAAGCCACCACCTTGAGAAGCAGTAGCGCCTCGCCGACCCCAGACAGTGTTCGTTCCGTTGCAATCGGGGCGCAGACCCGTAGTACCTGTTCCCGTTGGATCACTCTTGTTGGTATACAAAGCCATTGGGAACCCAGAGTGCAGAGCGAGAATTGGGCTGACTGTCCAACCACCGACGACCACGTCTGCAACCTTGTTCATGTCACTGCCGAACTTTTTTCCGCGCCCAAACGGTAAGTCGTAGATCGCATACGCCGTGAGGGCATTCGTGGAATCGTAGTAGCAGGGTGCCCACTCCGCTTTCGGGTCATAAATGTTCTGCCAATATGGCCAGGCCGTATTCGATGCTCTCGCATTCGACCAATTTCCATAGTATCCGGAGTTATTGGTCATGCATTTAGAGTAGGTATACGCCACCTGATATTGCAGACCATGGCTCATTGTCTTCAGGAGTACGGCTTGCAACGCGTTGTAAGTCATATTGCCATTCGACTGTGTGCCCTTGATGGTGGCGGGTATGCTAGCGAACTGCTCATTGGCCGCAAAATACGGGCTTGGTGCAGTGCAAGGTGCCGCAGCACAAGAGCTGCTCGGTTCCGACACCAGTTGGCCGTAGTTGAAGGGGACCATTAGGTGAGTGGCTCGCTGCCCGACATATCCTACCTGCAGAGATGTATTGTCCCCGAATTGGTGCTGAATAGTCAGGTTCCACTGATCGTCGAGGGCGGGCTGCACTTTGGGGTCCCACATGCGAAGGGCTACTCCGGAGAAGCAAGAATAGTTTGGACACGCGAGACCCGTGGGTGGCGGCACGATGATGCCATCCGAAGCCGTTGTGGAAGGCAGCGGCTGGAGGTCATATAACGTCTGGAATTCGCCTCCTGCGGCTCCCCCGTTAAACGGTGGATTGATCGGCAGGCGCAGGTTGGTGCCTGTCCCTTCTAAATAAGACGAAATAGTGAAAGCGCCACGGATAACCGTGTGGCCACCAAATCGTCCTGGTGTCCATGCGAAACCAAGGCGTGGCTGGAGGTCCTTGCCACCATACTCACCGTTGTAGAGTGATCTGCTGGCGCCATTCTGGTTGGCATATTGAATCTGGCCCGTCGCCATGTTGTAGTTCGACTGCTGATCGTTTCTCTCAATCCAGGGCGTGTGGGCTTCATAACGCAAGCCAAGATTCAGCGTTAGGTTCTCCGTTACGTGCCAGGTATCCTGACCGTATCCAGAAAAAATGTTGGATGTCTGCGTCCAGCCGCCGCTACTAAGACCGCGACCAAATGAATTGGGAAAGCCGAGGAAGAAGTCAGCCATGCCTTCGCCAGTGTTCTGCGATGGATCCTTTGCAGAGGACGCAGTGAAGATGGGTCCAAAAGTCATGTTACCCAGTTGACCGCTGTTCCCTGAATAGAACACTTTGATGATGTCGAACATGTACTCGCCGCCAATTTTTAGGGTATGACGGCCACGAGTCCACGTCACCCCATCATCAAATTGCCAAACCTGGCTATTGAAGCTCTGCGCGACCATGTTGTTTCCAATGTTGTTCAGTGTGCCGGTGCCTGGGCTGCTAGGGTTGCCTCCACCAAAACCGAGGCCCAAAAGACCGATCAGTCCAGCCGGATTCGAATTCTTGATTCCAATCGTGTCGCCGAAATTCCCAACGGAAGGATCCCAGGATGTCTCAGAGTTCAGAATGACTTGATTCCAACCAAAGCGCATGTCGTTGGCCAAGGTTGGAGAAATTGAGCGGGCCCAATCGCCAACGGTGCTCCAGATGGGCGCCGTTGTTTGGCCATTCCCGAAAAGTAGCTGGGAATTCGTCGTGGGATCGATCTGAAACGCTCGCGAGAAGCGGCCCGAAACCTGATCCTTGTCAGAAATTCTGTAGTCGATTTTGATATCACCCTGGTCGGCATTATAGGCATTCGAGGTAAGATTGATGGCATTGCTAACTAAATTGTTGTTGAAGGCCTTGGGATAGAGGGGCGAGGCGAACAAGGCAGCTGCAACAGGACTGATCATAGACATGGGAATCTGGTTGTTTACGAACGGCTGGCGAACAGTGGCTGCCACGCAGGCAGTTCCATTTTGCCCGGTATTCCCCTGACAGGGATTGTAGAGCTGGATTGGGGTGGCAGCGGTCAAGAGCGCTGAGAAATTGCCCTGCATTTCGGCAGGGGTGTATACAGAGATGAAACCGGCAGCGGGGGGATGGTCGAACCGCTGGCCCTGGTAGTCTAGGAAGAAAAAGAGTTTGTTCTTGATGATCGGACCACCCAGCGTTCCCCCGAACATGTTCCAGCGCAAAGGCGCTCGAGGGAGCGGAGGAGTATTCGGATTGATCTTGTTTTCCCACTGATTGGCATTCAATACGTTATTCCGGAAGAACTCCCAGATGTCACCGTGAAAACTGTTGGTGCCGGTCTTGATCGTGACACTCACAATGCCACCCATGAAATTGCCGAATTCCGCAGGGGCGTTATTACTGATGAGATTGAATTCCTGGATGGCGTCGGGAGAGGGGGTGAAGCCGAGAAGGTTATCCGACACTTGGTTATTGTCCATGCCATCGAGGAGGAAGTTGTTCGATTGCTCGCGATTGCCGTTGATAAACGGTCGTGCCCCGCTAGCCACGTTGTCCCCGTTATTGAAACTGCTGGGATCAGGGTGGATCGCACCGGGCGAAAGGAGTGTTACTTCCACATAATTACGAGTGGCGAGGGGAAGCGCGTCATTTGTCACGGCATTGAAGATGGTATCCACTTGAGTGGTCTCCGTTTTCAGCAAGGGCTCGGCGCCACTGACTTGAATGGTCTGGTTGAACTGGCCAACCTTCAGTTCGACGTCGATACGCGCAGTCTGATTTAACGTCAGGGTGAACGCAGAATACGCGCTAGTTTGAAAACCCTGTTTTTCTGCACGGAGCTCGTAGTTACCCGGGGGGAGCTGCGAAATCCGGTAGAGACCTGCTTCGTTGGACGCGGCCGCATAGGTGATTCCGCGTTCGACGGATTTGACAGTGACATTGGCGCCGGCAACGGCCGCACCGCTTTGATCGATGACTGTGCCGGCAATCGTTCCGGTAACCTCCTGAGCGAAGGCGGGGTTCGCTCCGCAAATCAGCAGGACTAGCGCAAGGCAGAAAACTATCACCGCCATTGACTGCAACTTTCTCACAGATCCTCCCGTGCTGGCTCGCGAGCAATCTCTGCCCGACCTTTTACAAATCGAAGCAACGATAAGCGCCCCTTATTGGGCATCACTTCAACGTGATTATTGGCCATCAAATTTTGTCCCGACGGAAGAACTGTTTCCCCCTAAACGGTGGACGCAAGCTATTGGAAGTGATCGACGAGCATGATGTCGGTGTTGTCCTCGTCCGCTTGTGAATAGAGAATCCAGCGGCCGCCCGGCGAGACGGACAAGCCCGTGCCAAAGTTTTTCGGAGCTTCGAGGATTCGCCGGATCTTTTTTGTGGCGAAGTCGAAATAGCGAAGAGACTGGGGCGCATCCGCAGGAACGAAATAGATACCCCCTGGAACGACCGTCCAGAGACCCTGGTGGATTATCGGAGGCAACCCCTCGACCGCCGACTCCGGGAAAGCGCCATCGGGGGAAAACATGGTCAGCTCCGTGTTCACCTGTCGGCCTGTAGAATAGAGGACGTTTCCATCGAAAGACTCCTGGAGAAACCCACTACCGAGCTGGTTCCCGATGCGAACAGCGTTTCCGCCCATCATGGCGCAACGGTAGCCGACTTCGTCGGAATTAAAATAAATCCACCGCCCATCACGCGACCAGCTGGGCTTAGACATTTGTCGAAAGTTTGTGACCAGCTTCTTTGGAACCCGTTCAGAAACATCGACGACATATATTTCCTGGTTTCCAGATCGACGCGAATCAAACGCGATCTTTTTCCCATCGGGCGACCAACGCGGGACACCCGTGTCGCCATTCAGCTTCGATAGCTGTAACAAGTTATTGCCATCGGAATCGCTCATCCAAATTTCGAGGGAACCTGAGCGGTCGGACTGAAAGGCAATGTGCTTGCCGTCGGGAGAGTATTGGGCATCGTCTTGGTCTCGCGTTGACGAGATGAGTTTTACGGAGGGAGCGTCGAGGTGGAGGAGGTCCTTTCGCCAAATGTTGCTCTTTGCGGACGAAGAGCCGTATGCAAGTTTGCCGCCCTTAGGTGAAACTGCCGGGTAGCTTACCGATACTGCGAAATCGAGGCGCCGGAGCGAGCCGTCTGCCAGCGTAACTTCGTTTAGTACGTAGCCGGCGTCAGACGGCTGAGGAAAAAGCAATCTGCTGTCGTCAGCAGACCACGTGAATCCATACGCAACCGTCGAATATGCGGTAATGAGTTTCGGCACGCCCCCCAAGGGGGCGACGGAGTACAGTTCGAATCCTCCAGCAACACCCCTGCTGGATATGCAGATGTATGCGAGGCGGTCGCCGGCATGAGAGAAAGTAGGCAACGCTTCGAGAGCGCACTTGGGATTAGGAGGAACCTGCCGGGTCTCCAAAGTTTCCAAAGAGAGGAGGAAAATCCGGTCTGTGGACCCTGCGGGATCGGGCTCCCCGAAGGCGATCCATTTGCCGTCTGGTGACCAACTAATCGGAGCGTCGACAGCGTAGGGCAGGCGTGTAGAGCGCAGCTTTCTTTCCGGGCCACCGAGCGCGGGGACAACATAGATGCCCGTATCCGCTCCAGAGAGGCGGTGGAAGGCGATCTGCGAACCGTCGGGCGACCAAGCCGGGCTGATCCATTCCGAAGGATGGTGCGTCAATCGTAGAAGAGTCTCACTTCCGATGGCCTTCACATATAAATCGTAGCCCTTCGACCCCGTCTCAGGATTACCGTCCCACTCGAATGCGATCTGAGAACCATCGGGAGAGAATGTGGGGGAATCTTCATGCCCCTGGTAGGTGGTGAACGGAACAGGTTTCAGAGCGAGAGGTTCTACGCGATTGCTTCGCCTTGCCGCCCAGAATATCGCGCCGGCGACGCTGAGCAGCACTAGGGCAGCGGCAAGACCGATCTCCCAAGGCCGCCGAGACGCCGAAGCACCGCGCTTCAACCGCAACAGGTCTTCGCGCATCTCCGAAGCGTCGCGGTAGCGTGCTTCCCGGTCCTTGTTGATGGCTCGATGGACGATCTGCTCGAGCCCGCGAGAAACCTCCGGATTCAGTTCCCGGACTGCTCTCGGCGGGTGGTCCAAAATCGCTTCGTGAATCTCCGGAGCCGTGTTCCCTGAGATTGCTCTGATCCCCGTGGCCATTTCGTAGAGCACGAGTCCGAAAGAATAGATATCCGTTCGGACGTCAAGTCTTTCTCCGTTCACCTGCTCGGGTGAAAGATAAGCAGGAGTTCCCAGAGCCAGGCCCGTCAGGCTCAGTGTGACGGTTGAGCGAATGGGAGACTCGGGCAAGGCAGCCCCGTCTGACATATTTTGCGGGGAAAGGGTCTCGTGGGGCTCTGCGGACTCGACCAGCTTGGCCAACCCGAAGTCGAGTATTTTGGCTTCCCCGCGGTTGGTCAGGAAAATATTCGCCGGTTTGATGTCACGGTGGATCAATCCCTTTTTGTGGGCGACCTCAAGACCGCTGGCGATCTGCAAGGAGATATCCAGCAACTCCTCGTTTCTAAAGCACGGCCGCTGGCCGCTGTGACTCTCGATGCGTTCGCGCAGGGTTTGTCCCTCTAGGAGCTGCATCACCAGAAAAGGCTGGCCCGCATGCTCTTCCACTTCGTAAATAGTGCAGATGTTGGGATGATCCAAACCTGAGATCGCAAGCGCCTCCCTCTGGAATCGTTCGAGCGCCCGCGGGTCACTCGCCATTCCTTCGGGAAGAAATTTCAAAGCCACGCGGCGACTCAGTTTGACGTCTTCTGCCTTGTAGACAATCCCCATGCCTCCTGACCCGAGCAACTCCAGCACTTTGTAGTGCGAAACCGTCCTTCCGATCAGGTCGCCACCGGCCGCTTCCATCTCCTTTTGTTCGGCACTTCCGTCGATTTCGACTGCAGGAATTCCTTCCACCCGTTCCACCTCGGTCATCCAGCGATACCCGCGCCGGGCAAGGGTTTCGATGTACTTCGGTTTGCCAGCGGAGTCACCGAGAGCCTGCCGCAAGCGGTTCATGGCCGCGCCGATGGAGTGCTCGAATTCCACGATGGTGTCGTTCGGCCAGAGTTTCTTTCGGATCGTCTCGCGCAAGACAACGTCGCCGGGATTTTCTAGAAGGACCATCAGAATTCGGAAAGGCTGTTCGCCTAGCCGTGTTTTGCCTCCATCGGGTCGCCGCAGTTCGCCCGCTCGGACGTCGAGTTCAAAGCCCTCGAAGCGAACTGCGGTCAAAACCTTGGGGGAGACCGGCATGAGGCACACCTCCGTACAGTACCTGGGAAAGTACCACACCACCAACTGACCCGCGAGGATCTTGTGAACAATTCGAGGCCTCGAACCTCGCCACTCAGCCGTGAAGTTATATGAAGGAGCAAATACAGGACTTAGCGCTGTGACGCGCAAATGACGTTCATGTGAAACCGCCTGCATTGAGGCACTTGCCCTCGTAATCCAGCGTTGGCCTCACCGCGAAAGCGGAGGAGGCGAACGCCATGAATGTCTCAATTTTCTTTAGCTCCTTGCTACTAATCCTTACCCTGTCATATCCAGGTCGCATTTGCTCCCAAATGTCCACGGCTCCCCCAAACCTCAAAGTTCAGGAAACGCACTCCGTGCCGGTGAAGGTTCCATTCCACCTGTACTGGGGTTACCTTGTCCTCGTTGAAGGATCAATTGGCAATGTCCAGAAGCTCCATTTCCTGGTGGACACCGGGGCCAACCCAAGCGTTGTGGACCAAAAAATTGCCCACACTCTTGGATTGGCAGAAAAACCCGCCAGAGTGACCCTTTCAACTTCGAGTGTCCAGACCCGTCTCGTCGTCCTGCCATCCTTACTCATGGGCCCCGTTCGCGTTGAGTCCCTTCCCGTTCTGACACAAGACCTCTCGTATTTTCAGAAGGCCCTCGCTTATAGGGTGGACGCGATTGTTGGAATGGACGTGCTCAGGAAAAGCAGTTTTAGCATCAACTATCGCACGAAGGAGATGCTCTTTGGCCCGACCGGCAGCCTTAGTTTCTCCGCTCCATTCGAAACCGATACGCCGGTCGTAACCATTCGCATGGAATTCCAAAATCGTCAGTTGAGACTGGTAGTCGACACGGGCGGTCCAGACCTGATGCTTTTCCAAAGCCGCTTGACCGATTCCACCGGCTTTCAGGCAATGGGAACTGAAAAGGTAACGGACGCCAGTGGAACATTTCAGCGCAGACGCGTGCGGATTTCAGAGGTGAATTTTGGCGAGGAAAAAATTGGTTCGCAGGTTGTGTTTGTCGCCGATGACCGGAAAGATGACGGGGACTATTTTGACGGAGTTTTGGGCGTCAGAGGTCCGCAGTTCTGGAAAATTGCCTTCGACTTTGAACACCGCAGGTTCTGTTGGGAACGGTAGTCCCGCAGCCTAATGATCCACCCAGTGGTAGCCGCACCGAGCTATGTCTCGAAGTGGTTTTCCACGAGTTGATGGACCAAAGGAAAGGACCACAATTGCGGCAATGCGTCGACCTGCCGGCAGCGCCTGCGGCGGTAGAGCGCGAACTAGTCAGGCTCGTCGCGGATGTCGTCCTTAATAAAATAAGGGGAAGCGCAAGGAGCTGGCCGGACCCTGGGCAAATCACTATTGTTTCTGCTCATCGACCCAGTTCTCATCGCCGGGTACAGGGTCAGTTTTTGGTACAGCATCTCTGACGCAATGCGATTAGGTAAGGGTTGCCGACCACTCGCTCATAACTTCATCTGCCGTGTTCCGCGGATCGCACTCCTTCTTTGCCTAGAAAGCTCAGGCCGTTTCTCGAACCAGTGACCAGGAACCCAAGAGGGTCGTGCGTATTTCGAGTTAAAGCGTTGTTGCGTGCAAATGCCTCCGATTAGAAAAGGCTGGAGTTTAGCTGTTTCCTACGGCTTCTGGCCCAGCCCTTTTGTCCCTCTCCTATTGTTTGTCTGACTCGGCGATCAGCTTCCGGTACACCTCGCGTGCGTGATCGTAGGCTTGTCGAGCATCCGTCAGTTCCCGCGCCGATATTTTAGGCGCCTTTTGCGTCCAGCATTGGTCCACGGCCGCTAGGCACCACTCCGCGCTTGCTCGCAATGGACGCATCGGCTTGCCATTCACAATCACAAAAATCGGATTTGTGTGCGACGACGGCAGAATCCGCGCCGCAATCCAGCTGCTTCGCTCAACGGGAACGTCAAATTCCAGATCGCGCACCTGGCCATCGGCCACGATGTTTTTCCGCGCCAGTGGTATGCCATCCACCACAATTTCCACTGCGACTTCCTTCGTATTTCCGATGCGGGCGCGTTCGATGTGCCAGTAGGGCTTCTGCGAGTACGGCCGCTCGCGCAGCACACCTTGAACTGTCCTGAAAAAGTCGTCGTTCGGAGCATTTGGAATCGCTGCCGTCCAGGAAGGTGGCTCATCACCAGCACGATCATGTGGAGTCGCGCCCTCAACAGGTTCAAGGTAGGCTGCCGCCTTCAGCGTGACATGAGCATTCCCGCTGGCCGCTATTTGTATCTCGCTATTGCGTGTTCCGACTTCAAGGCCATTGACGCGGAAATCTATCAAATGACTGCGTCCGTCCGAAACATAGCTTCGCCCCCCGCGCACGGCCTCGAGCCATTTTGCATACGTAAGTTCGCCATCCACTTTGGCGTACACGCGTCCCTGCCCGACACGGCTGTCCGTGATGCACGGAAAATCCGTTTCGCCCGACACGCGCGTTCGGAAGCCCACATTCAGCGTCTGATACCAGATGTTGAGCTCCCACACGTAAGGCGTGTCCATCGTGGAGATGAAGTCCACCGTATCGGGGTAAGTCACGTCCACGATGTATTCGTTCGCTCCGATTCCATCGAACCCCGGCATTTCGTAATTCGGCAAGTCCGCGGTCTTTACCTCCAGACCAAACCCGGAGTGCGCAAATCCCACCACGGCTTTTTGCGATTTTCCCCAGCGAAGAATCGGCAGGTCCCACGTCGGCCAATCTTCGATCCGCTTCGTCCCCGGATAATCCTGCTCGCTTAAGCCAAGTAGCACCAGATGCCCGGCATGGCTCGAGGGAAAACCCGAAACCTCCAGGTCGTAATGCATCAGCTCATCCGGTTTGGAATGAGGATCGTCCTTCCCGGTAAAAAATTTCTTCTGGTAGTAGTAGCAGGGTCCCCACGTCAGCACGCAGCTCACGTTCAATCCTTCGCCTTGTACCTGTCTCGCCATGTCTTCCGGCCGCACACCTTGTGTCGGGTCCTGATAGTGCGAGCAGCCCGCCGCATGCACGTGATGGTCTCCGGAATACCACCCATACCTCGAGGGATCGATCCATCGCTGCATTTGGAACTCGACGCGGTTGCCGTCTCGCTCCGTCATCTCCACACGCTTGGTTTGCGGCAGATACTCCGGCCCGAGCGTGCACGTCACCGTGTAACTTCCCTTTGCCAGCGCGATGGATTCACCGTTGTGCCGGTAAACCTGCGGCTGAAAGAAGAAATCTGGTGCAAGTCGCTTCGACGGATTCGGATAAATCCGGCCTCGGGCATCGCGAATCGTGAATGCGGCAATCGTCGGCAGCTTGTGTTCGTTCAAAACGCCCAGGCGTAGCTTGTTCGCAGGCAAAATCTTGAATAGCACCGTCGCTTCATTTCGGAAGCCGATGTCTTGTGTGCCCTGCCCCACGTTAAAGCTCAGTTTCGCCGAGCGCTCGCCCGCATCCCGGCTGTAAATCGAAAGTATCCGGTATTCCAATCCGAGTCCCAAGAGCCGTTCGGACATGGGGTTCTTGTCATAGAGAGAAATGTCCGCCCATCGCTGTTTCTCGTCTTCCGGCGTCAGGTTCGCCGCGGGGTCTGCGCTGAAGTCCGACCGTGTGTACACGGCCCCGCTGTTTTCGCTTTGCACCTGCAATTTCGCGGTAACCCCGGCGCCATTGATCACCTTGACCAGAAAAAGCCGCGTCCCTTCCTGCTCCAGTTCCGGTTTCGCTGGCCCAGTCTCCACCTTCACGCGACTCTCGGCGTTGATCGTGACGATCGCTAGCGCATACTGGTCCAGCACGCGCTCCAATTCGGTCACCGCTGCGGCCTCGTCCGAGAGCCCCATCGCCGCATTAATCCGCCGCGCGTCCGCGGCGAGTAGAGGTTGACCCAGGAAGCCCAGCGTCTCTTGAACCTGCCGAACGTGCTGAGCCAGGGGCTGCAACGCAACTTTCGGCGTTTCGCCCATGTTCTGGGCCATGCTGTTAAGGGCAACGATGACAGCAAGAAGCCATAGGGCAGGGGCATATCTCAGGTAAGTGAATAATCTCATCAGTATGGCCTTTCCTACACTTCGCGCCGCACTCTTGCCCAAGCATCTCCTCTTTTTTATAGGCACGGGCGAGATAGTCAAGACCTTATCCTAATCCTATCGTTGAGCTTGTAGGTAGACCTGAGGGCCGGTACTCGCGGCAAACTCCTCTGGAACCCATTGTAAAAGAGGCCACCAGAGCTTACGGTCGATTTGGGACGGATGACCGGCAATCCGGTAGTTGCGGCGCTAGGGTTGAACAGCGCCGGCACGGTCGGCCAACAAAGCGTCCCGACGTTTAAAAAAGCCCAGAAATATCGTCGATGCACGCTTGGCAAAAGGACACGATTGTCCGATTGTCCCGAGGTTGCACCAAAATAGTGCACTAGAAAGCGCAGCGTAATATGTTATAGCAGCGAGAATTAAATCGATGGGCGTTAGGCGATTCGAACCCGCAACCCCCTGCCTGAATAGCAGGTGGTAAGCTGAGAAAACGTCGACGCTATTTCGTTGAAAAAAATATAGTTGGTGGACGTGGCGGGACTCGAACCCGCGGCCCCCTGCTTGCAAAGCAGGTTGGGAAAAACACTAAATGCTTTTGCTGGTGTCGCTTACGCGGAAAACCATCGAAACTCCCGCTCTTCAAATGTCCCGAAGTTGTACCGAGGTATTCGAGTATTCGAATAACAGGTCCCACGACTCGAACCTGAGGACCCTTCGGTTAACAGCCGAGCGCTCTACCATTGAACTACCGGGGAGCCGCGCAACAACCTTCTTTTCATTCTAGTACAGCCGTTGGAGACGCGCTACGAGTTTTCGGTACGGCACCGAATGCTCTCTTCACTTTTGAAGTGTGCGATCCTGTCGTCGAACATGGGGCAGACCCAATTATTGCGCACGCTGTTCCTAGCAAAAAAACTCATGGGATGCCATCGATGCCCTCCGACCGAAATTCGTCCATGTAACAGGTCGTTACGCAGCCTCATCGCATCTTGTTGATCTTGAGGTCCGACGGAGTTTTCCCGAACCACACCTCGACTGCGAGTACGAACGATTCTGAACCGCGCACTGTCCGGTTTCCACCACCTGGCATTTACCTGTCCCGGAGTTCTCTTAACAAATGAGTCACAAAGTCGGGAGTTTCCGCCCACAAACGCTTTCCAGAAGCTTACAGTGTGACGAGTCCGCATTTCATCACGGCCAGGTGAACATACAATCTGCACAAAGCAGGAGTGTGCCAGCTAAAAGGCCACTCCCTTCTCAAGGAGAACCGTCGTGCTTAACCGCCCTCGCACTGCTGTGCTCCTTCTTTCGCTCTTCGTCTGCACTCCACTTTTCTTCCATTCTCGGCCGGTAAGCGCCCATGACGATTGGCTGCCAATAGATCCCGCCGAACTGAAAATGACCACCGAACCATTGGCCCCTGGTGCACCCGCGATTATTCTCAATCTCCAAGTTGACCGAAACGATGCGGGTGAAGCCAGCGTCGAGCACGATTACGTGCGTATCAAAATCCTGACCGATGAAGGGCGCAAATACGCCAACGTCGAAATTCCATTTGACAAAAAGAGCTTCCGTATCAGCGATGTCCGCGCCAGGACCATCCGGCCTGATGGTTCGCTAGTCAATTTCGACGGAAAAATTTACGAGAACACCGTCGTCAGATCGAAAAGTTTGAAGTACCTCGCCAAGACGTTTTCCATGCCCGAAGTCACCGTCGGTAGCATCATCGAATACCGCTACAAGTACTATTTCGCGGCTAGCAAACTTTTTGATTCCCACTGGATTTTGAGCCAAGAGCTCTTCACCAAACACGCGCAGTTGAGCCTGAAACCTTACACAGGTGGAGGATTGTATGTGAAGCCGATCTGCCCTGTTGGGTGTCCGAAGGACTCCGATGGCGTCATTAGCGGCGGCGTTTTTCGCATGACCGCTGCCAACATCCCAGCTTTTCAGATCGAAGACTACATGCCTCCAGAGAATGAACTGAAGATGCGGGTGGACTTCATTTATCAGAAGTATCAGAAGTCCATTCTCGAATCCAACGTCGATACATTCTGGAACGAATTCGCCAAGGAGGAGTCGGGCCGCATCGAGAGTTTCCTCGCCACGCACAGAGTCGGGGACCAGGTAATAGGCCAGATTGTCGCTCCGGGAGACTCACCGGCAGTCAAGCTGCAGAAGATTTATGCGCGTACACAAAATGTGCGTAATCTTAGTTATGAAGCTGAGAAGACCGAACAAGAGGAAAAACGAGAAAAGATCAAGCGCGCGGACAATGTCGAAGACCTGTTGAAAAAAGGATACGGCTGGGGCGATGAAATCACGTGGCTGTTTCTTCGGCTCGCGCGTGCTGCTGGGTTTGAAG
>Ga0306921_10003298_pt1 | contig 16378 bp, 14 predicted proteins | sample sta12Cox44000080_FD_203760 | JGI IMG/M metagenome (GOLD analysis project Ga0306921, IMG submission 203760) | Lab enrichment of tropical soil microbial communities from Luquillo Experimental Forest, Puerto Rico - statoxic.12C.oxic.44.000.080 (v2)... | ecosystem: Environmental > Terrestrial >...
GGATCGATTGAAGACCTGTGGGCCTTCAATGAAGAGAAGGTTGCGCGAGCGATTGCCTCCAGCGTGATTCCCGTGATTTCTGGAGTAGGGCACGAAACGGATTTCACCATCGCGGACTTTGTGGCCGATGTGCGCGCTTCAACTCCATCGGCAGCGGCGGAACTTGTGGTGCAGACCAGACGTGAGTTTGACAAACACGTTGCCGATCTGCGGGAGTCACTCGAAAGCCTGGTGCGTTACCGGCTGCTGGAATTGTCGCGGCGGGTGCACGAACTGGCGGGGCGTCGCGGCTTTCGAAGGCCGCTGGACCTGCTGCGGCAAAGGCGGCAGCGTGCCGATGAGTTGACATCGCGCCTGGCATTGGGACTGCGCGCGCGTCTTGAGCTTTCGCGCAAGCGGCTTACCGCGGCGCATTTGCGGATTGCGCGATTTGATTTTCGAGCGAAAGTGGCGGCGTTAAGGCTGCGGCTTGAAAAGCAAAGTCATGACCTGGGCGCTCGTGCCGAGCGTCTGTTGCGGTTGAAGCGAGAACGCTGGCAAGGGCTCACGTTGCAAGTGCAAGAGCGAAGCCCGTTGAAGGTACTGGAGCGAGGCTACGCCATCGCCACGGACATGGCAGGGGTGGCCTTGCGTGATGTGAATCAAGTGCTGGTCGGAGATGAGGTCAGAATTCAGCTGCATCGCGGGCGGTTGACAACTGAAGTCAAAAGCAAAGAAGGGTAAACGCCAGCCGGACGCTACTCTTCTTCGTCAGAGGAAACTTTGAGTACAGCGAGAAAGGCTTCCTGGGGAATGTCGACCTGGCCGACGCGCTTCATTCGCTTTTTGCCTTCTTTTTGTTTCTCGAGCAGCTTGCGTTTGCGGGTAATGTCGCCACCATAGCATTTGGCAAGGACGTTCTTGCGCATGGCCGCGACCGTCTCGCGGGCGATAACACGGCTGCCGATAGCGGCCTGGATCGGGACTTCGAACATCTGGCGGGGTATCAGTTTGCGCAGCCGTGTCGCGAGTTCGCGGCCGCGCTCGTAAGCCTGTTCGCGATGGCAGATGAGCGCGAGAGCATCAACCGGCTCACCGCCAACGAGCACGTCCAGCTTCACCAAGTCGGATTCCTTGTATCCGGCGAGGTGGTAGTCGAGCGAGGCGTAGCCCCGCGAGACGCTTTTCAGACGATCGTAGAAATCGAGAACGATTTCATTGAGAGGCAGTTCATAAGTGAGCATCACGCGAGTGGGGGAGAGGTATTCGAAATTCTTCTGGGCGCCGCGCTTATCCTGGCAGAGTTGCAGAATGCCGCCGACCGATTCGTCGTTGGTAATGATCATGGCCTGGATGATGGGCTCTTCGATTTTCTCGATGTCGCTGGGATTGGGGAATTTCGCCGGGCTGTCCACTTCGATGGTTTCGCCGCCGACACGCGTGATGCGATAACGCACGCTGGGCGCGGTGGTGATGAGGTTCAGGCCAAATTCACGTTCCAGGCGCTCTTGAACGATTTCCATGTGCAGAAGGCCGAGAAAGCCGCAGCGGAAGCCGAAGCCAAGAGCCACGGAGTTTTCCGGTTCGTAGAAGAAGGCGGCATCATTCAATTTCAATTTTCCGAGAGCATCACGCAAGGGCTCATATTCGTCGGCCAGCACCGGAAAGAGCCCGGCAAAAACCATGGGCTTGATGGCTTCGAAACCGGGAAGAGGCAGTGCCGGGCTGCCTGATTCGACGATGGTGTCGCCCATGCGGGCATCGGCAACCTGTTTAATGTTGGCGACCACAAAGCCGACATCTCCCGCTTCGAGTTCCTCGAGGGCGATCGGTTTCGGAGTGAGAGTGCCGAGCTGCTCGACCTCGTAGGTTTCGTTCCCGGCGCACAGTCTGATCTTCAGGCGATTGGCGATGCGCCCCTGCTTCACGCAAACAAGCACCACGGCGCCACGGTACGGGTCGAACCAGGAGTCGAAAATCAGGGCTTGCAACGGATTTTCCGAGTTGCCCTTGGGAGGCGGCACGCGTTTCACGACAGCTTCAAGCACGTCTTCCACGCCGATGCCACTTTTTGCGCTGATGAGAAGCGCGTCGTCAGCGGGAATCGCCAAGACCGATTCGATCTGCTCCTTCACGAAGTCAGGCTGAGCCGCCGGCAGGTCGATTTTATTAATGACCGGGATGATGGTGAGGTTGTGGCCTGCGGCGAGAAAGGTATTGGCGACGGTTTGCGCTTCGACGCCCTGGCTTGCGTCGACGACCAGGAGGGCTCCTTCGCAAGCCGAAAGCGCGCGGGAGACTTCATACGAGAAGTCAACATGGCCGGGGGTGTCGATCAAATTCAGGCGATAGGTATTGCCGTCCTTGGCGGTGTAATGGAGGCGGATGCTTTTCGCTTTGATGGTGATGCCACGCTCGCGCTCGAGGTCCATGGAATCGAGCACCTGTTCGTGCATTTCGCGCTGAGAGAGAGCGCCGGTCATTTCGAGCAAGCGATCGGCCAGGGTGGATTTGCCATGGTCGATATGCGCGATGATGCAAAAGTTGCGTATGAACTTCGGGTCCATTCGGGTCCGTTACCGCCAGGCTTTTCCTGATGGTTTCGCGAGATAAACGGCGGGCCTAAACGCGGGGAGCACGTCTCACCCTGCTCGAAACCTTGCCGTGTTGAACCTCTAGTTTGCCACAAAACAAAAAGGGGCGTCAGCCTCACGCCAGCCAGGCCCGCCGGCAGCCTCTTGGCAGATTCCGTACCATGCCACCAGTCTCATTTGGTCGTGTTTCCGGCGGGGTATATAGTGGGTGAGGGGCTCGTGCGACGAGCGAACCGTCCGAATCCCAGAGAGGAAAATGTAATCAAAAGGTAAGCCGAGGCAGATGGCCGCAGACGTCAGCAAAAACCTGGAGCGCGCAAAGAAATTCCTCGAGAAAAACCGAGTGGAGGATGCCATCGAGGCCTACCTGTCGGTGCTGGAGGGCGCGCCACAGCACCTCGAAGCGACGCAGGCGCTCGGAGACCTTTACACACGACTCGATCAGCCAGAGCGCGCGCTGATCTACTACGGCTACCTGTTTGAGCTGCTGGTTGAGCCAAAGGACGAAACGAAAGCGCTCGCGATCTATAACCGGTTTTTGCGCAATTCGCCCTCTCCACAACCGCCGGAGCGCATTGCCCGATACGCCTTCCTCCAGCAGAAGCACAATCACCCGGAAGAAGCGATTGAGCAGTACACGAAGGCCGCGGAGATATTTAACGAAGCCGGACGGGTAGAGGACGCTTTGTTCTGCTGGGAACGGACCGCGCAATTGGATCCGGACAATTCCGAGCGGCAACTGAAAGTAGCCGATGGCGCGGCAAAACTGGGCAAAAATGCGTTAGCGGCGCGGGCATTTTTGCGGGCCGGTACACTAGCGGCCGCGGGCGGCGCCGAGCAAGAAGCCCTGAAGCTTCTTGGGCGTGCCTACAGCCTGGCACCCAAGGAGCGCAGCGTGGCGCTCCTTTATGCCGAAGCCAAGCTGCGCAACGGAGACTCCGCCGAGGCAGCGGCACTGCTTGAGCCATTTGCCACAAACGAAAGTGATCCCGTGTTTCTCGAGACGTTCGCGGATGCCCTGCACCGAGCGGGGCAGCTCGACCGTGCCAGGGGAATTCTGGAACGTTTGCTCCGCGAAAAGAACGAAGGAATCACGCGATTGTTCGGCTTGGCAGACGCATTTGTCGACGCGGGTCAGGATCACAAATCCGTCGAAATCCTGATGACCCTGAAGCGCAGGATGTTTGCCGACAAGAAGCACAGTGAGTTCACGGCGCAGGTAGAAGAGCTTGGGGGCAAGCACCCGGAATCGCTGCCACTTTTGGAATTCTGGGCGGCGATGTACAACGAGCTGAACCGTGAATCGCAGTATTTTGAAGTGCTGATCAAATTGTTCGATGCGAACTTCAATTCGGGCAACTTCCAGAAATCTACCGAGGTTCTGGAACGACTGGTGGACATCGATTCCTATGATTACCGCAACCAGCAGCGGCTCGAAAAGCTGCGCGGGCACGCCGATGAAGGATTCCTGAAGCGAATCGCGGGCCGCATGGCCAAGACGGCGACGGTAACATCGCATGCCGCGCCACCGCCCAAAGCGGTGGCGAGCCAGGAGATGGCCGAGGCGGCTCCCGTCACGGAAGAAGGACGGAAAATGCAGGCGCTGGAAGACCTGATCGTGCAGACGGAGATCTTCCTGCAATACTCACTGCAGAGCAAGGCGGTGGAGCGCCTGCAAAAGATCGCGGCGATGTTTCCCGGCGAGGAAGATCGCAACGCGCGACTGCAAAATCTGTATCAACTGGCCAACTGGTGGCCCAAATCGCAAGGCAAACGTGCGGAACCGGCGCCGAAGGCCAGCGCGGTACCAGTCGTGGAGGCGCAACCCACTCCGCCGACCGGGCGCACGGGGTCGTATACGGCGGAAACACTGCGAGATTTGACGAAGATTTCGGAGATCAACCAGAAGACATTCCGCCAGCAGACTCCCAGGGCCATGCTTAACACCACGGTGACGGAAGTAGGCACGTACATGAAGGCGGCGCGTACGCTGGCCGTCATCGGCGAACCGGGCCGGCCACCCGAGATGGCAGCCGAGTATTGCGCACAGGGTCTAAAGACGGCGCCCGGAGCGCAAGTCGTGTTTCTGATAGCACAAATGGAAAAGGCAATGCCGGACGAACTGGGTGGGCTGGTGGTGAATGCATCGGAGGGCTCCATCCTGTCGGAATTGGGGCTTGCGACTGCACTCGGTGTGACAATTTCGGATAAGGAGACACAAACGCCCGCGGGCATGTTGATCGTGGCGCACTCTGCGGCGCATGGCTGGAAGTCGAATGAGACATATTTTTTGCAGGCGATCGGTGACCAGATGATCATGAGCGTGAGCCACACGCGGTTGCGCTCGCTGGTACGGCGCATGGGCGTTTCCGATGACCGGACCGGCTTGATGAGCCGCAGTTCGTATGTGGGCTGCCTGCTGAACGAAGCGGACCGCGCGAGAAGCCAGGGCACACCGCTTTCGCTGGCGATTTTGCAGATCGACCGTGGATCTGAAATGCTGCGGCAGCAAGGGGAAACGCCGCTGGAAAAGTTTTTGGAGCAACTCTCGCGCTCTTTGCAGCCGATGATTCGCCAGAACGATATGGCGGTGAAGTATACGTCGTGGGCGCTGGCATTTATTCTGCCGGATACCACGGCTTCGGGCGCGCAGAATCTGGTCGAAAAGTTGCGGCGGGCGGCGGCAGGGGTCAGGCCTCCATGGGATTCGACGCAAATCACACTGAGCGCGGGGGTTGTGGAGGCGGCCGCACGACAGGAGTACGAGAGTGAAGACATCGTGACGGACCTGATCAACCGGGCCGAATTCAGTATGGAAGAAGCGCGGAAGCAGGGGGGAGACACGGTAGTCGTGGCGGAAACGGCGAAGCAGTGAAGCCGACCGCTTACGTGACGGTGATTGCGCCGCTCTGAATGCGCCGAGCGGCGAAGCTCGGGTGGCGCGACCACCCGAAGGTGCTTCGCATCCAACGTAAATTCCCGTTCAAGCGAGGAGCAAATGTTTCCATCCGACGTTGTGATTGTGGCAGGCGCGCGCACGCCCATGGCGCGCTACACCGGTGTGTTTTCAGAGGTTTCGGCGATCGATCTTGGCGCCCATGCAGCGAAGGCGGCCATCCAGCGCTCCGGGGTCGATCCGGCAGAATTTGACCACATTGTGTTCGGGAACGTGCTTCAGACCAGCGCCGATGCAATTTATGGTGCCCGCCACGTGGGTCTGAAGGCCGGCTTGAAGGTCGAGACGCCGGCAGTCACGGTCAATCGTCTATGCGGCTCAGGGATCGAGGCAATCGCGCAGGCGGCGCAGAGGCTTTTGCTTGGAGAAGCGGACATGGTGCTGGCGGGCGGGATGGAGAACATGACACAGGCTCCGTTTGTCGTTCGTGGAGCGCGCACCGGTCTGAAATTGGGCGGGGGCGCGCTGGAGGACTCCCTGTTTGTAGGTTTAACCGACAGCTATTGTGGGCTGCCGATGGCTTTAACTGCCGAAAAGTTGGCGGAACAGAGTGGCATTACGCGGAGGGATGCGGATGCCTACGCGCTGCGAAGCCAACAAGCGGCGGATGCAGCGGCGAAAGCAAGAGTTTTCGAAGACGAGATTGCCCCGGTTGAGGTAAAGCAAGGCCGGAAGTGCGTGCTGGCGCGCGAAGACGATCATCCGAGACCCGAAACCACGATGGAAACGCTCGAAAAGTTGCCGCCTTCCTTCAAAAAAGATGGCCTCGTGACCGCCGGAAACGCGAGCGGAATTGTGGACGGGGCCGCGGCGGTTGTCGTAACGCGCGAGAAAGCCGCGAAAGAACGAGGACTGAAGCCACTCGGGAGAATCCTTTCCTGGGCGGTTGCAGGGGTGGATCCGAGTATCATGGGGATCGGCCCGGTACCCTCGACGCGCAAGGCGCTGCACCTCGCGGGCATGAAATTGGAACAGATGGACCGTGTGGAAGTGAACGAGGCGTTCGCGGCGCAGTACCTCGCGGTCGAAAAGGAACTGGGACTTCAGCGCGACAGGACCAATGTGAATGGAGGTGCAATCGCGCTGGGACACCCGCTGGGCGCTTCGGGAACACGCCTGGTCATTACGTTATTGAATGAGTTAAGGCGCAAGGGCCTGCGCTATGGTGTTGCAACGGCCTGTATCGGGGGAGGGCAAGGCATCGCCATGACGGTCGAAGCACTCGGAAACTGAGCCACGCGGACTTCGGCAAACCACGCACCATCGCTCCCGACAGGTTTCGCTCGTCTTTGATACACTTTCACGGGTAGCTTTTCCCGCCGCATTCGCGTGGCTCTGCAGACGAGAGGAATGAGAATGGCAATTCAAAGAGTCGGAGTCGTGGGGTGTGGGTTGATGGGGTCGGGCATCGCCCAAGTGTGCGCTCAAGCCGGGTTCCCGACGGTAGTAAGGGAAGTGAGTCCGGAATTGGTGGAAAAAGGGCTGAGGGGGATCGAGAAGAATCTCGCCAGGCTCGTCGAAAAAGGCGCAATCACCGAAAGCGGGAAAAACGAAGTCCGCGGCAGGTTGAAGGGAGTTACGTCGCTCGACGAATTGAAAGATTCGGATGTGATCGTAGAAGCGATCATCGAGCAGTTGCCCGCGAAACGGGAGCTTTTTTCGGCGCTCGATTCGCGGTGCGGTCCGCACACGATTTTTGCCAGCAACACCTCGTCGCTTACGATCATCGAAATTGCGGCAGCAACGAAACGGCCTGAGCGCTTTGTCGGCCTGCATTTTTTCAATCCTGTTCCGGTAATGAAGCTGGTCGAAGTTGTGCGCACCATCGCCACGGATGCGGGGGTTTATGAGGAGATGGTGGCGTTCGGAGCGAAGCTAGGCAAAACACCGGTACGGGCGCAGGACGGCGGCGGCTTTATCGTGAACCGGTTGCTGGTGCCGTATCTGCTGGATGCCATTCGCGCCCTGGAAGAGAGAGTGGGGTCCGTGGTTGATATCGACAACTCGATGAAACTTGGCTGTGGTTATCCAATGGGACCGTTTACGCTGCTGGACTTTGTGGGATTGGACACCACGTACTACATTTCTCAGATCATGTTTGATGAGTACAAGGAAAAGCGTTTTGCCGCGCCGCAACTGCTGAAGCGGTTGGTGCTGGCCGGCTGGTACGGGAGAAAGAGCGGCCGCGGTTTCTACGATTACACCGACGCCGCCAATCCGAAGCCGGTCTCGTTTTGGGGAAACCAAAATGCCTTTTGAGAACCTGCTGTATGAAAAAAGGGAAGGAATCGCCTATATCACCTTCAACCGTCCGAAGGTCTTGAATGCCCTGAACCGAAAGACGATCGAGGAGTTGCATCAGGTTTTGGTCGATGCGCGTGACGACGCGTCTGTGCGTGTGCTGATTCTGACCGGCGCTGGAGAAAAGGCATTCGTTGCCGGAGCGGACATCAACGAGCTGGCGCAACAAACACCGGTGGAAGGGAAGGAGTTCTCGATCTACGGGCAAAAGACTGCGCGCCTGCTCGAGACGATCGGCAAGCCTTCCATCTGTGCCATCAACGGTTTTGCGCTTGGTGGGGGATGCGAAATGGCGCTCTGCTGTTCGATTCGAATTGCGAGCAAGAGCGCAAAGCTGGGCCAGCCGGAAGTCAAGCTTGGCATTATTCCCGGCTACGGCGGCTCACAGAGGCTTGCGCGGCTCTGTGGGAAGGGCGTGGCGCACGAACTCTGCCTGACCGGTGAAATGATATCGGCAGACGAAGCGCAGCGAATCGGGCTGGTCAATCATGTGTACGAGGCGGCGGAGCTGCTGCCCGCGGCAGAGGCGATGGCGAGGAAGATCATCGAAAAGGCGCCGTTGGCGGTGAAGTATTGTATGGAAGCGATTGAGCGAGGCTTGGAAACGCCGCTCGAAGAAGGGCTCTTCCTGGAGGCGACGCTTTTTGGACTATGCTGCGCGACGGCGGATATGCGCGAAGGAACGAAAGCGTTTCTGGAGAAGCGTGCCGCACGGTTCAAGGGAAATTGATCATCGCGATGAGAGAGAAAATTGAACCCAACAAAATCGAAGGAAGCTTGAGTGGAGCGGGGTTGCGGCTGGGAATTGTAGTGAGCCGGTTTAACAGCTTTATAACCGAGCGTCTGCTCGACGCGGCTCTGGATGCTCTGACGAGAGGCGGGGCCAAGGGCGACGACGTAGATGTTGTGCACGTGCCGGGATCGTTCGAATTGCCTCTGGCCGCAAAGAAAATGGCGGGGACAGGCCGGTATGATGCGTTGATCGCCATCGGGTGCATCCTTCGCGGGGAAACTGCGCATTTTGATTACGTTTGCTCCGAGACGTCGCGTGGCCTGCAACTCGCACAAATGGATACGGGCGTACCGATCATGTTTTGCGTGCTGACCTGCGACACGCTCGAACAGGCGATCGACCGCGCAGGCTTGAAGGGTGGCAATAAGGGTTTCGAAGCGGGTCTTGGCGCGCTCGAGATGGGTCAACTTTCGCGAAAGCTCCGCCAAAGCGCGAAGTCCGAATCGAGCCCTAAGGGGCGGCGGAAATAACGTGTCGCTCCGGACCAAATCCCGCGAATTCGCGATGCAGATGCTGTTTCAGTGGGACATCAGCCAGCAGGATATCACGAGACTGGAAGCTACGTTTTGGAAGGGCGCGAAAGCAGCGGAACAAACCCGCGCATTCGCGAACCAATTGTTCGAAGGCGCGGCGCGTGATGCTTCTTCGCTTGACGAAGTGATCTCAAAGCACGCCGAGAATTGGCGGCCGGAACGCCTCGCGGCCATTGACCGGGCCATTTTGCGGCTGGCACTGCATGAACTGCGCGCGACCGATACCCCGCCGGGGGTGGTGATCAATGAAGCGGTGGAGCTGGCAAAGAAGTTTTCGTCAGAAGATTCTGGCGGCTTTGTGAACGGGATCCTCGACACCTACCGCAAGTCTCTGAAAATCGAGTAGCCGCCGATGGAGCTGAACGGCGGAACTTTCAGGTACGGATGACGCCTTCAAAAACCTTCACCGCGGCACCGCTGACGCGAGGAGTCAATTTCTTGCCGTTCTGCGAGACTTCGACTTCAATCTCGCTCGGACGACCCATCTCGACGCCTTGCGCGATGTGAAGTGTATGGTCCGGTCCGGCCAACCCGTGTTTTACGAGATAGACGCCAAGGGAACCCGCGGCCGAGCCGGTGGCCGCATCTTCGTAGAGTTCCCAGGGCATCATGCCGCGAGCGTACACGCAATGATTGGAGCCGACGGCGAAGCAATAGGCAAGCGCGCCCTGCTTGCCCATCAGCCGAGCCATTTCGACGATGTTCATCTGGATTTTCGAGAGCGCGGCGCGATTCCGCAGAGGCACCATCAGATTGAAAATCCCTGTTGAGATAAACTCAAGTGGAAGCTCGGGGTGGAGATCCTTGTGGGCAAGACCCAACGCCGCCGCAAGTTTCTTCTTATCGATTTTCGAAGACTTGAACGAAGCTTCCTTTTGGGTCATGGTAACGCGCTGCGGCCGGCCGTCTTTGAAACGGATTTCGACTGGAAGAATGCCAGCGCCGGTCTGCTGAAGAACGTGAACGCCGCCCTCCTGAGCGGGTACCACGCCCAGCTCAGCCAGGAGGAACCAAGTACCGATGACCGGGTGGCCCGCAAGCTTCAATTCTTCTTTCGTCGTAAAGATGCGCAAGCGGGCGAGGGCGCGATCTTCAGTCGGTTTCTGTACAAAAACCGTTTCGGAGAGGTTCATTTCGCGCGCGATGGCGAGCATTTGATCGCGAGAAAGGCCGTCGCCATCCGTAATAACGGCGACGGGATTGCCTTGGAAGCGGGTTGTGGTGAAAACGTCCAGTGTGAAAAAGCGATGATCCATTTGCCGTCCGTGCCTGTCAGCAGGAGAGCATGCTGCGGTTCAAATCCGCTCGAGCTGGCTGACAGTCCTTTCGTTAACGATATTCCCTGTGTTCAGAGTGCTCTTTGGCTCTAACAGAATAATATGAACCTCTTCGTCGGCTACGGGCATATGCTCGACGCCGTGGGGAACGATGACAAACTCGCCCTCGCGGACGATCGCTTCATGGGTGCGGAACTTCATGCGCAGCGTGCCTTTCACGACCAGAAAGAGCTCGTCTTCGTGATCGTGATGATGCCAGAGGAACGCGCCTTTCAGTTTTACCGCTTTTACCGCGAAATCGTTGATTTCGCCGAGGACACGGGGATTGAAGTAATCCTGGAATTTCGAGAATTTATCCGCCAGATTCACGGTATCCATGGGATCCTCACAATTCGTGGATGGCTGCTTCGGCTGCGCGCAAAACCTGCCGGGTGGTCTCGGGATGGCTGGTTTCCGAATAGATGCGGAGCAGATTCTCGGTGCCGGACGCTCGCACCATCATCCAGCCGATTCCCTCAAAGTACAGTTTGATGCCATCGAGATCCTCCCGGCGGCTAACCGGCCAGGTGTGGAATCGCGTGAGCTTTTCGTCAGAGAAAAAAGCAATGACTCTCTCTTTTTGCTCATGTTTCACATTCAGATCGATGCGGCCGTAATGGTGTTCGCCGAATTCCTGGTGGAGCGCGTGGACCAGTTCGCCGAGCGACTTGCGGTGCCAAGACATCAGTTCAGCCAGTAACAAGGCAGAAACAGTGGCGTCGCGCTCGGGCAGATAAAGGCTTGTGCCGATTCCACCGCTCTCTTCGCCACCGATCAGAATGTCCCGTTCGAGCATCAGTTCACAAATGTACTTGAAGCCGATGGGCACTTCGTGGAGCTTACGCTCGAATTTCGAGGCCAGTTTGTCGACGAGTTTGGTCACGGAAAAGGTTTTTGCGACATCTCCCGGCAAGCGCCGCGTGCCAATCAAGTGCCAGACGAGCAAAGAAAGTATCTGGTGCGGGTTGATGAACGAGCCATCCCGGTCGATGGCACCGATGCGATCACCGTCGCCGTCGGCGGCGAAGCCAGCGTCGTATTTTCCGGCCAGCACAGCTTGCCGTAAGGCTTCGATGTGAGGCTCGATTGGTTCAGGATGAACGCCGCCGAAGTGGGGGTCACGCGTTCCGCGAATTTCGTCGCACCTGACGCCGTTGCGGGTGAAGAGTTCTCGCAGCAACCCTGCGGCAGCCCCGTGCATTGGATCGGCAAGGAAGCGGAGGTTGGCGTCGCGGAGGCGCTGCCAATCGATCAGTTTCTCAATCGTATCCAGATAAGGGGCGATCGGCTCGAGCGGCTGAATCAGTTCTTTACGCCCAGGCAGAGGAGGGACACCGGTCGCCATGACGCCGGCAAGCTCGCTTTCAATTTGCGCAACGACGGACGGTAGAGCGCTGCTGCCGTAGCTTGCCTTGTACTTAAGACCATTCCAGGAATGAGGGTTGTGGCTTGCGGTGACGACGATTCCGCCGGCGGCGTTGCGTTGCCGTACCAGCAGCGAAATCGTCGGGGTGGGACAAGGCTTATCCGCCAACCAGACGGGAATGGCCGTGGCGCTGATGACTTCGGCAACTTCGGCAGCCACGCTGTGAGAATTGTGACGATGATCGTAGCCGATGAGCACTCCTTTGCGTGCGTCTTCTCCACGGACGACGTAACGAGCAATGGCGTAAGCGACCATCCGTGCGTTCTGAGGGGTGAAATCTTCACCAATAATGCCGCGCCACCCGTCTGTACCGAATTTGATCGTTTCCATTAGGGGTGAGTATACGCGAAGCCGAGGAACGGCCAAACAGCGAGAAAGGAAACTGCATCGCCATCGACGACCCAAAGGGCGTTGTCAGAAAAGGCTTTTTTGATTTCGCGCTTCGAGTTCTTTCACAATTTTGCCGACATCCTGCGCGCGGCTGCGAGGACAAATCAGTAGCGCATCCGGTGTTTCCACAACAATCAGATCGTGCACGCCGATCGCAGCGACGACCTTGCCCGGGGCCCAGAAGAAATTGCCTTCCGCATCCAAGGCGTAGCCTGGACCAGAGAATATGTTTTCGCCTGGCCGTTTGGCCTGGAGCTCATAGACCGCTGCCCAGGAGCCGACGTCGCTCCAACCGATTTCCGCAGGGATGACGAAGACCCGAGGTGCGCCGGCGGTGCGAGTGGCCCGCTCGAGAACGGCGTAGTCGACCGAAATATTCTCCAACCGGGGATAAATCCTCTTCAATTGTGATTCGTAGCTTGGTTTGCCGATGTGACCTGCCAGCTCTTCGAGCGCGGCAGAGGATTGAGGGAGAAATTCCTTGAGGGCATCGAGATAGGTGGACACGCGCCAGAAAAACATGCCGGCGTTCCAATGGTAGTTGCCGGAAGCGACATACTCTTTGGCAAGCGGCAGCGCCGGTTTTTCGGCAAAGCGGCGCACAGCGAACACGGAACGCCCGTGAATCGTAAGTGTCTCCCCGGTTCGCTCAACGTAGCCATAGCCTGTTTCTGGATGAGTCGGTGAAATGCCGAGAACGACGATGCGACCAGGTTCGCTCGCAAAGGTGAGAGCGTCCTTGACGATTTCGCGGTATCGTTCGGGGTTTCGGATGAAGTGGTCGGCCGGCAAAACCGCCATTAACGCGTCACCGCGCCCGGCGCGCCGAATATGGATAGCGGCGAGAGCGATAGCCGCCGCTGTGTTTTTTCCTACTGGTTCGGCGAGAACGTGTTGGCGAGCAAGCGCCGGAAGTTGCTTGCGGAGAGCCGCGGCCTGCTCGGCGTTCGTTACCGACCAGATGCGCCGAGGAGGAATGAGGGGCCGCAGCCGAGCCACGGTTTGCTCGAGCATACTGGTCTTGCCAACGATGGTGAGCAACTGCTTCGGAATGCGCGTCCGGCTGCGGGGCCAGAAGCGAGTGCCGCGGCCGCCAGCGAGAATGACAGCGTGAACACTGAGTTTCTGCTCGGTCATCGGTCGTCACACCAGCACAACACGGGATACTTCCGTAGGGTTAAAACCGAGATTTACCAGCTGGCGCTCGAGTAGTTTCGAGTCCGGTACCGTTACCCGCAAAAGCGAGGTTGGCTCGGTTGGCTGGAGCGTTGCCATCTCCAGGGCAGCGGGCAAAAACCAGGCTTGTCCTGGCTTGTAAGGATACGCGCCCACGGCGTCGTGAAGTTTGCCGATGCCCCGAAGAAAAACCAGAAGCTGAAACTCAACAAGGTCGCCTTCGACGAAGGTGGTTCTGTCGCACTCCCAGCGCTCGGTGGCGAAAAAGGGGCAAGCGGCGAGCAAGTGCTTGTTGGCATCCGGAGAATGCAAGGAAAGCGGCAGAATCTTTCCGCTGCGGGTTCCTTCGAAAGCAGTCACCTGGAGCGCTTTTTCGATATGCAGTTCACGGGACTTGCCCGCGGAATCGACGCGGCCGTAATCATAGACGCGATAGGTCAAGTCCGAATACTCCTGCACTTCGCAAACGATCATCCCGGGACAAATGGCATGCTGGGTGCCCGCCGGGACGAAGTAAGTCTCGCCCGCACGGACCGGATAGCGCAAGAGGAGCTGCTCGACGGTTCCGTTGGCGGCGGCGTTCAAGAATAGATCAGGTGTGACGCCGCGCTTGAGACCCAGCAGCAGTTCCGCGTGCGGTTCGGCCGCCACGATATGCCACATTTCTGTCTTCCCGCGGCCGCCGGCAGCCCGTTCGAACTTTGCCGCGAAGGCATCGTCGGGATGAACCTGAATCGACAAGAGGTCATTGGGAAAAAGAAACTTCACCAGGACGGGAAATTCCGGGCAGACACTGAGACGCGTGCCGCGCCATTCTGGCGGCATAGAGCGCCAACTCTCTCGCAGGGAGTTTCCAGTGAACGGGCCGCTCGCGACCCGAGAATCGAGGGCCGTAAGCCATGCTTCACCGAGCGGTTCCGTCAGGTTGCTCTGATCGGGAAACCAGGGCGCTAAGGAACGAGCGCCCCAAGGCCGCGGACTGAAGATGGGTTCGATGCGTGTTAGAACAGGTTCGAGCACGGCTCAAACTGCAGCTTCGGCCCGGGTCAGGAACCTTCTCATCCGCCGCAGTCCCTCTTCGATCCGTTCGAGCGAGGTCGCGTAGGACAAGCGCAAGAAGCCCGGCGCGCCGAACGCTTCGCCAGGGACGAGCGCGACATGAGCGCTCTCGAGGAGTTCCGTGGCAAGTGCGGTACAACTCTGAGCCACGGCGTTTGGCCCTGCCAGGTGCGCCGCAACGTTTGGGAACGCGTAGAATGCGCCGCCCGGCCATTCGCATGTTACGCCATCGATTTCCCGCAAACCTTCGACAATGCGCTTTCTGCGCCGGGCGTATTCGGCGAGCATGAGCGGTACTGTGTCCATCGATCCGCGCATAGCCTCCAATGCGGCGTACTGCGCGATCGAAGTCGGGTTCGACGTCGATTGGCTTTGAATCTTGATAATTGCCTGGATGAGCGGTTCGGGCGCCAAGGTATAGCCGACGCGCCAGCCGGTCATGGCGAAGGTCTTGGACACGGAACCGACGATGATGACCCGGTCTTTGGAATCTTTCGCGCTCGCGATGGAATAAGGTTTGTGAGGCTCATACACGAAGTGCGAATAGCACTCGTCGCCCATGAGCCACACTCCTCGCTTTTTACATACGGCCAGGATGCGTTCGAATTCGTCGCCATCGACAACGCCACCAGTGGGATTGCTGGGGGAATTGATGATCACCATCTTGGTTTTAGGAGTGATTGCCTTCTCGATGTCGGTGGCCTTTGCGGAGAAACCGTGCTTGGCCGTCGTTTGAACGACCACTGGAGTGCCGCCGGCATACTTGATAATGTCGGGATAGCTGACCCAATAGGGAGCAGGGATGATGACCTCATCGCCGTTCTGAATCAACACGCAAATTGTATTGAAGATGGAGTGCTTGCCCCCGACATTCACCACGCACTCTTTGGGGGTGTAGTTCGAGCCTAGCTCACGCTGGTGCCAAACCGTGATGGCCTCGCGCAGCGGCATAATGCCGCCCGTTGGCGTGTACTTTGTGCGATTTTCTTCAATCGCTTTGATCGCCGCGCGCTTGATGTGGTCCGGCGTCGGAAAGTCGGGTTCACCCGGGCCAAAGTCGGCGATATCCACGCCCTTCGCTTTTAACTGTTCCGCGGCATTGATAACGACAGCCGTCGGCGATATGTGGATTCGGTTGATGCGATTGCTCAGTTCCACGGGCTCTCCTAAAGAGCAGATTGGCTCAGGATAATCATACAGTTTTCAGGAATTCGAGTCGAAATTCAATCCGGAACACGGAGGGGGCAATTTGGACGGCGGACCCGTTGAGAGTCTCGGTCGGATTTCAGGATACCTTCGACCGGATCCGCTGCTCGACCAAGGGCGGAACCAGTCCGGCGAGCGGACCGCCGAGCTTTGCAATTTCGCGGACCAGCTTCGCACTAAGGTAGCTATAGCTCTCGCCGGGCAACATAAAAACGGTCTCCAGGCGGGGTTCGAGTTTGCGGTTCATCAGCGCCATCTGAAGTTCATATTCGTAGTCGGAAACAGCGCGAATGCCGCGAAGAATTACGGCAGCTCCGCGCTTGCGTGCGTAATCAACCAGGAGTCCTTCGAAGACGTCGACTTCAACCGACTCCCAGCGTTTGGTGACCTGGCACAGCATTTCGACGCGCTCCGAAACCGAAAAGAGCGGCTCCTTCTCGACGTTTTTCAGAACCGCGACGATGAGGCGGTCAAACATCTTTTCGCCACGTTCGATCAGATCCAGGTGGCCGTTGGTGACCGGGTCGAACGAACCCGGATAAATGGCGATCGAAGTTTTCATGGTGAGATTCGGGAAGCTCCGCGGCACATTCTAACCCAGAAGTTCGGCGTGACGACAAGGATGTTCGTGCGTGGGAGGGACGAAACC
>Ga0306921_10003299_pt1 | contig 16374 bp, 11 predicted proteins | sample sta12Cox44000080_FD_203760 | JGI IMG/M metagenome (GOLD analysis project Ga0306921, IMG submission 203760) | Lab enrichment of tropical soil microbial communities from Luquillo Experimental Forest, Puerto Rico - statoxic.12C.oxic.44.000.080 (v2)... | ecosystem: Environmental > Terrestrial >...
CGGTGAAGTCGATCGTCATTTCTTGGAAGCTGCCGAGCATTGCCACGTCCTTGATCACGCCGGCGGTCGGCATCCCAGCAATGCTCGTGATCTCAAAGCTGTGCCGATGTAGATGAATGGGATGAGTATCGTCGGTGGCGTTGCGCATGTGCAGTCGGTAACGCGCGCCGCGGGCGAGGCGGAACATCGGCGCCATTTTATCCATCGAGAAGGCGATGCCGTTGATCGTGAACTCGTCGAAGCCTTCGCGCGCTCCGATCCGCGCCGCGAAGGTCATCTCGATGACTTTGTCCGGCGGTGGTGCGGCGGCGTCGGGGTTGCCGAACAGCCGATAATCCCAGCGGAACGTCCGCGGTTTCCGCCATTTCGGTTCGCCTTTCCCGCCGGCGTATTCGATGACGACGCCCATGCCGCGTCTGCGGTCCTCGTCGAGAAGATCGCCCAGCACCCACACACCCGGCTGTTTCATCTCGACGATAGCGGAGATTCGCTCCGCGGGACCTATCCATAGCACCGGCACCTCCGAGGGATGCGGCACAGGATTGCCGTCAAGCGCCACGACTCGGAAGGCGTGGCCCGGCAGCGCAAGGCTGCGGATCTCGCTGGCGCTGGCGTTCAGAACATGGAACAGCACACGCTCGCCGGCCTTGACGCGGATCGGCTCACCCTGACCGAGCATATGGCCGTTGATCGAGAAAAAATTGTAAGCCAGCTCGTAGCCTTGCTTGAGACCCGCTTTGAGCGCCGCGAGCATCGCCTGTTGTGATGCCTCTTGCAGTCCCGGTATACGGTTTGCCGGCGCCAAGAAATCGAGCGGTGTCTCTGTTCGAGACAGGAACGGTCCGAACTCCTTGAGGGTGAGAAAGACTTCGCGATCATAGGCGCCCGGGTCATGTGCCGGCTCGACATAGACGAGCCCGGCCTGCCCGCTATAGAGGCCGGCGGAGAGGTCGGTGCCGGCGTGCAAATGCGTATGGTAAAAGCGGAACCCTGCCGGACCCGGACTGAAGGCGATGCGCCGTACGCCGTGTGCGGGGATAAACGGCGTTCCCTCTTCCACGGCGCCGTCCACATCAGCCGGCAGAAACTGCCCGTGCCAATGCAGCTGTTCCGGCGCATCGGTGTCGTTCCGAATGTCGACGACAACGCGCCTTCCCTCGACAAGGCGCAACAGCGGGCCGGGGAACTGGCCATTATAGATCTTGGTCGAGACGGTTGTATCCGGAGCGAGCTCGACCAGACCGGTGGCGATGCGGAGGGTATGGTCCGCCGGCCCCTCCAAAGCAGGTCCCGCGCCCGTCGCCGGAGCACCGTGGGAATCGGGCTGTTCTGCGGACTGGGCCGGATGAGAGGCGGGAACGCCGGCGGCGAGCGCCGCCGCTGCGCCGAACAGCTGACGTCGATTCAAGGTCATTGAGGCGAGGTCCGCATGCGGGAAAGCTCTTTTGTTACGCCCGATGATTTTGGCCAAGCACCGCTCGGCGACCGAGTTCCCTGAGCACGATCAGCTATTTTAGGCGCTCGCGGTTTTTGCGCGGCCCAGGGTCCGCCGCCATTTCGTCCGCAGGACGCTCGGCCGCTCGGGATAGCGCTCATCGAGGAACCCGGCTGCCGTCACCCGGTCCGTCCGGAAGCTTCGAAAGTCCTGGCGCAGTTCGCACCAGGCGATCAAGTGGCGGACAGTCTCCATGTAGCCCACCGTCACCGGCCAGACCGTGCGCTCGCTTTCACGGCCCTGCTCGTCGCGATAGCACAGCGCGATCTTTCGCCCCGCGTGGATCTGGGCGCGCACCCGCGCCATGTCGAGACCATCGGTGGCCAGGTTCCGCACCGGCGGTGTCTCGGTCACCGGCTCGAGCACATAGGGGCGAAGCCGTTCCGGCACGACAGCGCCGATTTTGGCGATCAGATCCTCGGCCGCTCGCGCCAAGGCTGGATCGCTGTGACGCGCCACCCATTGGGCGCCCAACACGGCAGCCTCGATCTCATCCGGTGTCAGCATCAGAGGCGGCAGGTCCAGCCCCGCCTCCAACACGTAACCGACGCCAGCCTCGCCCCGGATTGGCACTCGCTGACCAATGAGGTCGGCGATATCGCGATAGACCGTCCGCTTGGAGGTCTCGAGCTCGGCGGCGAGTGCCGCGCCGGTTATCGGTCCAGGTGTCCGCCGCAGGATCTGGATGATTTGAAAAAGCCGGTCGGCGCGTCTCATCGGCCTTTATCGCTCGATAATGCTGACAGCATGGTGGCAGCATAATGGCAACAGCAACGCTGGCGCCCGCCCGATTCATTACCAAATAACGCTCGAACAACGGCGGTATCGCGACGCCCAGTTGCCAGCTCCCACCGTGCCGCCATGCGCAATAGGACAGAACGATGAGCGAAGCCAGAAATCTGTTTTCGGTTCTGCGCCAGTCGGCTGATCCCGAGACGGCGGACGCTATCGAGAAGCTGGTTCAGGACGCCCCGGATCGCGCCCTCTGCCGGATCAACGTGTTGGATTTCGCCGCAAAGACCGGGCTCGACGAGGAACGCGTAATCGCTGCGTTCCTGCATGCGGCGAGGCTCGGGATCTTCGAACTGTCGTGGAATGTGCTGTGCCCGGGGTGCGGCGGTGTGCTCGATTCCACCGCGACGCTGAAAAGCGTCGACAAGGACGAATATGCCTGTGCCTGGTGCGCATCCGGATATACGCCGACCCTCGACGAGATTGTCGAGGTGACATTCACTGTCAGCCGGCGGGTGCGCCACATCGCGGCACACGATCCCGACGAACTACCCTTCAACGAGTATTTTCGCCAGGTGTTTTGGGGCTCGGGGATCGATGTCGCAGACAATTTCGAGGACCTGGTCCAGGAAATCGTCCTTGAATCGCTCGAGTTGCCGCCGGGCGGAAAAGCGCTGCTGTCGCTGCAATTGCCGGCGGAATTCGTAATCCTGCTCGATCCGGTGACCCACGGGACTCTGTTCGTCGACGTCAAGGGCGAGCCGACGCGCGAACGCCAGAACCTGACATTTGTTCTCGATCGGCTGCGCATGCCGACCGAAACCATCGAGCTCCGTCCCGGGCCGCTGCGTTTGTCTTTGGAAAACCATACGGATTCGCGGGTGTTGCCCGGGCTGTGGGTCGCCAACGACAAGCTCCACGACCTGCTCGGCCGTCGCAAGCCGTTCCTGACCGCCAAGCGGCTGCTGACCAACCAAGTGTTTCGTGACCTCTACGGCACCAACACGATCGATGCCGAACAACGTCTCAAGATTACCAGCCTGACCTTTCTGTTCACCGACCTGCGCGGCTCCACCGAACTTTATGAGAGCGTCGGCGATCTCGCCGCCTTCGATCTCGTCAGGGCGCATTTTCAGGTCCTCAACGAGATCGTCGCCGCGGAGGCCGGGGCCGTGGTCAAGACGATCGGCGACGCGGTTATGGCGACCTTCTCGACCCCTGACCGAGCGCTTGCGGCGGCGTTGCGCATGCGCGAGGCGATGCGGCGTCTCAACGACGGACACAACGGCCGCGATCTGCTGCTCAAGATCGGCATTCACGAGGGGCCATGCTTGGCGGTCGTGCTCAACGACCGGCAGGACTATTTCGGCACGACCGTCAATATCGCCTCGCGGGTGCAAGGTCTAGCGGATACACGTTCTATCCTCGCAACGGGTCCGGTGATCACGCACCCGCAGGTATCCACATTGCTGGCGAGCAACGGGCTCAGTCCGGTGGCGCAGCGCCGCGCGCTGCGCGGCATCGCCGAGGAGCTTGCCGTCTATGAGATTCCATAAGGGGCGTCCGCGACGACCTCCCCTGCGAGCGCCGGCGGTGCGCCTGCGCGCGTACCTGTCCAACCGGGCTCTCGCGTCGGCAAGCCCTCGCGACGCGTTGTTATTGCTCCCTCAGGGCTGTGCATTTCTCGTTGATAGGCGATGCCGTTTTCGTTGTTTCGTGGTTCTGCAAATCACCTCTTAACCCATTGATAAGACGCCTATCCTAAGGCACGAGATCGGGTTTTCCGAGGTGGTGATCGCGATTTTCGTTGTTTTTGGCGTGCCCGCCGAAGCGCGCACGTGGTCGGCAATGACGCGGTGCGAAACCGCCTTGCTCACACGTCGAGATTGGCGACGCTGAGGGCGTTGGCCTGGATGAAGTCGCGGCGAGGCTCGACAAGATCGCCCATCAGGGTCGAAAACGTTTCCTCGGCCGAGTCGGCGTGGCTGATCTTCACCTGCAGCAACGTTCGAACCTCGGGATCGAGCGTGGTTTCCCACAACTGATCCGGGTTCATTTCGCCGAGACCCTTGTACCGTTGGACGTCGATGCCGCGTCGGCCCAGTTCCATGACCGCTTCGACAAGGCTCACCGGCCCGGTGATCGGGTAGGTCTTGTCGCGCGCCGTAAGAGTACCCGGGCGCTCGTAGACCTCGCGAAGCTTCTCGCCGTCCGTGTCGAGCCGGCGTGCCTCGCTCGAGCGCAGCAAGGCCGCGTCGATCAGATGCCGCTCGCCGACACCCTGCCGGGTGCGGCTCAGGGCCAGACCTTCACCCGCGATGACCTCGCCTTGCCACAGACGCTCGTGCTCGGGTGCCAGGCGATTGAGGCGCTCGGCGGTACGGTGAGCTACCGTGATCGCCCGGTTTGGGTCGGCGAGCAACGCTGCCGACAAGGCGCCGGCGATCGCTGCCTGCTCGACGACGTCGATGTTGCCAACCTTGCCGGCCAAGGGCTGCAGCCACCGGCGGTGAACTCGCGCCTGCTCCAACAGATCGCGCAGATCATTGAGGGCACGCTCGACCCCGTCATGCTGGGCGAAAACCGAGTCGCGCAAGGCGGCGTCTACGCAATAGGCCTCGAGCGCGGCATCGTCCTTGAGATAGACCGCCCTGGCATTGCCGCGCTGTAGCCGATAGAGCGGCGGCTGCGCGATATAGAGAAACCCCTTGTCGATCAAGCTCGCCATCTGTCGGAAGAAGAAGGTCAGCAACAGCGTGCGGATATGGCTGCCGTCGACATCGGCGTCGGTCATGATGATGATGCGGTGATAGCGTGCCTTTTCGGGATCGAAATCCTCAAGGCCGATCCCGGTGCCCAGTGCGGCGATCAGGGTGCCGATTTCGGCCGAGCTCAGCATCTTGTCAAAGCGCGCCCGCTCGACATTCAGAATCTTGCCCTTTAGCGGCAGGATCGCCTGGAAGCGCCGGTCGCGGCCTTGCTTGGCAGAGCCACCGGCGCTGTCGCCCTCGACGATGAAGAGTTCGCTCTTCGCCGGGTCGCGCTCCTGGCAGTCGGCGAGCTTGCCCGGCAGGTTGGCGACGTCGAGCGCGCCCTTGCGCCGTGTCAGGTCACGAGCCTTGCGCGCCGCCTCCCGAGCCGCCGCCGCCTCAACGACCTTTGCGACGACCTTTTTGGCGTCGGCTGGGTGCTCCTCAAACCATTGCGTCAATTTGTCGGCGACAATGCCCTCGATCACCGGGCGAACCTCGGAGGAAACGAGCTTGTCCTTGGTCTGCGAGGAAAATTTGGGGTCGGGTACCTTGACGGAGAGAATGCAGGTCAACCCTTCCCGCATGTCCTCGCCGGCCAGTGTCACCTTTTCCTTCTTGGCGATCCCGCTGTCATTGGCATAGGCATTGACGGTGCGAGTCAATGCCGCGCGGAAGCCCGCCAGGTGCGTGCCGCCGTCCTTCTGCGGAATGGTGTTGGTGAAGCACAGCATCGTTTCGTGATAGCTATCGGTCCACTCCATCGCAATTTCGAGCAGGATGCCGTCGCGCTCGCCGCTGATCACGATCGGCGGTGCGTGCAAGGGCTGCTTGGAGCGATCGAGATAGCGTGCAAACGCCTCGAGCCCGCCCTCGAAGTGAAGTGTGAGGCTCTTCGGCTCAACTCCGCGCAGATCGCTCAGCACCAGGGTCACGCCGCTGTTTAGAAAGGCGAGCTCGCGCAGCCGATGCTCGAGCGTCGTAAAATCGAACTCGGTGTTGCTGAAGGTCTCGGGGCTCGGCAAAAAGGTGATCTCGGTGCCGGTGGCCAATCCTGGGCGGTTGGTTCCCGCCGGCCAAGCCGGGGCGGGCCCGATTGCGGCAAGCGGGGCCTCGGCGACGCCGTCGCGAAAGCGCATGAACCATTCCGAGCCGTCACGGAAGATCCGCATGTCGAGCCGCGCGGAAAGCCCGTTGACCACCGAAACGCCGACCCCGTGCAGCCCGCCAGAGACCTTGTACGCGTTTTGGTTGAACTTGCCGCCGGCGTGGAGGTGGGTCATGATGACCTCGGCCGCCGATACCCCCTCCTCGTCGTGGATACCAACCGGGACGCCGCGCCCATTATCCGCGACCGTGCAGGAGCCGTCGGGGTTCAAGATGACAATGACGGTATCACAATAGCCGGCGAGGGCTTCGTCGATCGCATTGTCGACGACCTCGTAGATCATGTGGTGCAGGCCGGAGCCGTCATCGGTGTCGCCGATGTACATTCCCGGCCGCTTGCGCACCGCGTCGAGCCCGCGGAGCACCTCGATCGATTGCTCGTTGTAGGTCTCGTCATGGCCGTTCGGAGGGCCGTTGGCGGGGCTCGTCGTGCCGGTATCTAGAGGGCGCTCGCCGGTGCTGCGCTGCTCAATGGGATCGGATGCGGAAATGTTCGCCATATCGTTGATGTTCGAATTCTCTCAAATCACAAAGGGGTCGAGGACAAGGTCCCGTCTTGCACCGACACGAACTGGGCGTGGCCGCGCAGCGGCGCAAACAGTGCGGCATCGGTGCCGGTGAGCCAGGCCTGAGTTTGGAGCCGGGCGAGTGTCTCGAACAGCGCGGCTCGCCGGCCCATATCGAGATGGGCGGCGATCTCGTCGAGCAGCAGCAACGGAGGCTCACCCCGCATTGCCTGCTGCAGAGCGGCGTGTGCAAGCAAGATCGCGATTAGCAGCGCCTTCTGCTCACCTGTGGACGCGGATTCGGCCGCGATGCCCTTCTCGGCCAAACTGACTGCGAGATCCGAGCGATGCGGGCCGATTGCAGCCCCGCCGGCCTGTCCATCGCTCTGCCGGTTTGCAGCGAGCGCCGCGACGAATCTGGTTTCGACAGCCAGCGCCGGCATTTCTTCGAGCCATCCCTCGACGGTGCCGACCAGCGTCAACCGGGCGCGTGGGAACGGACCCTCGGCTTCGGCGCAAGCGCGGTCAAGCCGCTGCACAGCGTCGCGCCGGCCGGCCGCGACCGCAACACCCTGCTCCGCCATCACCTCCTCGAGCGCTGCGAGCCACGTAGAATCGGCGGGGCCATCCCGCAACAACCGTGAGCGCTCGCGTGAGGCCTGCTCATAAGCAGCCACGCGCGAGGCATGCGCGGGATCGAGGCCGAGAACCAACCGATCAAGAAACCTCCGTCGTCCGCCGGGCCCTTCAACGAACAGCTTATCCATAGAAGGCGTAAGCCATACCACGCCGAGCCGTTCCCCAAGTGTCGTCTGCCCGCGCACGGGCTCGCCGTCGATCCGCACGACTCGGCGCTCGCTCGACGCGCTATCTCGCCCGGTGCCGATACGCAGCGGGCCGCGACGCGTCGCGACAATGGCAGCGACGGCCCACCCCGAAGCTGGCGCGGCGCATCCTGACCCGGACCGACGGTCGATATCGATCAATCTGGCTCCGCGCAACCCGCGGCCCGGCGAGAGAAAGGACAGGGCTTCCAAGAGATTGGTCTTGCCGGCACCGTTCGGCCCGGTAAGCACCACGGGCGCGGTCTCGAGCGTGAGCCTCGCCTCGTGGTAATTGCGAAAATCTGTCAGCACCAGCAGCGTCACGCCGACGCGCTCCACCGCGGCAGCGGCGCTGCTGCGGGCTTCCTGTGCCTCGGCGAACATCAGCATTAGATAAGGTCGAAGACGCCTCTTTGCCAGCGTTCGGAGCCGCTCGCCAGCGCTTACACCCGCATCGGCATCAGGACGTACAGTGCGCTGAGATCGGCGCTGTCGAGGACGATCGTCGGCGAGCCGGCGTCAGACATTTTAAATTGTATTCCCTCGCCGCCTATCTGCTCGGCGATGTCGAGGAGGTATCGGGAGTTGAAGCCGATCTCCAAGGGGCTGAAGAGGTAGCGGACTTCGAGTTCCTCCTCGGCAGTGCCGTTCTCGGGGCTCGTGGCCGAGACCTTGAGGCCGCCATTCTCGATGGTGAGCTTTACCGCCCGGCTCTTCTCGGTCGAGATCGTTGACACTCGGTCCACCGCCTCGGCAAAGGATTTGCAGTCGACCTCGAGAACCTTGTCGTTATTGACCGGGATTACCCGATCGTAGTCGGGAAAAGTTCCGTCGATCAGCTTGGAGGTCAGGGTGGCTTCTCCGAGCACAAAGCGAATCTTCGTTTCAGAGAGGGCGACCTGCACTTCATTCTCGCTTTCGTCGACGAGCTTGCGTAACTCGAGCACAGTCTTGCGCGGGATGATGACTCCCGGCATCCCGGCCGCACCTTCTGGAAGCACCATCTCAACCCGCGCAAGTCGATGACCATCAGTCGCAACTGCGCGGATGACCGGCACCTCGTCGGTCTTTGTCGTATGGAGGTAGATGCCGTTAAGATAGTACCGGGTCTCCTCGGTCGAGATTGCGAATCGCGTGCGGTCGATCAACGCCCGAAGCTCGCTTGCCGGCAGCGCGAAATTGTGCGGCAGCTCCCCACCAGCCATTACCGGGTAATCCTCTGGCGGCAGACATTGCAGCGTGAAGGTCGAGCGGCCAGAGCGCAGCACCATCGCGCTGCGTTCACCGCTCGCTTCGATCTCGACCTGCGCGCCCTCACGCAGCTTCCGAACAATGTCGTAGAGCGTGTGTGCCGGCGCAGTCGTCCGGCCTTCGCGCTCGATCTGACCGGGAACGCGCTCGATGATCTCGAGATCCATGTCGGTGGCGCTCAGCGCCAGCCGTCCGGGTGTGGCGGTCAACAGCACATTCGACAATATCGGGATTGTCGTGCGCCGTTCGACCACACTCTGCACGTGGCCCAGCGCCTTGAGGAGAGCCGCGCGTTCGATGATGAGCTTCATGGTTGCTGCATTGAAGTTGCGGACCAACGCGGATCGGACCCCAGCTCACCCGCGGACCGTACCTGGGGTCGAGATGGGCCGACGTTCCCGTCGCGTCATCCCAAACGGTTTAGCAGACGGGCGCGCATCATAGCACGAACCGGCACCTGCCTCAGCACGCGGTTTTGAAAGGGTCCCCTACCGACTCAAGTTTGCAACATTCGGCGCAACAACTCGACATCCTCGGCGAGAGCGCGATCACTGAGCGTGAGTTCTTCGATCTTGCGGACCGCATGCATAACCGTGGTGTGATCGCGGCCCCCGAATTTCCGACCAATTTCCGGCAGCGATCGCGTCGTCAGCTGCTTGGCAAGATACATTGCGATCTGCCGTGGCCGTGCGACGGCACGAGCCCGGCGTTCTGAGGTCATCTCGCTCAGCCGAAGGTTGAAATGCTCGGCGACGCGCCTTTGGATTTCGTCGATCGTCACTCGCCGTTCGCAGGAACGTAATAGATCGCGCAGCAACTCTTGCGCGGTTTCGAGCGTCACTTCTCGTCCGATCAGCTGCATATCTGCAATAATTCGGTTCAGGGCACCCTCAAGCTCGCGCACGTTCGAGGTGATCTTGTGCGCGAGAAACTCCATCACTTTCTGAGAAATCCGCATACCGCTGTTCTCGGCTTTAGACTGTAAAATACCGAGGCGCAGCTCATAGGTGGTCGGGTGCAGATCGGCAACGAGCCCCCAGCCGAGGCGCGAGCGCATACGCTCCTGGAGCCCTTCGAGATCGGAAGGCGACTTGTCGGCCGAGATGACGATCTGGCGGTTCTGATCGACCAGTGCATTGAAGGTGTGGAAGAACTCTTCTTGGGTAGAATCTTTGCCGCTGATGAATTGAACATCGTCGATCATCAATAAATCGACCGAGCGGAATTGCTCCTTGAAGTCCATCGTCGATTTAAAGCGCAGTGCTCGGATGAACTGATACATGAATTTCTCGGCGGAGAGGTAGATGACTTTGCGGTCACAGGCATGACGGCGAACGTGCCACGCGACCGCGTGCATCAGATGGGTCTTACCGAGGCCGACCCCGCCATAAAGAAAGAGCGGGTTGAACGGCACCGTGTGCACCGGGTTAGCGCAAGCCTCAGCGACGCGCCGCGCCGCGGCGTGGGCCAGCTCATTAGGCTTGCCGACTACGAAATTCTCAAAGGTAAAGCGCTGGTCTAGCGCCGAGAATTGCGCCTTATCCTCGCTAATTTCGAGCACGACGGCAGGCTCTCCGAAAGCAGGCGAGGACCCACCGCGATTGTTTAACTTGCCGCCGGAGGCGGCCGATTCGTCAAGCCCATTACCTCCGGGGACGGCCGCCACGACAATTGAGACGCTGGTCACCCGCTGATTCTCCGCTCGCCACAGCGCGAGCAGGCGATCGGCGTAATGGGTAGCGACCCAGTCGCGGAGAAAGCGGGTCGGTGCGGCGACCACCGCCTCCCCGTCATCCACTCGCTCCACGCTCATCGGCTGCAACCAACTACGGTACGCCGCTTCCCCGACCTCCGTCTTGAGGTGGCCCAGCACCCTGGCCCATTCGCTCTCGCACGCACTTGCCCGGGTATCCACGTCCACTCTGCGAACCGCTTCCGCCACCACCGTATCCCCCCAAGTTCAGGACGGCAGCACTAACTGGCTGAGTGCGTATGTCAGTAAGATCTACATCCGATGATCGTCAATTGCGGGCTCGATGTAGTCGCTCTGCATAGGCAAATTGAGCCTTCTTACTAACGAAATTACTGTTAAAATTGTAAAGAAGCAAAATTTTTCTTTATATCAATCGACATTCACAGACGATACAAGTAGTTTCCAGCTCCGATATTCGGGATTTTAGGGATATGACGGATTCATGGCAACGGGACCGAAAACAGAACGCGTGGGGGTTCCGCACCGACCGACGGGCGGCTGCGCGCAAAACGCCACAAACGCTTCACGTTAGAGCCGTACACCATCTCGCGACATTTGGTCGCAGAAGTGACGCTGTCTCGATCAGAGTGCGTTGATGCGTGCTGCCAGGCGCGACAGCTTCCGGGAGACAGTATTCTTGTGGAGCACACCCTTGGTGATCGCCCGGTGCAACTCCGGCTGCGCCAATTGAAAGGCGTCTTGGGCCGCTGCCTTGTCACTGCTCGCAATCGCCGTCTCGACCTTTTTGACGAAAGTGCGCACTCGGCTCACCCGCGCCCTGTTGCTCGCCGTGCGCTTGGCGATTTGGCGTATGCGCTTTTCCGCCGATTTGTGACTGGCCATATTTACCCGCGGTGAAGAGGGAGTGCGCGCTTATATAAGCGGGTTGCCGCCCCGTCAACCGAGCGGGCTGTAAGGCGCGGGCACGGAGAGAGGCCGGTCGCGCTCAGCCAGCACGCGCCGCAGCCTCGGGCGAACGATCGGCACGGCCCTGCAAGTTGGGTCGCAGCCTAGGCGAGGCTGAAATCCTGGGGCGAGCGATCATCCCGCGCTACAGCTATAAATTGCGAATATCGAGCGTTATCTTTTTCCATTGTTATTCGATTGATAAGCGCCGGAAAATTCGTTGTTCAGCGAAAAAATTCAATTGATCCGCCGGGGTAACGAATTTCACATCCAACCATTTGATATTTAATGCTATTTTTGGGGACGAGTCGGTCGCGCCAGAGCGGAAATCCCGATTTTCGCTGTATTCGGGTGTCAGTTGACCCTAGCGCTGCCGCTTGGCACAGAAGAACGTCGACCGGCCCGATTGCACGATCCGGCGCACGCCCTTGGCGCAGTCGCAACCGGGGCAGGGGCTCCCTTCGCGGCCGTAGACGGCCCACTGATGCTGGAAATAGCCGAGCGCACCGTCAGCCTGAACGTAATCGCGCAGCGATGAACCTCCTGCCGCGATCGCTTCGGTCAAGACCGATCGAACTGCCTCAGCTAGCCGCTCGGCGCGGCCGCGACCGATCGAGGCAGCAAGCCGGCGCGGCGACAGCCCGGCGCGGAACAATGCCTCGCAGACATAGATGTTCCCGAGCCCGGCCACGACCCGCTGATCGAGCAGCGCCGCCTTGATGGGCGACAGCTTGCCAGCCAGCGCGGCACCCAGATAGGCGCCGTCGAAGCCCGCCTCGAGTGGCTCCGGGCCGAGCCCGGCAAGCAGCGGATGCTGCGCCTCCTCGCCGCGCCTGACGTAGTCGATGAGTCCGAAACGGCGCGGGTCGTTGAACCGGATCACGGTCCCGTCGTCGAGCGTCAGCACAACGTGGTCGTGCGGAGCTGCGGGCAGCGCCCCGCCGTCGGCGGTAATGCGGCCGGACATGCCGAGATGGAGGAGCAACAGGCCGTCGGTGTCGAGCTCGATCAGGATGTATTTACCGCGGCGGCCGAGCGCGCCGATCAGGGCACCGTCAAGCCGCGCGGCGAGCGCCGGCGGAAACGGCCGCCGCAGATCGGGCCGGCGCAGCTCGGCCTGCACGATCCGGCGTCCACTGATCTTCAGCGCCAAACCCCGCCGGACGGTTTCGACTTCAGGAAGCTCGGGCATCGCTCCGCCAATCAGCGCGCCGGCGATCGGCGCGCCGTGGCGCGCACGTCTCCATCGGGTTATCTTCCTGCCCGATGAGCGAGCACGAGACAAGCCGCCAGGTTGACTTCGGCTCGCGACGGGTGCCGGAAGCAGAGAAGGCCCCGCTCATCCGCGCCATATTCGACAGCGTCGCCTCACGTTACGACCTGATGAACGACCTGATGAGCGGCGGCATTCACCGCCTGTGGAAGGCGCAGATGGTCGCGTGGCTCAAGCCGCAGCCGGGTCAGGTTCTTCTCGATGTCGCTGGGGGCACCGGCGACATCGCGCTGCGCGTTCTCCCGCGTCTTGCTGCCGAGCAGAGAGCCCCCTTCGGGAACGTCGTCGTCTGCGATGCCAGCGAGCGGATGCTCGAGGTCGGGCGCGCGCGTGCTCTCGATCAAGGGATCCTCGGCGGGATCGAGTGGGTGTGCGCCGATGCCGAGCGGCTTCCGGTGGCCGACCGCAGCGTCGATCTGTACACCATCGCCTTTGGGTTGCGGAACGTCACCCGGATCGATTCGGCGCTTGCCGAGGCGCGCCGTGCGCTCAAGCCCGGCGGTCGCTTTTTGTGTCTCGAATTCACCCCCGAGATTACGCCGCTGCTCCAACCGTTATACGATCTCTACAGCTTCAATCTCGTGCCGCTGCTCGGTCGGGTCGTCACCGGCGATCGGCAGGCCTACGCCTATCTCGTGGAAAGCATCCGGCGTTTTCCTCGACAGGGCGAGCTTTGCGAAATGATCGCGCGCGCGGGGCTCGATCAAGTGAGGTTCCGCAACCTCACGGGGGGTGTGGCTGCGCTCCATTCGGCTTGGCGTCTCTGATACGCTTCGACCCGGGTTCGGGTTCTTGCGGAGCGCCCGCAACCTTGCGCGGCTCATTCGGATTGGTTTGACGCTAGCACGGCACGACGCGCTGTTTCCGTTGGATGCCGTTCCGGCGGCACTACCCTTCTTGCACGTCGGTCGGGTTCTCAGGCGCCGGTCCGCCCGTGCCGAGAAGCGCCCGGGTCAGCGCCTCGCCGCGGCATTCGGCGAGCTGGGGCCAAGCTTCATCAAGCTCGGCCAGCTTTTGTCGACGCGCGCCGATCTCTTCGGCGAAGAGATCACCCTCGATCTGGCGAGCCTGCAAGACCGCCTGCCGCCTTTTCCGGGAGCCGAGGCGCGGGCACTGATCGAGGCCGAGTTCGCCAATCCGATCGAAGGCCTGTTCGCCTCGTTCGATGAGAATGCGGTGGCGGCGGCGTCGATCGCCCAGGTTCATTTTGCCCGGACGACGGACGGGTGTGACGTCGCGGTCAAGGTCTTGCGGCCGAGGATCGTCGAGGCGTTTGCGCGCGATCTCAACCTCTTCCTGTGGCTGGCGCGGCTGAGCGAGCGCCTGCAGCCTCTGCTGCGCCGGTTGAAGCCAGTCGAGGTCGTCGAGATGCTGGCCGAAGTCGTCCGGTTCGAGATGGACCTGCGCTTCGAGGCGGCCGCAGCCTCGGAGCTCGCCGAGAATTTCGGCGGCGACCCGGATTTTCGCGTGCCGCGGGTCGATTGGCGGCGCACAGGCCGCAGCGTGCTGACATTGGAGCGGATTTCCGGGGTGCGCATCGATGATCGCGCGGCGCTGATCGCGACAGGTCACCGGATCGACGATCTGCTGGTCAAGGCAGCCGGCGCCTTCTTCAATCAGGTGTTCCGCGACGGCTTCTTTCATGCCGATCTCCATCCCGGGAACATGTTTGTCGACGAAGGCGGTGCGATTGTCGTTGTCGATTTTGGCATCATGGGCAGGCTCGACCGTCCGACCCGCTTTTACCTCGCCGATATGCTGCTGGGCTTTCTTTCCGGCGATTACCGGCGGGTAGCGGAAGTACACTTTGCCGCGGGCTATGTGCCGCCGCGCCGGTCGGTCGACGCCTTCGCCCAGGCCTGCCGCGCCATCGGCGAGCCCATCCTCGGCCGGCCGCTGCAAGAGATCTCATTCGCCCGCCTGCTCGCTCAGCTCTTTCAAGTCACCGAGCAGTTCGAGATGGAGACCCAGCCGCAGCTTCTGCTGCTCCAGAAGACGATGGTGCAGATCGAGGGGCTGGGTCGCCGCCTCGACCCCGAAGTCAACATCTGGGCGCTCGCTCGGCCCCTGATCGAGGCGTGGATGCGCGAGAATCGCGGTCCCGAGGCGAGGCTGCAACACCACCTGGAGACCGTCGCCGAGGTGATCGACCGAGTACCGCGACTGGTGCGCAGCCTCGAGGCATTGATCAACGATTGGTCGCGCGAAGGGGTCATCATGCACGCCGAAACGCTGGCAGCCCAGGCGGCCAAACGGGCCCGCCACCTGGCAATCCTGCTGGTCCCGGTGTGGCTTGTCACCGCGGCACTGGTCGCGATCGCTCTCGCCCTGATCTTCGGGCGGTAGCATACTGATGCGGGCCGACGGCCGCGGAGGATCGATTTGCTTCAGGACCGGCGCATACTGCTGATCATTTCCGGCGGGATCGCCGCCTATAAGAGCCTCGAGCTGATCCGCCGGCTGCGGGAGAGGGGTACAGCGGTGCGCTGCATCATGACCGCGGCGGCTCAGCATTTTGTGACGCCGCTGTCGGTCGCCTCGTTGAGCGAGGACAAGGTCTACACCGATCTCTGGTCGCTGACCGACGAGAGCGAGATGGGCCACATCCGCTTGTCGCGCGAGGCCAATCTCGTCGTCGTGGCGCCGGCGAGCGCCGATTTGATCGCGCGGATGGCGACGGGCCTTGCCGACGACCTTGCGACGACTGCGCTGCTCGCCTCGGACAAGCCGGTGCTAATCGCCCCGGCCATGAATCTGATGATGTGGGCGCATCCGGCGACCCAGGCGAATTTGGCAACCATCGAGGCGCGTGGCGTCAAGCGGATCGGACCCGGCTCGGGTGAGCTCGCCTGCGGCGAGGTTGGCTCGGGACGCATGGCCGAGCCCCTGGAGATCGTTGCCGCGATCGAGCAGCTCTTGACCGGCGACACGCGGCTGGCCGAAAAGCGGGTGCTGGTGACGAGCGGGCCAACACGCGAGCCGATCGATCCCGTCCGTTACATCTCCAACCACTCCTCCGGCAAGCAGGGGCATGCAATCGCGGCGGCACTCGCGGCACTCGGCGCCGACACGGTGCTCGTCTCGGGGCCGACGCAAGAGCCCACACCGGCCAGGGTCAGGGTCGTAGCGGTAGAAACCGCTGCGGAAATGCTCGCGGCCTGCGAGGCGGCCCTGCCGGTCGATGTCGCGGTCATGGCGGCAGCGGTCGCCGATTGGCGCGTCGAAACCGCCGGCCCGCACAAGATTAAGAAGGACGGCGCCGGCCCGCCGGTGCTCCGTCTTGCGGAAAACCCTGACATCCTGGCGACGATCGCTCAGCGCGGCAACGACCGGCCGCGGCTCGTCATCGGCTTTGCGGCGGAAACCGAGAATGTCGTCGCGAACGCCCGCGCCAAGCGTCTGCGTAAGCGCTGCGACTGGATCCTCGCCAACGATGTCTCGCCCGGGACGGACACCTTCGGCGGCGACCGCAACACGATTCACCTGGTCGATGTCGATGGGATCGAGGACTGGCCGGTGATGACCAAGCGCGAGGTCGCCGCACGGCTCGCAGAGCGGATCGCTCGACATCTACGGGCTCCCCACGGCGCGTGAGAGTCGAGCTCAAGATCCTCGACCCTCGGCTTGCCGGCTGGGGCTTCCCGTCCTGGGGCTCGAGCCTCGCGGCGGGTCTCGATCTGCACGCTTGCATCGATCGCCCGCTCGTGCTCGAGCCGC
>Ga0306921_10003300_pt1 | contig 16370 bp, 16 predicted proteins | sample sta12Cox44000080_FD_203760 | JGI IMG/M metagenome (GOLD analysis project Ga0306921, IMG submission 203760) | Lab enrichment of tropical soil microbial communities from Luquillo Experimental Forest, Puerto Rico - statoxic.12C.oxic.44.000.080 (v2)... | ecosystem: Environmental > Terrestrial >...
ATGGCAGCCACGTCGTCCGCCGCAATCGGCTGGAACAGGCCGGGCGAAAGCCTGACCCTGCTTCCATCGGCACTTGACGCGGCGATGCCGCCGAGGAATTCCATGAACTGGGTCGAGCGGATAATGGTGTAAGGGATGCCGGACTTCTCGATCAATTTCTCTTGAGCGACCTTGGCCCGGAAATAGCCATTGTCGGGCGTGCGGTCGGTTCCGACGATGGAGAGCGCGACGTGGTGCCGAACGCCCCCTGCGGCCTCCGCCGCGAGAAGATTGCGGCCGGAGGTCTCGAAGAATTCCAGCACCGCCTTGTCCTCAAATGAGGGCGAGTTGGCGAGGTCGACCACCAACTGCGTGCCGGCCATGGCCTCTTTGAGGCCCTCGCCGGTAATGGTGTTGACGCCGGTATTGGGCGAGGCGGCAGCGACCTCGTTGCCCCCCTGGCGCAGAATGGCGACGGTCTTGGAGCCGATCAGCCCGGTGCCGCCTATCACGACGATCTTCATTGCAAACCTCCCCACTTCGTAGCCCGCGAGCTGTGGTTTGTGATGGTTGTGCGGCAAAATTGCCGACAGCGCTCGGCACTCGCAATAAAAGTGAGACGCCAAAGCCGGGCAACGCGGTAAAACCCTGCATTTGTCCCGGAAATTCCTCCGAAACAAACATTGGGAAGGATGAAGTTACTCTGACCCCCGAAGCCGCGCGCGCGACGTTCTACACGACCGGCATGGAGCACTCTCCCACGAGCGCGACGGGCACCGCGCGGGAGCGCACGCCGTGGCACGCGACGCAGCGGGCGGCGTGGGAGGCGATGACGAAGGACAACGACCGGATTTCCTGGGCAGGCTGATGCTGCGTACTTAGTCTCGTCTGGTTGGGGTGAAGCGGGTTCGACGCTAGTCCGTTCCTTCGGTGACGCTTGAGCGGATCAGCGTCAGCGGGAGAGCTTCACCGCTCAAGCGCGCCTAGTTCGCCCTGTACCGCCAATTACGTTTTCGTCTTCGCGAGCTCCTCGGCACACGCGGTTGCGACTCCCGAGTTCGGCTCCTTGCCGCCTCGCGGAGTGGCCCATCCACCGGCTTCGATAAATTCCCGCTGTCGCCATGAATCGATCTTCTGGAACTCCGCAAGCTTCACGGCCGCATTGGGCTGTTGCATAAATCTCGCGACACAGGACGGGGTGAGCGCGCCTACGAGGGCAGAGTTGGCTCGTTCCACAGCGATGCGCTCGGCAGTGCTCCCGAGAGTCCAACCTAACCATGAAAAGCCAATGATCATAGTGCCGATAGCGCCGACGACCACGCCCCACGCTGCGGGTTTAAACCAGGGTGCTTGCAGTTCCATAACACGTCCCTTCGCGTTCTTGGACCAGCACTTCTCGCTTAGTGAGCTGACCGATGTAGACCTCCTTTCCGGAAACAGCGTAACGAGCGGAACTTTGGTTCGCGGATGGTAGGCACGAGCAACCGCCTTGTCAAGCTCACGTCCAGCCCGATAGGTTGGCCAGCGTGAAGCGACCGAGCTCCGAGGAGGGCAAGCGATGATGCGACTGCGACCGGCTTCGGTGATCGCCACGCTGTCCCTGCTCGCCTGGGCCGCGACGGCCAGCGCCGAGTGCTCGTGGGTGTTGTGGTCATCGTTTATGCGTTCAGCGAGGGCGGAAGAGGGGGAGATTGTGTGGAGCCCAATTAGCGCGGGCTCGAAAGAAGATATTTGCGAGCGGTTGGCGCGGCGATCCAATGAAGAGGCGAAGCAAGATCCGCTCGCGGAAAAGCTGCAACGCTACTACGTCTGTCTCCCCGACACCGTGGACCCGCGCGGGCCGAAGGGGAAGTGACGCGGAGGCGACATGCCGGACGATGTCGAGTACAAAGGCTGGCTGATCGAACCTCAGTCGTACAAGTCAGAGCGTGATCGTTGGCGACCCAGAGCGCTGGTGAGCATCCACGAGGGCGGTCGTGTCCGAATACGGCCGTTGACCTGGTTCAACGCGATGTACGACACGGAAGAAGAAGCGAACGCCTACGCCGCGCGGATGGCGAAGAAGTGGATCGATACCGAGACTGTGACAGATACCCGCCTCTAGCCCCCCCCTGACTCCGCATCAACCGTGTCCTGCGCGTGATGCCGCAAACGGAATGGAGCGCCGAGGCGTGGTCGGAGGTCAGGGTCGAGTTCAGGAGGGCGCTCGCGCTGCGGCGCGAAATCCGGCGCGCGGGGTGGTTCAACTAAACAAGGGAGGACGAATGGCGTTCGGTGAGCTCCCTGAGATTCCGGTCGGCACATCCTTTATCAGTCGGCGGGCGCTATTCGACAGGGGAGTGCATCGACAACTCCAGGCCGGTATCGCCGGCGGTGAGCACCCGGGCACTGAAATCGATTGTCGTCTCTGGAGGCTACGAGGACGACGGAGACTACGGCAACGCTGGCCTCATGAAGAGCCGTGTCGAAGGGCTTCCAGTTCGCGTAGTCCGCGGCGCGCATCCACGCTCCGCTTTCGCGCCGGAGACGAACGCCGTCCCAGCGGAACCCAGTCACCAGGACGTACTCTCGTGGGGCCCGAGCAGCAGCGAGCGGGGTTTCGATGTGGTCAGGTGCCATTACGTTCCGCCTTCCTCCACCGCGCCGCCTTGCGGTGCCGGCTCATCCCAGCGCAACCGTAACCGCAGCTTCCACAGCGGCAGCGTCGGAACCGAGGCGCATGGCGCGACACCAATCGCGCAACGTGGTGAGGTCGTCGCGTCGAAGATGCCCCACTTGTTTGCCGCCGTCTATTAGCGTTTTGTCGTCTCTGGCTTTCTCCAGCGCCGAGACGATGTTCTCTGGGAGTTTTGGTAGCGGCTTCGTCTGTGTTGGACTGTTTGTCTCGACGTCGGCGCGTATTACGCGGGCCAGGGCCTCCCCAAGTATGAACTCGCTGGCCTGTTCTGGCAGGTTGGTCACGCGATCGAGAATTCGCCTTATCGTGGCGATCGGGAGGACCACGACCACAGCGCTAGGCTTTCTTAGCCTTCGCCCACCGCGCCCGCGCCGCCTTGCCGTTCATTCTTCTCCAGGAGGGCGTGCGCCGTAATGCTCGCGCCCGTCATCGTCGACCCGATAGACCTGGCGCTCGAAACCGTGCCGGCACAGGCAGGCATAGCCATGGCCGCTGGCCCGTACGCACGCGCACGTATCGATCAGGCGGGGCTCCGTCGATGCGCGCGGATGCACGAACCTGCGCCCGCACCGAGCTGATGCCGGAACGCCGGGATCCTCGACCAGATGGCCCAGCAGGGCACGCCGGGCGAGCGCCTGTTTGGCGAGGCAGTCGTCGATTCCCGGGATGTCGTCGGCCATGCTCTACTTCTCCTTCTACTTCCTGCCGCTTGGATTCGGCGGTCACGCTCTCTTCTTGGCCCACCGCGCCCGGACCACCGACGCATTCGCCGCGACCGCTGCGGTGAGGGCACGTCGGCCCCACACGGCGCGCCCACCAGCGCCGGACGAGTGCTTGCCGCCCTTGGCGCCGATGCGCGCGAGATAGGCGCGGACTTTAGCTGAGACCCCCTGCTTCGCCATTCGCGAACGAGCCTAGCACAGTACGTCTGGGCGCTCGCGCGTGGGCCAATAAGCGTAGGCTGTTGCACGTATTGGCGCGTCGCTCCGTATCGTCGGACCAAGGAGGAACACATGGTAACGACAGTGAAGGCGCGGGGCAGGATGACCAAGGACTTGGTGACGCCGTACCGCGTCGGCGATCGGGTGACGGCGCTGGTCTGGGACAAGCAACGCGGCGGTTCTGTCCACGCTGGCGACCGCGGCACCATCCGCGCGATCGTGACTTCGGACCCGAACGCCGGCGGTGAGACCTTCCTGATGTACGACGTGGAGGTGCCCAACGGCGTCGTCTCCCTCAGCGCCGGCGAGTTTGAGGTGTGGGCCAAGAGGTAAAGGGCGAGGCGACGGCGGCGTCGCACTCTGTGTAGATCGTCTGGATGGCGTCGGCGGCGGCAACCAAGAACGTAACGTCCGAGATTCGGGATTCTTCCAGTCGGTTCCCCAGCCGCGCAGCTCGCACCAGATCTTCGCAAGGCAAGCTGGCCGGGATCGGTGATCTGGCGCTGAACCTACTGCCTTTTCGGCGTCCCCAGTATCTGGAGCAGCGTCCCGAGCACGATCGCGGCGAGTCCGATCCAGCCGAGGACGCTGTTGAGATCGTCGAGCTTCTTGGTTTGGAGATCGATGTTCGACATGGTCCAGGTCAAGGCTTTGCCTCTGCTCGCAATGCGGAAGGGCATCCCGAACAGGAACAGGATTATGACACCGACCAAGTTCAGGAGCAGGCCCAGAGTGCTCACGTCTGCTACCTTGCCCGCGCCGCGTTGCCATTCATCGAAGCGGCCGCGTGGCGTAACGATCACGTCCCTCGCCGTCGACGTGATAGACGCGGCCCTCGATGTCATGCTCGCACAAGCAGCCGAGGTCATGGCCGCTCGGTCGACGGCAAGCGCAGGTATCGGTCACGAAGTATCCGAGCGGACCGAACTGTGTCGGCCGATGCGGGTGGTTGAGCCGCCGCGCGCACCGAACAATCGGCTCGTGGGCCAGCTCGCGCAGTAGCGCCCGCCGGGCGAGCCCGAGTTCGGCGATGGAGTCGTCGATTCCGGCGAGATCGGCGCGCCGACGAATCATGTCTTCTTCGACTTCGCCCACCGCGCCCGCGCCGCCTTGTCCTTCATCGAAGCGGCAGCGTCACGTAGCGCTCGCGCCCGTCGTCGTCCACACGATAAAAGACGCGCTCGAAGCCGTGCGCGCACAAGCAGCCGTGTTCATGCCCACGCGCCCGAAGGCACGCACAAGTATCGATCACCGGGCCGAACGCGTCGACCTCCGCCGGTCGGCGCGGATGCGCGAACAGCTGCCCACACGCCGGCAGCTGCTCTCCCACCAGCTGACGCAGCAGCGCGCGCCGGGCGAGCGCCTGTTGGGCGATGGAGTCGTCGATTCCCAGGATGTCGTCGCGCCGCTGAGTCATGCGCGCGCTCGCAACAATAGAACTATGCAAGCGTGGTAGGCGCGCACCTCGGCCGGGACTTTCGACTTGGCCATTAGTTCGACCGGAGGATAACTCAACACGGACTACGATCGCTGCGGAACAAGTTCCGGAATCTACGAGGGGCGCGCTCGAATCGTCCTTGACCGAGAACATCCCGACGACATAACATTCTCGCTCAGCATCAAGAGTAGGCGTCAGAGCACGACCGCCTCACCAACCCGAGGCCGTTGCCGGGTGGTCGGGGTCCGCGAGGGCGGATCACCAGATGCGGCCCGAAGAGGGCAAGGACGGCGCGAGCCGCGCGCCCTGCGCGGCTTTCGTGTCTCAGCCCTCCGTTGCCGCGTCCGAGGCGCGTGCTCCTCGCGGGAGGACAGTGTCCGATGATGCGCGAGCCAGAGTTGCTCGACGCGATGGGTGTTCCGCTAGAGCCAGGCCAGCGCGTCGTCTACGCGACCGCGGGCATGCACGCGACTGGGCAGCTGGTGCCCGGCACGATCGTCAGTGTCCGCCATATCGCCGACGGCGACGAACCGCGCGAACGAATCGGCATCCGCCGTGATGACGGCCGCGTGATCTACATCGGCGGGTCGAAACGCGTACTCGTGCTGAGACCGGAGTCCGAGGCCGAGGCTTGGCTGCGTCGGCAACTCGCTCTGCTCACGGCGCACTGATGACGCCGCCTGTGCAGTTCACCCGCAGCAACAACCAGGAGATGCCGAAGTGAGCGACATCGAGTTCAGTCACGGCAGCGTCACTCGTCGTACTTGGTGGTACTGCGAGGTCCACAAGCAGTTAGTCACCACAAGCGGTACGCCGACCACATGCTCGCGGGCCGTCTGCGGCGGCAAGAAGCGGGAGCGGTTCGAGTTCTGCTTCACCTACACGAAGGACGGCAAGACGGGCCGCGCGCGGGGTCAGGCGGCGAGGTATGACGAGGCGCATGCGGCGATGGAGGCCCGCAAGGCCGAGCTGGAGAAGGAGGCCGAAGCTAGGCCCGTCGAGGCGCCGGCGGTGACGCTGGCCGAGTACGTCGAGAAATGGCTCGTGACCATCAGGTCGGAGATCGCGAAGCGCACATTGGAGTCGTACACCGCGACGTTTCGCCGCCACATCCTTCCGACCCTCGGCACGGCGCCGCTCACCTCGATCACGCGCGGCCAGGTCATGGCCTTGCTCTCCGCGAAGCGCGCGACTGGGCTCGGGAAGAACTCAGTCAGGCTGATTCGCGCAGCGCTCTCGGCCGCGTTCACCGACGCGCTCAACCAGGAGCTGGTCACCACGCATCCTGCGCTCAAGGTCGGCGCCGGGCGGGGCCGCAAGGCGCCGGACACCGTGCGCACGGGCGAGAGGCGGGAGAAGGTCAAGGCACTCTCGCGCGGCCAGCTCGAACTCTTCCTCGCCGTGGCCGCGAAGGATCGGCTCACCGTGCTGTTCCTCTTCCTGGCTGATACGGGCTGCCGTCCGTCAGAGGCGCTCGCCGTCCAGTGGGAGGACGTTGACCTCGCCGGGCGCAGCGTGCACATTCACCGGGCCCTCGATCTCGACCGCACCGAGAAGCGCACGAAGACCAACACCGGCCGGTACGTCGACCTGTCCGCTCGCGTGGTCGCTGCCCTGGACCGCCACCAGACCGCTGTGGAGGCTACCGCGCTCGCTGCCGGGCGTGACGTCTCGCCGCTGGTGTTCACGTCTGAGGCGAACACAGTGCTAGACATTAACAACGTGGCCAGGCAGTTCCGGAAGCTGCTGGTGCGTGCGGGCCTGCCGAAGTTCGGGCCCTACGTCCTGCGGCACTCATTCGCGTCTCACTTGCTCGCGTTGAGCGCTCCGATCCCCTATGTCGCGAACCAGATGGGGCATGCGTCGCCGGCGATCACGATGTCGACGTACGCGCACTTCATCCCGACTGGCGACCGCAGCGTCGCCGACAAGCTGGAGGCGTGGAGGACGGCGGCGCCGACGGTGGCCGAGCTGGTCGGCAAGTAGTCCGCAACGCCCTGACCGCTAACCGGGGCGTTCGTGTGTTTACTCCGCAAGGCGCTCCGCAAGGACTTCAGCGCGCCCGGGCGATCTCGCTAACATCGCGTCAAGAATGGTGGGCCGTCACGGACTCGAACCGTGGACCCGCTGATTAAGAGTCAGCTGCTCTGCCAACTGAGCTAACGGCCCATCCCACCCCTTACGACGCGACCCGCTCCCGCGAACTCGACTCCAAGTGGTGCGCCCGGCAGGAGTCGAACCTGCGGCCTTTGGCTTCGGAGGCCAACGCTCTATCCAGCTGAGCTACGGGCGCGGCACACCACGCATATTCGCTTGTTGGGGTGACCGATGGGAATCGAACCCACAACCCCTGGAGCCACAGTCCAGTGCTCTGACCAATTGAGCTACGGTCACCGCGCAAGGGCCTCATCCTACAGGAGCGCCCGTGCAGCGTCTAGCCTTCCATCTCCCGCGGCGAGGGGCCGCCGTCGATCACGATCGTCTCGCCGGTCATCCACGAGGACGCGTCGGACGCCAGGAAGATGCACGGATAGGCGATCTCCTCGACCTTGCCCCAGCGCCCCATGCCGACTCGCGCGGCGATGGCGTCGTACGTCTTCTTGCCGTCCGGCCCCGCCTGCTTGAGCACGTCCAGATAGCCCTCGGTCTCCACCGGCCCCGGCGCGATGCAGTTGACGCGGATGCCCTTGCGCCCCCAGGCGGTGCCGAGCTCGCGCGTGAGCGTGATCACCGCCGACTTCGCGGCGCCGTAGTGCGGCATCATCGTCGAGCCGTAGACCCCGGCGATCGACGAGATGTTCACGATGACGCCGCCGGTCGGCTGCTGCATCATCTGGCGGCCCGCCCACTTGCAGCCGAGGAACGCGCCCGTCAGATTGATGCCGACCACGGTGTTCCAGCCGTTGACCGAGATATCCTCGGGCTTGGCGCGAAAGGAGGCCCCGGCATTGTTCACCATGATGTCGAGCCGGCCCCACTCCTCGACGGCGCGGTCGACCACCGCCTTCATCTGCTCTTCCTGGCGCACGTCCATGGCCGTCGCGAATGACCGCTTGCCCACGTCGCGGATGGCCTTGACGACCGGCTCGAGGTGCTCGAGCTTGCGCGAGCAGAGGGCGACGTCGGCGCCCGCCCGCGCGAACTCGATCGCGATCGATTTGCCGATGCCCGTGCCGCCTCCGGTGACGATGGCGGTCTTGCCCTCGAGCGAAAAGGATGATTTGGCCATGGCGCGCACGATACCGCACGGGTCCCCCCCTGTCCACTGGCCATCGGGCAGATCGGCACCGGGAACAAATCGGGCCGCTCGCGTATCTCTCTAGGTGAAATGACGACCCGGGATCGGGCCGCTGCCGGCCGTTGCGCGCCGGCCGGAGCGGCTGGTCGGTGGGCGCCTCTCGTCGGTCGCCGATGCGCCCGCTGCGTACGCGCTCTGTGACCGGAGCGGCCAGTCCATCTCGCTGTTCGTCACACGCCGGGTGCCGTTCGCCCGGCGCGGGTGGATCGAGCGCCACGTGGACGGCGCCGAGCTCTACTTCGCCTCGTTACGGGGCGTCGCGCTCGTCTGGTGGGAAGAGAAGCAGGCCGACCTGATCTATGCCGCCGTGTCGGGTGGTGACGAGGACGCGCTCGTCGAGTTGACGCCCCTGTGCATCAAGGGAGGGCAATCTCGGCACGCCGGCGCGGCACTTCCTGCTCGACTCGTCGCCAGATCGTTCGCGGCTCCAGGCTCGCGCCGTCGCCCATACAGGTCTGGAGCTTCGTGACCAGGCTCTGCGCCTGACCGACCTGAGTGCGTGGCGCCTTCGCGGCACGCCGCACGTCCTTGTCCGACGTGCGTTTGGCCTCCGACCAGGCCTCCTCGAGGTGCGCGACGAGGAGCACGACCCGCTCGACCTCGCCGTCAACGTAGGCCCGCCGCTCCACGGCGCTGTCGAACCGTGGGCAGTCCTCGGCGAGCACGCTTTCGAAGTGGCGGACGATCTGGGCGGCCTCCAGTAGATGATGCTCGACCCGCGGCCGGGCCTCCTCGGCCGTCCGATCGCCGGCCGAGGCGATCGCAGCCAATCCGAGAGCTTGCAGTGCGATCAGCCCGGTCAGCCGGCGCATCGTAAAGAATCTTACCATCGGTCAGGTGTGATTCCGGGAACTGGTCTGAAGACCGCCAGCCCCTGGATTGACCACCACGAGATGGGCCAAAGATCCCTTTCACAGCAGTCAGTTACAGAGATTTCCGGCCCGTGGCATCGAGTTCGCACTGTAACGCGGGCATGACGGCGCTTAGCCCGGGACCGCAGATCCTCCTGGTGGACGACAACGCAGTCGTCCGGGACATGCTCGTCGACCTCGTCGCGTCACTGGGCTACCGGGCCGACGCGGCGGCCAGCGGCGAGGAAGCCCTCGTGCGGTTCGACAAAGGCCGGTACACCATAGTCCTCACCGACCTGGTGATGCCGGGCTTGAGCGGCTGGGACGTGCTGGCGGCGCTTCGCCAGCGCGACGCCCACCTGCCGGTGATCATCATCACGGGATCGCCGGTCGGCGGCGACCCGCGCGCGAGTCAGCCGGGGGTTGCCGTCGTCAAGAAGCCGGTCGACGTGACGGCGCTCGACGCGACGATCAAGCGCATGCTCAGCGAGCGGCTCGCCGTCTGACCCGATCTCGCGGATTGACGACACGCCCCTTCTAGACTTATTGCTCTCGCGACAGGGCTCAGGCTCGGCGTGGATGCACAGAATTGCCGCGGCCGCATCGTCATGGTGAAGATGCGCGCCCGGCCGGACGGCGAGCCGCGAGACGTCGTGCTCCGGCGACGGTTCGGCCCGATCCCGGTGGCGGGTCAGGTCGTCTACGAGTATCAGTAGCCCGAGCCCTGAAGGGGCAGCGCGCTGTAGTCTGCGTGGCGAAGCCGGCGTCGGCCCAGGCGCGTGATGCGAAGGCGCGCGCCGCAGTGGGGATCCGGGCTCGCGATCTCCGTGTCGGTCGTCATCCAGTCGTTCGGGTGCGTCGGGCGCTGCTTGGCCGGGATGAACGGCAGGACGGCGAGCATCGCGTAGAGCGAGAACGACGGCTCGCGCCCGGGCGGAAAGACGATGCGGCCGCCGATCACGTCGAACGTGTCGCCAGGCCTGGCGTGCATGACGAACGGCTTGCCGGTCTCGATCACCTCCACGCGCAGATCGTAGAGCTCGAACTCGTCGTTCACGGTTTCGCTCATCAGCTCTCCCTCCGGGCGGCCGGCGGCGCGTTGGCATAGCGGCCGTCGGCCGGGGCGCCGCCCGCGTTCTGGTCCTTCCACATGATCGCGCTGTGCGGGCCCTCCTCGACCCGCTCGAGCTCGTAGCAATCGCCGCGGGGCCCCGGCGCGCGCGAGACGATGCTTGCGATCGCGGCGCGATCACCGTCGTCGAGCGTGACCGGTCGCACGAGGCCGTCGAGATGCGCCGCATCGCGCGCGCCGACCAGCGCCGCGACGACGCCGGGCTTGTCGAGCACGTACCGGATCGCGATGCTCGCCAGGCTGACGCGATGGCGCTTCGCGACCGCGTCGAGGACGGACAGAAGCGCCTGGAACCGGCCCCAGCCGCCGAAGTCGTCGATGATCAGCCGGTACTTGACCAGCGAGCGGTTTGCAAACGGCGGCTCGGGCTCGGGCGCGCCGAGCCAGCGCTCGGCGATGAAGCCGCCCGCCAGCGTCCCGTAGCAGAGAAGCTGGATGCGGTGCGCGGCGCAGAACGCGGCCAGCCCGTTCTCGGGCCGGTGATCGAGCACCGAATACTGGAGCTGGTTCGTCGCGACGGCGACGCCGCTGGCGACCACCTCCGCGAGGCGGGGCGTGTCGAAGTTCGTGGTGCCGACGAGCTCCACCTTGCCGGCCGCTCTCAGCTCGTCGAGCCAGCGCATGGCCTCCACGTAGCCAGGCACGCGGTAGTCCCACCAGTGGAACTGCACGAGGTCCAGGCGCTCCTGGCCCAGTCGCGCGAGCGACGTATCGACGATCTGCTCGACGTCGCGACGCCGCAGGTGCGGCAGCGAGGCGAGGTCCGGCACGAGCTTCGTCGAGACGCGCAGGCGGCGCGCGTGGTCGGGGTAGCGGCGACGAAACTCACCGATCAGCTGCTCGACGCCGACGTAGTGGTCCGCGCAGTCGAACAGCGTGATCCCGGCCTCGACGAAGCGGCGCATGTCGTCGATCGCCGCCTCGCGCGTGTACGCCGGGCCGTGTCGCTCCGCGAGCTGCCAGTTGCCCTTGGCGATCCGCGAGACGACGAAGCCCGGCGCGAGCGTCACGACTTCGAGGGCCATGCCAGTCGCCCGATGTTACCCTTTCCGCGCCATGGCCGACCGACCACTTCGCCCGCCGCGCATCAAGCTCGGGCCCGCGCTCGAGGTGCCCCGCGTGCTCACCGGCCTGTGGCAGGTCGCCGACATGGAGCGCGGTGGCACGCTTCTCGACCCGGCCGCCGCCGGCGCGGCCCTCGGCGAGTACGCCGACGCCGGGTTCGACGCTTTCGACATGGCCGATCACTACGGCAGCGCCGAGATCGTCGTCGGCCGGTATCTCGCGCGGGCCGGCCGCGGGCACGCCACCGCCTTCACCAAGTGGTGTCCGCTGCCCGGACCGATGACGCCCGAGGTCGTCCGCGAGGGCGTCCAGCAGCGGCTCGAGCGCCTGGGCGTGCCGCGCATCGACCTCCTGCAGTTTCACTGGTGGCAGTACCGGCATCCCGGGTATCTCGACGCCATGCTCGAGCTGGATCGGCTGCGCCGCGAGGGCGACATCGGCCACCTCGGCGTCACCAATTTCGATGCCGGCCATCTGCGGCTGCTCGTCAAGCACGGCATCGCCGTCGTCTCGAACCAGGTGTCGTTCTCCCTGCTCGACCGCCGCCCGGCCGGCCGCATGACCGAGGTCTGCCGCGAGACCGGGGTGAAGCTCCTGGCCTACGGCGTGCTGGCCGGCGGCTTTCTGACCGATCGATGGCTCGATCCGCCCGAGCCGACGGACATTCCCGACTGGAGCAAGTCGAAGTACAAGCGTTTCATCGACGCCGTCGGCGGCTGGGGCGCGCTGCAGCGGGTGCTCGCCGCGGCCGGGGTCGTCGCGGTCAAGCACGGGGTTTCGATCGCCAACGTCGCCGCGCGCTGGGTGCTCGAGCAGGACGCCGTCGCGGCGGTGATCATCGGTGCGCGGCTCGGCGAGCGCGAGCATCGCGGCGACAACCTCGCGCTGTTCGGGTTCGCCCTCGACAGCGCCGATCGCGCGCGGCTCGCCGAGGCGCAATCGCTCCTGCGTCCCGTGCCCGGCGACTGCGGCGACGAATACCGAAAGCCCCCGTTCCTCACCGCGTCTGGCGATCTGAGTCACCATCTGGCCGGGCTGCCGCGTGTCTTCGCGGCGACGTCGAACGCGGTCCGGCCCGAGCGTCTGATCGTCGATTCCGGCAGCCGCTGGGAGCCGATCGCGGGCTATGCGCGCGCGGTGCGGACCGGCAATCGCATCCTCGTCAGCGGCACGACCGCCACGCACGGCGAGAGTACCGTGGTGTGCCCGGGCGATGCCGAGGGGCAGACCGTCTACGTCCTCGACAAGATCGGCGCCGCCATCGAGGCGCTCGGCGGCGAGCTCGAGGACGTCGTCCGTACGCGGATCTACGTCCGGGACGCCGCGGGCGCCGAAGGCGTGGCGCGGGTGCACGGGCACTACTTCGGCGCGATCCGGCCGGCCAATACGCTCATCGCGATCGGCGGGCTCGTCGGCCGCTACGAAGTCGAGATCGAGGCAGAGGCCGAGGTCTCGTCATGAGCACCAGGAAATTCGTCTCCAGCGGCTCGCCGTGGGAAGCGCTCGCCGGGTATTCCCGCGCCGTGGTAGACGGCCGCTGGGTCTTCGTCTCCGGCACGGTGGGATACGACTTGCGGACGAACACGTGGCCACCGACCGCCGCAGCGCAGGCCGAGACGTCGCTCGATACGATCGAGCGCGCGCTGCGCGAGGCCGGCGCGGGGCTTCTCGACGTCGTGCGGGTGCGGGTCTACGTGCCGGATCGAGGCGACGTCGAGGCGGTGTCCGGGGTGATCAAGAAGCGGCTCGGCGCCGCGCGTGCCGCCAACACGACGGTCTGCTCCCCGCTGGCCGTCGAGAACGCCAGAGTCGAGATCGAGGTGACGGCGCTCAAGCCCTCGGAGCGCCGGCTCGCCCCGCGCCGTAGTCGCGCGCGGCGCCGGCCGCGCTGATCAGCCCCGCGGCCAGATCCGCGTCGACGCGGCTCTTCGTACGCCGCGCGGGATCGCCCACGCCGCCGCCGCCGGGCAGCTCGAGCACGATGCGGTCGCCCGGTGGAATCGTGTGAACCGCCTTGGTGGCCAGCACCGCGCCGGAGGCGAGCCGCGCGGCCCCGTGACGGCCCGGGCGCCCGCCGGAGCGCCCGCCCGCCGGGTTGCGCAGCCGGTCGAACGTACCCGCGGCCACTGTGAATGGTGTCGGATCGCTGTTGCCGATCTCGATGCGCTGCCCGAGTCCACCGCGAAACTCGCCGGCGCCGCCGGAATCGGGCAGGTACTCCTTGACCCAGAACACGAGGGGCGACTCGTTCTCCGTGATCTCCACGGGCACGACGCCGACGCCGCTCGGAAACGCCGTCGTGTTGAGGCCGTCCTTGCCGGGTCGCGCCCCCGTGCCACCGAGCCCCACGTTGAGCACGTTGAAGGGCTTGCCCTGGGCGCGCGTTCCCGCCATCGGCAACACCCAGATCGATCCCGCGCTCTCGGCCGGCACGCGCCCGTCGAGCGCCTGGGCGAGCGCGCCGAACATCACGTCCGGTAGCATCTGCCCGATCACGTGCCGCGCGGTGACCGGCGCGGGCCGGAGGGGCGCCACGCAGGTGCCGTCCTCGACCAGCACCCGGAACGGCTCGAGCGAGCCCGCGTTGTTCGGGATCGCCGGCGCGATGATGCACTTGAGGCCAAAGACCGAATAGGCCTCGGTGTAGCACCGGGGCGAGTTGATCCCCCGGCCCGAGGCCGGCGAGCTTCCCGCGTAGTCGACGGTGATCTCGCCGTCGCCGATCTCGAGGCTCGCGTGGAGCTCGATCGGGGCTTCGTACCCGTCGAGCATCATCGACGTCTTGAATCGGCCGCGCGGCAACTTCCGGATCGCGTCGCGCGTGGCCTCGCGCGACGTGTCGAGGATGTGCTGCGCCAGCTCGTCGATCGAGTCGAGCGCGAACTCGCGCATCATGTCGGCCAGGCGCGCCGCGCCCACGTCGTTGCAGGCGATCAGCGACGAGAGATCGCCGCGCGCCTCGATCGGATTACGCGAGTTCGCCATGATGATCGCGAAGATCTTCTCGTCGATCTCTCCCTCTTCGCGGAGCCGAAGATGCGGCACGCAAGTCCCTTCCTCGTAGACCGAGCGCGCCTCGGCGGAGAACCCAACACCGCCGACGTCGGGCGTATGGCACGTCGATGCGAAGAGCCCGACCGGCCGCACGCCGCGGAACACCGGAGTCACCATGACGTAGTCGAACAGATGTCCGGTGCCGAGCCACGGGTCGTTGGTCACGAAGACGTCGCCGGGGCGCATGGTCTCGATCGGATAGCGATCGAGGAAGTGGCGCACCGCGGCGGCCATCGTGTTGACGTGGCCGGGCGTGCCCGTGACCGCCTGCGCGAGCATGTGCCCGCCGGTGTCGTACACGCCCGCCGAGAGGTCGCCGGCTTCGCGTGTGATCGCGCCGAAGGCGGTGCGCAGGAGCGCCTGTGCCTGCTCCTCGACCACGGCGATCAGCCGGTTCCACATCACCTGCATGTGAATGCGCTTGAGCGACTCATTCATCACGGCTCTCCACTCTTTCCATCACCAGGTATCCCGCGCTGTCCACGAAGAGCGTGAAGCTCGCGGGCACGACGGTCGTCGTCTGGCCTTCCTCGATCAGCGCCGGCCCGATGAGCTCCGAGCCCGCGTCGAGATCGCTCCGCTGGTATACGGAGAACGCGACCATGCGGCCGAGCGCGGGCTCGTAGACGCGACGCCCAGAGCGCGGCGCCGGCGCCGCATGCTTCTGCACCGGCTTGGCGGGCACCGGCGAGTCCGATGGCGCCGAGACCGTCACCGACCAGGTGACGAACTCGACGTCCTGGTCGGGCATCGTCACGCCGTAGATCGAGCCGTAGAGCGTCTCGAACTGGGCTCGCAGGCGCCACGCGTCCTCGGTACGGAGCGCACCCCCCGGGAGCGCCAGCTGCAGCTCGTGGCCCTGGCCGATGTAGCGGACGTCGACGACCCGTCGGACCGTCAGCTCGCCCTCGGCCACCGCGAGGCGCACCACGTCCGTCGCCGTGGCGGCGCACTCGTCGAGCAGACGGTTCACACCGCCGGCGTCGAACCCCGACAGGATCGCGCGATGACTGCGCACCACCTGGAACGAGACGGGGCTGCGCAGGAAACCGATCGCCGAGCCCACGCTGGCGCCTTCCGGCACGACGACGCGGCCCACGCCGAGCTTCTCCGCGAGCCGGCCCGCGTGCAGCGGGGCGCCGCCGCCGAACGCGATCATCGTGTAGCGGCCGATCACGCGGCCGCGCTCGATCGCGTGCACGCGCGCAGCGTTGGCCATGTTCTCCTCGACGATCTCCGACACGCCCGCCGCGTCCCACGGCGCCTCCAGGCCGAGCGGCGCCCCCACGTGCGACGCGATGGCGCGCGCGGCGGCCGCGGGATCGAGCTCGAGCCGCCCGTCGGCGAAGCGCTGCGGGTCGATGCGGCCGAGCGCCAGATCGGCGTCGGTCACCGTCGCCTCGGTCCCGCCGCGGCGGTACGAGGCCGGTCCCGGATCGGCCCCCGCGCTATCCGGGCCGACCGTGATGCGCTGCATCCGATCGACCCGGGCGATCGAGCCGCCCCCCGCGCCGATCTCGACCATCTCGATCACCGGCACGCGGACCGGCAGCCCGCTGCCCTTGACGTTGCGATACGCGCGCGCCACCTCGAACGTGCGCGCCCGCTCCGGCTCGCCGCCGTCGATCAGGCAGATCTTCGCGGTCGTGCCGCCCATGTCGAACGACAGCACGCGCTCGAGCGCGCGCTCGCGCGCGATCCAGGACGAGAGCAGGGCACCGCCGGCTGGCCCCGACTCGACGAGCCGCACCGGAAACTTCGCTGCGATCTCGAGCGTGGTGAGCCCGCCGCCCGACATCATGAGCAGGAGCGGGCAGGCCATGCCGAGCGCATCGAGCGCGGCGCGCAGCCGGAGCAGATAGCCCTGCATCATCGGCCGCACGTAGGCGTTGGCGCAGGTCGTCGAGAAGCGGTCGTACTCGCGGATCTCCGGGC
>Ga0306921_10003303_pt1 | contig 16367 bp, 16 predicted proteins | sample sta12Cox44000080_FD_203760 | JGI IMG/M metagenome (GOLD analysis project Ga0306921, IMG submission 203760) | Lab enrichment of tropical soil microbial communities from Luquillo Experimental Forest, Puerto Rico - statoxic.12C.oxic.44.000.080 (v2)... | ecosystem: Environmental > Terrestrial >...
CGAGGGCGTCGAGCCGCTTCCTGGCGGGAGGATTTACGCTACCAAGCATTGGGTTGTCGAGCACTGCACCGGACCTTTGGGAGTCGGGACTTTGATCGTCAAGCCCTTCCGCCACTGTCTCCATGTTGGCGATCTCACCGTAGCTGAAGCCCAGGAAGTTGGTCCCCTCGTGCAACGGGTATCCCGGACCGTACAAGCTCTCACCCGGGCAGACCAGGTTTACGTCTGCTTGTGGTCTCATGCAGGATGGCAGCCAGGGCACATTCATTTTGTCGTCCAGCCGGCCTGGAACGAGTGGCGCGGGACGTTTGGCCGTCCTGGCCCCTTTGTGCAGGCGACGATGTTTCAAACTGGAAATGCGCCGCCAGTCCAAGAAGACAAGAAGATCTGCGTTCAAGTAAAAAAGCTACTCCAATAGTCAGTTTGAGATCGCCGCTGCCCTCTCTGCCACCAGGTCCCGCCGAAGGATGATCTGACGCCTACACGCCTTGCGACATGCGTCTGCGGGCAGCTTACCGCGAGTTGCGCGGGCGATCCGACTCAAGTCTCCCTGTGCCATTGTATCGCGTGCCAGCGCCGAACCGGTAGCACCTACGGCGTCGCTGCGTTCTTTCTGCGCGAAAACGTCATTGTTGCCGGCGATGCGAAGGCCTACACCGGATCGTCTGATAGCGGGTATCCCGTCACCTTCTACTTCTGTCCCGATTGTGGGTCGACCGTGTACTGGCGGCCCGCCCGAAAGCCGAAAATGGTAGCGGTCGCTGTAGGAGCCTTCGCCCGATCCGGGGTTCCGGGCACCCACTCAAGCGGTACACGCCGAACATCGGCATCGATGGGTTCTGGGCGGGCCCGTAAGTTAGGGGTGTCATCCGGCTGGGACTGACGCGAGTTTTGCCATCGCGGTGGCCAATTCGCGCATGTCGTGCATGACCAGTGCCGCTCTGTGCTCTTGCAGACGAGCCCCGTGCTCCGGCCCACAATGGCTTCCTCCACAGAAGCCGACAGCAGTCATCCCGGCGGCGAGGGCGGCGTCGATACCGGCCGGGCTGTCTTCGATGACGAGACAGCGATCTGGCGCCGCTGCGAGCTGCTCCGCGGCGTAAAGAAACAGATCGGGAGCCGGCTTACCCCGCTCGACCATTGTCGCGCTGAAGAGATTTTCGCCAAAGTGATGGCGGAGGCCGGTCAACTCAAGTTTTCGCCGGATCTGCTCCACGGTGCTGCTCGACGCAACACAAACGGGCAATCGCAGCGAACTGAGCGTCTCGGTAACTCCCCCGATCGCCGCAAGCGATTGACGAAATTCGTTTTCGATCATCGTTCCGACACGCTCGGTGTAAGAGAGCGGCAGTGCGCGTCCCCACTCATGCTCGATGATAGCGAGCATGTCCGCATCGCTCATGCCGCAGAAGCGTCCGACGAGATCCCTTGCGGTGATAGGATAGCCGCAAGCGGTCAGCACGTGGGCATGGGCATGGTTGATGATTGGCTCGCTATCGACGAGTACTCCGTCGCAGTCAAAGATGACCAACTCGAAATATCTAGCAGTCATCTAACTCGCTACATTCGCGCGTTCGCTGCGAGCGTCGGACGTGCTGAACCGGCAAACTCGGAGCATTTTAACTCCTCTTGCGCTAGTCGCCGGCGGAGGCCGTCGAATCCGCTCCGGCTTCTTTCGGAAGCTTTTCCGCCATCCCGAAGAGGGCTTGTCGGCGATCCATTTCGGCCCAGATCTCAGAAACGCTTATCCCGAGTTCGCTCCATAGCACAACGAGGTTGTAGAGTAGGTCGACGCTCTCATTGATGACCGCCGTGCGCTCCTTGCGAACGGCCTCGATGACGATTTCCATCGCCTCTTCGGCCATCTTTTGTGCCATTCTCGGCAGGCCCGCGGCCATCAGCCGCGTTGTGCGCGGGCTCGCTTTCCGGCCTCTGCGAACCTCGGCAATCGCCGCTTCCAATTCCATGATGCGATCGTGGACCTGGCTTTCCTTCGGTCGTTTTCTCTTCTCAGCCGGCACCATCAACCCCGCTGCTCATACATCCTGCCTAAGTCGGCTCGGCAATAACTCTCCGCGCCCTTCGAGTATCGGGTAAGCGGCGGCCGCCAGGTGAGCGTTGACCCGCTTGAGATCGCGCACGATGTCGAGAAGGAGCTTGCTCATCTCGATGCTCTCGGCCCGGCCTGTGCGCGGCCGTCCGAAGTGTTCCTCCGTTGCGCGTAATTCGAGCTCCCGAAAGACTTCCTTTTCGCCCAGGAGCTGGCGGGCCGTGCGCGGATCTTCGGTCATGAACACGGCCGCTGCTGCCCGTGCATTGCTTGTCAATCGGTCCAGCATTTCGCGGATCTCCTCTCGGCTACCTTCCGAGAAGCTGATGCCCCGTTTAATGCGCTTGGCGGCGAGCGGCATCAGGCTCTTCTCAACGATATCGCCGGCATGTTCGAGATTGGTCGTGAATGCCAGGATCTCCGACAGACGCCGGTGATCGGTGTCGTCGAGCGCGTCGGTATCGAGCGAGGTCAGATATTCTTTGATCGCGGTGTCGAGGCGATCGAGCACACTGTCCATGCGCGCCGTTTCGGTGACGCGCTTGCGATCGCCACGATTGAGCGAATCGAGGGTACCGCGCAGCATGGTCTCGAACACATCGACCATACGCAGCGCCTCCCGCGCCGCGCCGGCGAGCGCAACGCTCGGTGTCTCGCGCGCCGCCCAATCGAGATAGATCGGCTGTGATGGATCGGCAACGTCGACGCGCGCCGGTACAAGACGCACGAGCAAATGGGCGAACGGTTTCAGTAGAGGAAAGAACAGCAGCAAGGACAATATTGAAACCGGTGTGAAAATCGGCCACGGCGCGTGTAGCATTGGGTTCGATTGTGACCAGTGCGGGACCGACCCAGTTGAGAACAGCGAGCGCCAGCGCGCAGCCGACCAACCGATTGATCAGATTACCAATCGGCAGGCGCTTGGCGGCGGGATCACCGCCGACACCGCCCTCGAGCAGCGGGTTCAGAGCCGTGCCGAGGTTGGCCCCGAGCGCAAGCGCGAACGCGGCGTGCGGCGGCACGACCGCTTGAGACGCAAGGGCCATGATCAACAAGACGACGGCCACGCTCGAATGCGCCGCCCAGGTCAATCCGGCCGCGAGCACAATATCGATCAGCGGTTCAGTCGTGACCGCACCGAGGAGCATTCGCAGGCTCGGCATGTCTTCGTAGGGCGTGATCATCGAGAGCAAGTGCGTAAGCGCGATCAGCATCAGACCCAGCCCGATCCCGACCCGGCCGAGATCGCGCGTACGGGTGATCCCGCTGCGCCGGAACATGAACACGCCGATCAGGACGAGCAAGAACGAAACCTTGGATACATCGAACGACAGCACTTGGACGATCAGCGTAGTGCCAACGTTGGCGCCCAGCATGACCGCCAGGGCGGGCACAAGGTCGACAAGACCTCCTGCGGCGAATGCGGTAACCATCAGCCCTGTGGCGGTGCTGCTCTGAAGTATCGACGTTACGCCCAGCCCGGCCAGGAAGCCTTTGAACCGGTTGCTGAGCGCATAGCTCAGGATACGCCGGAGTTGCGGTCCGAAGGCGCGCGTGATGCCGGTCTGCACCATGTGCACGCCCCAAATCAGCAGCGCAACCGCTCCAGCGAGATCGATGAGGGTCAGAGTTGCATTCATCCTGCGCCTCCGTACCGAGAGCGTTCAGCCCATCCGAGGGCGCGGCTGGCACGAATCAGAGTTCAGGAACCGCCTAGAAAACCGATACGAGGACATTGACGTTCGCCACAGTTAGATCAGCCTCGTCCAAGCTGTCTCTCGGGGACTGAAATCGGTGAAAGCCTTGAGTGACGCGTATTGTTTGCCAGCCGAGGAGCTTGGCGGGCCGGACATCGTTGTCAAGCCGATCGCCGATCATTACAGCCTGCCCCGGTGCACAGCCGGCCCGGGAAAGAGCGAGCTCGAAAATCGCCGGATCCGGTTTTTCGAGACCCTCCTCTGCGGAGGAGAGGCAAATCGAGATGAACGGCATTAGTCCCCACTTCGTCAACCGTTCCGCGGTACCGACGGGCTGATTCGCGATCACCCCAATGTTATAGCAAGACGACAAGGCCCGAAGGGTTTGATCGACACCTTGATATGGCGCCTCCAACTCTTTCGGATATCGGGCTTCGGCCAGGACTAATTTACGATGTTCGGGATCGTCCGACAGTTTTTCAATAACTCTCGCAATCAGACGCGTCGCAAACTCCGTGGATGCTTCCCGGAAGGCGGATCGGACATCCTCGAGCGAGCAACGCCTGCCGTGTCGCTCTAGGGAGCGGACCAATTGTTGGATGCGGGACTCCCACGCTGCTTCCTCGCTAATCAGCGTGTTGCCCAAATCGAAGAACAGCCAACGATTATCCTGCATAGCTCGATTATATCGGCTTTATCCGCCGAGCAGCAGCACCCCGTTTCGTGGCGAGAGCTTTGAGCCTCGCCGCTTAGTCGCTTGCGAGCGAGCTACGCTGCTGGATTTTCGCACCCGTTCCGGATCGAAGCACCTCATGCAGTACAATTTCACCAAAGCCGGAAAGGTCCATGAAGTGGAAGCTCATCTCTCAAGCGGCGCGGCACCCGGCGAGCAGTGCCATGATGGCCCTCGTTGCGTCGCCATCCAGATGCAGGCCGAGTTTGGAGCGCCGCCACAAAACATCCTCTCCAGTAAGCACCCATTCTTCGTTGACGAGCCAGTCAAGTTCGCGCTCGCTGAACCCATATCCGAACAAGCGGCCGAGATCCTCGGCGCGGCGCGCAGAACCGAGGACGCGCCGGGCATCGCTGCCATAGCTGCCGGCAAGCCGCAACGCTGCGGCGGCGCCGAGGAAGGGATAGTCGCGCCTGAGGCCGTGGGCGAACGCCCCGGGATCGCGCTTCGGCAGGTCGCCGCCCGGCAACACGGCGCCGGCGGTCCACGACCCTCTTAACCCGGGGAGGAACGGCGCGAGCTCTTCTAGTGCGTGCTCTGCGAGACGCCGGTAGGTCGTGATCTTCCCGCCGAAGACCGACAACAGCGGCGCTTTGCCGGCAGGAGCATCGAGCTCGAGGACATAGTCGCGAGTTACTGCCGAGGGGTTCCTTTCCCTGTCGTCGTAAAGCGGGCGGATTCCGGCGTAGCTCCAGATGACGTCCTGCGGCGCCACCGGGTTGGCGAACCAGAGTGATACGGCACGGCAGAGATAATCGATTTCCGACGGAGTGATCGCGACCGGCTCATCAACACCGGAGAAGGGCAGCTCGGTGGTGCCGATAAGGCTGAATTTGCCTTCATAGGGCAACACGAAGACGATGCGACGGTCGTCGTTCTGCAGGATGTACGCTTGCCTGCCGTTGTAGAGGCGAGGAACCACTATATGGCTCCCTTTGATCAACCGAATATCAGCTTTGTGCGCGGTTACGCCCGCACGGCGGAGGATTTCGGCAACCCACGGCCCCGCCGCATTGACAAGAATCCGCGCCGCCACTTCCGTCGTGACGCTGTCGTTCCCAATAAGAATGCTCCAGTGATCGCCGTTGCGCCGCGCCGAGCGCATCTCGGTACGCGTCGAGATCTCGACGCCATGCGCCGCAGCGTCGCGCGCATTGAGGACGACCAGCCTGGCATCGTCCACCCAGCAATCCGAGTAGACGAAACCGCTGGTGAGGTGAGCCTGCAGTGGACCGCCATACGGATCCCCGCGCAACGCCACGGTTTGGGTGCCCGGCAGCGTGCGGTGGCCGCCCAAATTGTCATAGAGGAAGAGGCCGAGCCGGAGCACTGCGCGGGGCCGCAAGCCTCGGGCGTAGGGCAGCACGAAAGGCAGCGGCCGGATGATGTGCGGCGCACTCGTGAGCAGGACTTCACGCTCGGCAAGCGCTTCGCGGACTAGTCGGAACGCGCCATGCTCGAGGTAGCGCAGGCCGCCGTGAATCAGCTTGCTCGACGCCGAAGAGGTGGCCGCGGCGAGATCGCCCTTTTCGACCAGCCGCACCGAAAGGCCGCGCAGCATCGCGAGCGATTCCTACGCCGTTAATGCCGCCGCCCACCACCAGCATATCGAAAACTTGGGTGCCCTGGGAAGCCGTCCGCTCGGCAGCCACGGAAGTGCCTTCGAGAGAGTCGCGGCCGCTACGGGCTGCGTACCGCGCCAGCACGCTCGACGAGCCGCGCTAGGAACGGAACGTCATCGCCTGATACCGTATCGATGAGCCCTTCGGCGATCCATTGCACAACAGAGGGGACGACGTCGCGCCCGCCCTGCCAATACGCCGCGAGCACCTCGGCCCCTGGCAGACTGACTCGGTTGGAAATCCCGGCATCGTGCAGCGCTGTCGCGTCGTCCGGGTGGAACATGTCGAGTTCGATCGACACTGACCTAGCGCCGCACGCCCTTAACACGCCAAGAACGTCGGCGTGACGGGCATGCGTGATTGCCTGGGTGCTGATACGCGGGTGGCGCTCTACCGCACGCTTCAGCACCACGTGGTCGAAGCCAACGATGATCGCTCTGTCAGCCGTACCCGTCGCCTCGAGTAATTCCACCACTCGGTCGACCGCGAGGTCCGGCCGCTCGGCCTCCTTGATCTCGAGAAAGATCCCCATGTCCTCACGCTGTGCCCAATCAGCGACCTCCGCGACGGTCGGAACGCGTGTTCCGGCAAATCGAGCATCGAAACAGGCGCCGGCATCGAGGCTTCGGATCTGCTCCAGACTGAGGTCGGCGGCGAAGCCGTGACCGTTGGTCGTGCGGTCAAGCGTGCGGTCATGAAGCACGATCGGCTCGCCTTCGGCGCTCAGTACAACGTCGATCTCGATCGTCGTCGCACCCCAGGCTTTGGCCGCCTGGAATGCCGGCAGCGTGTTCTCCGGGCAGACGAGGCTGTAGCCGCGGTGGCCGCACACATGGACCCGCCCGGCCTCGCGCGCCAGCAAGCGGAAGGGCATCGTCGTGCGGGTCCCCCTTTTGCGCGGGTGTGGTGATCAGCGGGGCGAGAATACAACGTCCCGCGGGCGAACACGACGATCGTTACCAGGATAGATGAAATGGTGTTAAACCTGTCGGAAATCAGGGAGGCCATGATGAGGCACTGGAAGACGACTGCTGCGACGCTATTAATCGCCGCTTTGGCCGGTGGCTCTTCGGCATTCTTCGCGTCGGCAGCTGTGCTGGCGCAGAACACAGTGAAATTCGAGCTGTGGTCGCGCCAGGACCCGTCGGGACCGTTGCGTCCGGCCAATGTGGTAAAGGCGGCCGATCGGCTAAACAAGGATCTCGCGGCCGAAGGCTCCGGCAAGCGAGTGGAGGTTGCAGTCCACGAAAGCCCAGCACCGGGGTTCGACGATGATGCGCTGCAGCTCCTCAAGGTCTTCGGTATCGGCCAGGGCCCGGATCTGTTCATCGCCGCGCATGAATGGATCTGCGCCTTCCAGCAGGAAGGCTTTGCGCTCAAGCTCGACGATTACATCGCCAAATACCCTCAGTATTTCGGCACGATCTTTCCGTCGCTGTGGCAGTCGGTAAAATGTTCCGGCGGCATCTACGGCATTCCGCAAGACGCCGAAGCGCGCATGTTCTTCTACAATAAGAAGCTTTTGCGCGAAGCCGGATACGATGACGCTTTCATCGAGGCGATGCCGGCGCGAACTTTGTCCGACGAGCTGACGATGGACGACGTCATCAACATCGCCAAGCGCGTAATCAGCAAGACCAAGGCCCAGTACGGCATCTTGCACCGGCCCAACAAGGGACCGGACTACATCATGGCGTTCCAATCCTACGGCAACAGTTTCATCGATCCCGGCACCGGCAAGCTCCTCCTCGAACGCGACAAGCTCGCGGCGGCGTTCGGCTGGTTCGAGCGCGGCGTCAAACAGGGGGTCATCCCGGCCAACAACACCGCAATGGAGTTCGATGCGCTGCGCAAGGCGTTCTACACGGGAAACGCGGCATTCTGGATGTATGGCATCTGGGATCTCGGAACTTATGCGTTTCCGACCTTCGGTCTGCCAAAGGACGAGGCTGGGTTTTTTGCCGATTGGGGATGGATCGCCGGACCAGCCGCAAAAAAGGGTGGGCAAGCGGGCAGCTTGACCCATCCGATCATCTACGCGGTCGCCACCCGTGTGGCGGATCGGGAGTTGGCCGTCCGCCTTCTCGGCCACGCTTCTGACGCCGATCTCAACACCGACCACGCGGTCACGACGACGCATCTCGGGATCAAATCCGAACAACTCAAAGATCCGCGATACGCCGACGCCTGGCCGCTGGCTCGCGCCACAGAGCTGCTAAAGATCACCAAGTTCCTGCCTAATAATCCGCAATTCGGCGATCTCAACGGGATCATCTACACCGCTCTTCAGGGTGTGGAAACAGGCCGGCTGTCTGGGCAGCAGGCCGCCGATTTCGTCATCGACGAGGCGACCTCGTCGCTCAAGGATGTAATCGTCAAATAGCCAATGGCCGCAGTGATCGATCTGCCGGTCGAACGCCGCGCCGATACTCGTTCCACGGCGCGCAGGCGAACCAATTTCGTGTTGTTCCTTGGCCCGGCGATTGGGCTCACCTTTCTCTTCTTTGTCATCCCGGTGCTAATCGACATCGCGGTGTCGTTTAGCGATCTCGACCGCACCTTGCGCATCAGCAAATTCACCACCGAGCAATATCAGAAGGTTTTTGAGGGCGACCGCCGCCTGCCGCAGGTCATTGGTCTGACATTCGTCTATGCCTTTGGTACGCTCGCCATCTTCAACGTGACATTCGGGCTCGTGCTCGCGCTGACCACCACCTCGCTGAACAAGGTATCCGGCGGCTTCTTTCGCGGCGTTTGGCTGTTGCCGCGCATGAGCCCCTCGGTCCTCTACATTCTGCTGTGGCTGTGGGTCATCAACCCCTCGGATGTCGGGCTGTTGAACCAGTTCCTGATGCCGCTGCTCGGTCTGGCAAAGCCGCTCGATCTGATGACCAGCGCGCCGGTCGCACTGATCATGATCGCCAATGGTTTTATCGGCGCGTCGTTGGGCATGATCATCTTCACCGCGGCGATACGCGGCATTCCCGAGCATTTGTTCTATGCCGCGGAGGTCGACGGCGCCGGGACTCTGGCGAAGATCCGTTTCATTACGCTGCCCGCGCTGCGCTGGCCGATCAGCTTCGTGACGATTTACCAGACGCTGTCTCTGTTGGTGAGCTTCGAATACATTCTCCTTCTCACCAAAGGCGGCCCGTTCTACGACACGACCGTCTTCGCCCTTTACGTCTACCGGCGGGCATTTACCAGCGGCCAGTACGGTTATGGCGCTGCACTTGCGCTGTTTCTGATCGTCATCGGCGCCGCCGCCGCACTGTTGGGGTGGCGCTTCTTCGACTTGCAGCGCCTGTTACAGCATCCCCGCATCGAAGTTGATTGAGATGGCGGCGCCGCTGACCTTTACCCGCATTCACTCCAAGCGCACCGCGCCCGTGGATTGGGACAGAATGGCCGCGCGCGCCCGCTCGCTGCGCCGGTCCAAGGCGGCGGCCCTCTACGCCTTTCTGATCTCGGTCTCGTTGCCGATCATCTTGCCCTACTTCTGGCTTGTGACGATCGCCTTTTCCGCGCGAGCCGGGGTGGCCGACACGTTGGTTCTGTGGCGCTCGGTGGCCGTCCTTGCGCCCGCCGTCATTGCCTTCTGGCTGGCCGCGGTGCTAGCTCGCAGCCGCCGCCAGCTACGGCTCGAACTGACGGCGATTGCGCTCGTTGCGACGACAGCTTTCGCGTGGCTGGTTGGACCGGACCTGCATCTGCGCAATTTCATTTTTCTGGTGGAGCCCGATTTCGCCTCGGTCGTGCGCTCGCGTGTCGGGGCAGTGCACGGCGCGATTCAATTCCCCAGCGTCTGGCGAGCCTTCAGCAATTCTCTGCTGATCGCCGGCTCGCAGACCCTCGTCGTCCTGACCGTCGCGTCTCTCGCCGCCTACTACCTGTCGCGGTTCCAGTTTCCGGCCCGTGCGGCGATGCTGCGTTCGCTGCTGGTATTGCATGCATTTCCGGTGCTGACCCTGATCGTGCCGATGTTCCTGATGCTCTATTGGATCGGTCTTCTGGACACGCTTTTCGGCGTCATCCTTGTGCTCGTCGCCTTTGAGCTGCCCTTTGCGATCTTCATCATGAAGGGCTTCTTCGACGCGGTGCCGTGGGACATCGAGATGAGCGCGCTGACCGATGGTGCCTCGCGGCGCCAGGCCTTTCTGCGGGTGGTGCTGCCACAGGTCAGAAACGGGCTGCTTGCGGTCGCCGTCTTCACCTTCATCCGCGGATGGGAGGAGTACATCTTCGTCTTCACCTTTCTGATCCGCAACACCAACTGGACGATGAGCCTCTACATGTACTACGTCCGCGACGACGTGATGGGCGTCGATTACGGCGTGGTTTCCGCGGTCGGGGTGTTCTATCTCGTCCCGAGCCTGATCCTCTACCTCGCCGCCCAGCGCTACCTGATGCAAATGTCGATCGGCGGCGTGAAGGGCTGAGGCCAATGGCGAAAGTCGAGTTCCGCCACGTCGCTAAACGGTTCGGAGATCTCGAGGTCATCCCCGATCTGAACCTGACGATCGAGGACGGCGAGTTCGTCGCCTTGCTCGGCCCGTCCGGCTGCGGCAAGTCGACGAGCCTCTTCATGCTGGCCGGCATCTATTTGCCGAGCGGCGGCGAGCTGTTGTTCGACGGCCGCATTGTCAACGAGGTCGAGGCCAAGGACCGCAATGTCGGCATCGTCTTCCAGTCATATGCGCTCTACCCGCACATGACCGCGCGGGATAACGTCCTGTTCCCGCTTCGCTTCAAGCGGATGCCGCGAGCGGAGGCGCTCGGCCGCGTCATGGCGGCGGCCAATCTTGTGCAGATTGATGAGCTTCTCGACCGGCGGCCTAGTGAGCTGTCGGGCGGCCAGCAACAGCGGGTGGCGCTCGCCCGCGCCCTCGTCAAGGAGCCGCAGCTGCTGCTCCTTGACGAGCCGCTCTCCAATCTCGACGCCACACTCCGGCTGACTATGCGGACCGAAATCAAATCATTGCAGAAAAGCCTCGGAGTCACGACGGTACTCGTCACCCACGACCAGATCGAGGCGACGACAATGGCCGACCGCATCATCTGCATGCGTGCCGGACGGATCGAGCAGATCGGCACGCCGGACGACCTCTACCGCCGGCCGCAAAGCCTGTTCATCGCGGGCTTCATCGGGTCGCCGCCAATCAACATGATCATGGGCGAGGCGAAGGACGGTGCAGTGTGTGTGGGGTCGGCCGCCTTTCCGTTCGAGGGAGCGCCTGGCGCGGTCACCGTCGGATTGCGGCCGGAACACCTGAGGTTCACCGGCTCGGGCCTGAGCGGGCGGATCGCGCAGACGGAGCCGATGGGGCGCGAGATGCTTTACGTCATCGACACCGATATCGGATATCTGCGGGTCCTCGAACACGGCTCGGTCGCGGCGCATGCCGTCGGCGAACCGGTCAGCATCGGCTTCTCGCCGGATGATTCCTTGGTGTTCGAGACCGCAAGCGAAAGGCTGGTCGCCACTGCGCGGGTGGGTCCGCCGGCATGATGGGCGGGTCGGGGTAAGGATCAGCCGATAAGCCGTTGGTGGGTTCGCGCGGCGTCGTATGCGGCGCGGGCGACAGCGACCTCGGCGCGGTCGGATGTCTCGGAAACCGCGACATCCCACCAGGCCCCGCCCGCATTTGTGCTCGCCGCGGGATCGGTAGCGATGACAACGACCGAAGTGCGCCGCTCGGTGCGCATCGCGGGAAGCGCCGCTTCCAGTTCGGCAAGGCTCGTCACCTTGCGCGAATTGGCGCCGAGGCTCGCAGCATGGGCGGCGAAGTCGACCCCCGAGCCCCTCGGGAAGAGGTTGTTGAACGAGGCGCCGCCGCAACTGCGCTGCAAGCGGTCGATGCAGCCGAACCCGCCATTGTCGAGTAAGACGATGTTCAGCTTCTTATCCAGCATCACCGAAGTCGCGATCTCCGAATTCATCATCAGATAGGAGCCGTCGCCGACCAGAACCCAAACCTCACGTTCGGGCGTGGCGAGCTTGGCGCCGAGCCCGCCGGCAATTTCGTACCCCATGCAGGAGTAGCCGTATTCGACGTGGTAGGTGCCGACCTCTCGGCAGCGCCACAATTTGTGCAATTCACCCGGCAAGCCGCCAGCGGCGCAGACGACCACATCCCGCGGGTCCGCCGCCCGGTTTACTGCTCCGAGCACCTGCGCATCGCTCGGTAATGGGGTATTTGAGGGTGCCGTTGCCTGCGTCACTGTTGCGTTCCATTCGGCTGCCAGGTTCCGCGCCTTGGCGCTCCACTCGGCTGGCGCGGTCCATCCGGCGAGGGCGCCTTCTAGCGCCTCCAGACCGGCCCGTGCGTCTGAGACCAACGGCAGCGCGTGATGCTTGCCCGAGTCGAAGCTGGCCGCGTTCAATTGGATCAGCTTCGCCGACGGATTCCGGAACAGGCTCCGGGAGGCAGTCGTGAAGTCGGTAAGCCGCGTGCCAATCGCAAGGATCAGGTCCGCTTCAGCAGCGAGTCCATTGGCGGCAGTCCCGCCGGTGACGCCGATTGCGCCCATCGCGCAGGAATGATCCCAGGGGAGCACGCACTTGCCGGCCTGGGTCTCCGCTACCGGCAGGCCATGACGCACCGCGAAATCGGCGAGCGTTTCGCAGGCCATCGCATAATGCACCCCGCCACCGGCAATGATCAGCGGCGCGCGGGCCCGCGATAATGCTGCCGAGGCCTCGGCGAGCTGAGCGGGATCAGGCGGCGGCCGCCGGAAACGCCAGCAGCGGGGGGCAAAGAATGCCTGCGGGTAGTCGTAACTCTCAGTCTGGACGTCTTGTGGCAAGGCGAGCGTCACCGGCCCGGAGTCGGCCGGATCGGTTAGCACCCGCAGGGCTTGCGGCAGGCTTCCAAGGATCTGCTCTGGGCGCGTGATCCGGTCCCACCAGCGCGAGACCGGCCGAAAGCAATCGTTCACCGAGACGGTTGGGTCGCCGAACGCCTCGACCTGCTGCAATACGGGATCGGGGCGCCGGCTCGCGAAGACGTCGCCGGGCAAGAGCAGCAGCGGCAGGCGGTTGGCACATGCGACGGCCGCGGCCGTCACCATGTTCGTTGCGCCCGGACCGATCGAACTCGTGCAGGCCATCATGCGACGTCGCCGGCTCGCCTTGGCAAAGGCGATCGCCGCCAGGGCCATCCCCTGCTCGTTATGCGCGCGCAAGGTCGGCAGCCGCTCGCGTACATCGTACAGCGCCTCGCCGAGACCGGCCACATTGCCATGCCCGAAAATCGCAAAAACACCGGAAAACAAGGAAACCTCGCGGCCATCGACTTCGCTTGTCTGCGCGGCGAGATAGCGAGTGAGCGCCTGGGCCATCGTCAGACGAATCGTGGTCATCCCCGGGCCCCCTGCTCTATTCTGCTAGCGGACCGAGAATAATCGAAAGCACGGGCATGATCAGCTTCTGCCAATTCGGTGCCGGGCGCATCGGCGCGATCCACGCTGCCAACATCGCCGCCCATCCCGAGGCGCGACTGAACACGATCGTCGACACAGACCAAGCAGCGGGGCAGCGGCTAGCGGAACGGTACGGTGCGGTTCTGCGCAGTCAGGCGGAAGCGCTGGCCGACCCGGCCATCGATGCGATCCTGATCGCGAGCTCGACCGATACCCACGCTGATCTGGTCGAAGCGGCGGCCCGCGCCGGCAAGGCGATCTTTTGCGAGAAGCCGCTCGATCTCGACCGCCGCCGCGCGGCTGATTGCGCTGCTGTGGCGGAGCAGTGCGGGGTGCCTTTGATGGTCGCGTTCAACCGCCGTTTCGACCCGAATTTTGCGCGGCTCGAACGCGAGATCCGGGCCGGCCGCATCGGCCGGCCCGAGATCCTGCGCATCACGAGCTACGACCCAGCGCCCCCGACGATCGAATTCGTGCGCCGCTCGGGCGGCATGTTCCGCGACATGATGATTCACGATCTCGATATGGCGTGCTGGCGACGTCGATACAGCGGTCGTGACGTTGCGGATGAAATCGGGCGCGCTGTGCCAGATCGCGAATACCCGGCGCGCTGTTTACGGCTATGACCAGCGCATCGAAGTGCTCGGGTCGAAGGGCGGGATTTCAGCCGACAACGTCGTCGAGAGCACGGTCGTGTTTTCCGGGGCCGACGCCGTCGTCAGCGACAAGCCGCTGCCCTTCTTTCTGCAGCGCTATGCGGAAGCCTATCGCCGCGAGCTCGGTCATTTCATTACCGCCGTTTCCAGCGGCACGGCGCCGCTGGTCGGCGCCAAGGAGGGGATCCGCGCGCTGGTACTAGCCGATGCCGCCGGGGAATCGGCCCGCAGCGGCCGCGCGATCAAATTGTGATCACCCGACTTTGGCGAGCATCTCGGTACCCCAGAAAGCGCTCGATCAGCAGGATGAAAGGCGATCGAGGGACCAGCAAGCAGGCTGCTGCTTTGCTACGGATCATCGCCCATTCCGACCACACCGCGAGAACTTGATGACCGGTGGCGCCTCTGGGTCGCAATCCTGCGTCCACACGCGTAAACTGACCGCGGCGGAACAAGGCGGAGCCGTCATCGATGCCTGTGCGCCTTGGCATCAGCCCCATCGGCTGGAGCAATGACGATTTACCGGAATTGGGGGGCGACACGCCGCTTGACAGCTGCCTCGCCGAGGCGCGGGCGGCGGGATACGAGGGGGTCGAGCTCGGCCACAAGTTTCCCCGAGATCCCGCGATATTGCGGCATATCCTGGAACGGTTCGGGCTGGCGCTGATCTCGGGGTGGTATAGCGGCCGGCTTCTGGAGCGGTCAGTGAGAGCGGAGATCGCGGCAATCGAGCCGCATTGTTCCCTTCTCGTCGCGATGGGTTGCGCTGTACTGGTCTATGCTGAGACGAGCGGCAGCATCGCCGGTGATCGGCACCATCCGCTGTCTGGCCGACCGCGGCTTGGCGCCAGCGACTGGCACGATTTTGGCGTCCGGCTGACCGAGCTTGCCGATCATTTGTCCGCGTGCGGCATCGCGCTCGTCTACCATCACCATATGGGGACGGTGATTGAGAGCGAGGCCGAAATCGATCGCCTGATGGCGGTGACTGGCGACAAGGTCGGCCTGCTTCTGGATACCGGACATGCGGCCTATGCCGGCGTCGATCCAGCCTCGCTCATTCGGCGGCACGGAGATCGTATCAAGCATGTCCACTGCAAGGATGTCCGGCGCGAGGTACTGGCTCGCGTCCGCGCCGACGACGCCAGCTTTCTCGACGCCGTTCTCGACGGTGTGTTTACCGTGCCGGGCGACGGCTGCGTCGATTTTTCAGGCGCGCTCGCGGAACTTGCGGCAGCGGACTACAACGGCTGGCTGGTTGTCGAGGCCGAACAGGATCCCGAAAAAGCTCCGCCGCTCGCTTATGCTCGGATTGGTCTTGCCCAGCTGCGTGCCGCCGCGGCGCGCGCGGGCCTCATGAGGGAAGAGCGATGAAGATCGGCATGATCACCGACAGCCTCGGCGCGCCGTCTCTCGGCAAGCTTCTGGGCACGGCTGCCGAGCTGGGCATCTACCGGTTGGAGTTCGCCGCCGGTAACTGGTCGCAGCGCGCCTTACCTGACGTTCGACCGGATGGTTGACAGCCCGTCGGGACGACAGGAGTTTATGGCCAAGCACGACAATCACAGCATCTCGATCAGTGCCCTCAACTGCTCTGGCAACCCACTGTATCTGGGTGTGATCGGCGAGCGGCATTGGCAGGTCACTCGTAAGACGGCGGTGCTCGCCGGCCTAGTTAGAACGGATCTCGCGATATCACACGGATTCACTCGCGCCGGTGCACATAGCAAGCGCGTCCGCTGAAGGCCGACCGCTATCGAGGCGGCTAAAGCGAATATCCCACCTACTATCAATCCGAGAGCACGCATTCTGCCTTCTCTTCTACCTCTGATCTTTCACACTCAAAGGATAACGATCAGAGGAGCGCCAGAACGCCTCGAGTACCAAAAATGGTACACCAGGTTGCATCGTAATTAATGGTTCTTTCGGAATGTAGGTCTGTCGCGCGACGTTCATGACCCCGAGGTGCCCAGGCGGGATCACAAAGTACACATTGGAGACCAGCGCGATGATTAAACCCCGGATTGCTCCCTGCGTAGTTGCCGTAGGGCTCATATTCGGCCTATCGGCTTGCACCAATCCATACGACCCGGTCCAGAGAACGATTGGGGGCGGCCTGATCGGTGCCGGCAGCGGGGCTGCGATCGGGGCTGCCGCGGCCGGTGGGCACGGTGCAGCCCTTGGTGC
>Ga0306921_10003305_pt1 | contig 16362 bp, 15 predicted proteins | sample sta12Cox44000080_FD_203760 | JGI IMG/M metagenome (GOLD analysis project Ga0306921, IMG submission 203760) | Lab enrichment of tropical soil microbial communities from Luquillo Experimental Forest, Puerto Rico - statoxic.12C.oxic.44.000.080 (v2)... | ecosystem: Environmental > Terrestrial >...
AATGGTTTCGTGGTGCTCTTTTTCTCTGGCTGTCATTGTTCTTCTCCCGGGAAGTGCCCGGGCACGCCCGTCTGGCCGGACGTGCCCGGCTCCTGGTTAGCTGCCCGCCTGTGCCTTTGCAAGCACGCGGTCGAACAACTTACGGAACGCGAACTTGAGTGCGCGGTTCTTGCCGATGACCGCAGCGGCCCGCTGGCCGTAGCGGCGGTACAGGTTCATGACCAGCTTGGCGACCGGGCCGGACTTCTCCCAGTCGTTGACCAGCCAGCTGCGAACCATGTTGACGCGAGGACCGGTGAAGAAGTCCTCCTCGAATACCGCAGCAGCGATCCAGCAAGGTGCCACAAACGGCCCGATGCCGGTGCGGATGGCAGTAATCCACGGCACGTAGTGCGCCAGCACCTGATGGATGTAGGTGCCGAATGTCCACTGCCGCGTGGTGACTGGCCACTCGATCGCGTAGTAGTCGCGCTGCACCAAAAACTGCCTGCTGGCAGGAATGCGCGAGTGCGGATAGGGGTTCTGCTTGATGTCGTAGAGCATGGTGCCCGGAGGGAACATGGGGTGCAGCCGGATCGGTATGGCATTCCCGCCCTCGGGGTTGATCGAGTACTTCGACTTATAGCTGTCGATGACGAAGCCGCCCATCAGGCCAGCATTCTGCCCGGCGCGGTCATAGGTGAAGATGTAGCTGTTGGTGCCGGTCTTCGAGAAGATGATCGCCGCCTCCAAGGCTTCTTTCACGTCCACCGAGCACCAGATCGCGTCGACCTGCGCCTGGTACTTGGTGAACAGCTGCGCCAGATCACTCTCCAGCTCCAGCACCTGCCCGTTGCCAGCCGGTGTGAAGCTGGCGTTGTTCATGTCGGTCCAGAGGCCGTTGACGAAGCTGAAGGTGGCCAGTCCGTCGTAATCGAGCGTATTGGCCGAATTGTCCACGGAAAGCCCGGCAGCATTGCCCCGCTGGGCGCCCGCAGCCGGAAATCCGGTAACTGTGACGCCCGGGTAGCTGGTGATCGCGTACAGCTGGGCGTTGCCCAGGTTGGCCGTGACGTTGGCCGCCACGTACCAGGCGTAGGCTACGGCGCCCTTGATCGCGGTGGTCGAGAAGCCCACCGCCTGGTTCGCCGTATTGGTGGTTACGGTAGCCGAGACGTTGCTGATGATCGAGCAGCCGCAGGTAACGTTGTCGGTGCTGCCGTCGGCATTGGTCCGGATGTAATTGGTCTGCAGGCCATTGGCCACCGAGGGCGGCGGCCCATACCCGGCCTGCCCGCCAGCGCCGAAGCCCTGCCAGGTAAGCGCCACGACGGCCGCGCCAACAGTAATGCCGCTGGGCAGCCCAGCAGTAACGGCGGCGCCCAGCGTGCCGGTCGGAGTAACCGGCATGCCCAGATTGAAGCCCAGGTTGCTCAGGTTGCCGGTATTCAGCGGCGTGCCGGTGCCGCTATTGCCGCCAATGGTCATCATCTCTTCCGAGAGGCGCACCCGCGCCAGGTTGCGGAAATGCTCGTCGGCCTGGTTGTCCGTGTATCCTTCACCAGCCCACTGCGCCGTGAAGGTCTCGGCACCTTCCTGCCCGAGCTCCTTGTAGATCGCATAATAATCGATCTCGTCCGGAGTTGCCGTAGCGTTGCGGTGGCCTTCTGAAACGCCGCCGTACACGCCGGTGGAATTAGGGTTGCGCGTGGCCTTCCAATGCGCCAGCGTGCCGACGCCTGCATTGACCGCACCCTGCTTGCCGATCTCCTGAATGAACGGAGTCAGCAGCGGGAAGATGAAATACGCGGGACCGCGCAGATCAAAGAAGTTGAACCCCAGGTTGGTATTGACACCGGCTTTCTGCATCACCTGGTACATCAACTTCATGTATGCGCGGCCAGCCTTGCGCACCAATGGATGGTCGAGCGACCATTCCTTCGGCTCGATCTGCCCGCCCAGTGCTTTCGGGTAGGCCGACTTCATCAATGCGGTCGTAGACTTGTCCGCACTGAGCGCCTTGGCCATGAGGTTTCGGGAGTAGGTTACGCCCCGTTCGTATTCTGCTTGGCTAATCTTCATGTTCTTCTTTCGCTCCTCCTTGCTGCTGTTCGTTTCCGCTCAAGCCAAAGCGAAAAGAAAAACCTGTTAGAACCCAACCAACTCCGACGGCATCTCAGCCTTGTCCAGCTCCGGCAGCTCAGGCAGCTCCTGCCCAGGCCGCAGCACGATCTTGTTCACCTGCTTCTCCGGGTCGCCAAGCGTGCCAACAGCCTTGACGGTGGTAGGAACGATCTGCTTGCCAAGCGCTTCCTTGGCCGCTTCCATAACGTAGTTGGTGATCAGCTTCTTGAAGTCGTCTGTCTTGCCCATGCTCTCCATGGCCTCGCCAATGCTCTTGGCCATGAATGCCCCCATGTTCGGCACCGGCACATCGGTCGGCGGCACCGTCTCTTCGGCAGGCTTATTGTCCAAAGTCGTTTCGGTCTTGGCCAGGCCACCAGCCAGTGCAGCCTTGCCGTCATCGTCGCTGTCCTGCGCGATCTGCTGCAGGTGCTCAGCATGCGCCTTGTGCAGCGCAGCCAGCGCGGCATGGTGGTCAGCACCCTTGCCGTAAGCAGCCTTGTGCAGATCCTCGTCCGACAGCCCTTCGTGCATGCCCTTCAAAAAAGCAGAGTGCTCCGAATGAGCTTTGTGCATGCTCATGTGGTGCTCCGCCGCCTTCGTGAAGTGAGGACCCAGCCCCTTGGCCAGCGCCTCGTTCTGATTATTCTTTGCCACTGTTACCCTCCTTCAAAGTTCTGCAGGAGCAGCCTTGCGCTCTGCAATCTCATCCCGCTGTTCACTCACCTCCTCCGCCACCATGGCGACAAGCGTATCCATAAGCTCGTTCAAGTTCGATTCCAGCATGCCCGGCAACGGCGAATTGTCGTCGCCCTCGTACTGCTGCTCGCAAACCACCTGGTAGAAAAGACAGGTCAGGCACTGCACGTGCTGCGCCAGACAGCTGACCTCATACATGCCCTTGTTCAGCTTGCCCAGCTCAGAGTCGATAAACGTCAGCAGGTAGCCAGGGTCACCATGCGCCCGCTGGTAGCGGTTCACCTTGGTGCGCAGCAGATCGCGCACATGGCTGGCAATCTTTCCGAACCGCGCCTTCTCAGCGTCTACCTCTATGCCATGCTTGCTGGCCAGCGCATGCAGCTTCTTCCGCGCCGAGGCCCGCTCCTCGTCGCTGACGCCCTTCACCTGGTTGATCCTGGCCAGAGCGTTGCGGATATGGCTCTTGGTCTTGGCATCGGTCGAGAACTTCACGGGGAGGTTCCAAGTATCGGTCCTTTCAGGATCGCCCACGATCAGGAAGGCCGAAGCCGGTAGATCCTCGCCCGCCACCCGCTTGGTGCGGCCAGCTTTCACCTTGCCGAAGAGCAGCTTGGCGGTCAGTACCTCGTGCAGCTGGTCGACCTGCTTCTGCAGATCGGTAAACTTCTCCAGGCTGACCGACCGATCCTCGACGCACCGGTTCTTGCGCAGCGTCACCTCGCCGCTCTTGCTGACATGCGTGAACCGCGCAATGCCCAGGCAGGGGTTGTCGACCAGGCTGACCTCGACCGGCTTGGCTACGTAGCGCATGCAGCCTTTGAATACCGGGTCCGGCACCATCTCGCCCACCTTCATGCCACCATGGCTGAAGCCGGTGTACGTCCGCGCCACTACCTTCTTCCAGGCCCGGTCGTCGGTCACCTTGAAGCCGAAGAATATCTCGCGGTCGGGGTCGCGGAACTCGTAGCCAATGCCGTTACCCACGGCGCTGGGCTGGTGCATCTCGCGCAACGGCATCATGTTCAGCCCCTCGCTGCGGTCGCTCTGTTCTGCGATGGCCTCTTCATAGTAAGGCTTCGACTTGGCGTAGTCGCAGACCTCGTCGTCCTTGTCCGGCACCTCGGCCGTCACAATTCCCCATACTTCCTGGCGCTGCTCGTCCACCTTGCAGAAGGGAATATGCGTGCCACCAACCAGCTTATTAATGCCAAGCTGCTGCCAGCGCTCAGGGATGGCGGCCTTCAGCCGATCGCCGCTGTCATCGTTGGTAGGCTCGAGCGTGCCAATGCGACTTTCAAACTTATTACACCAGCCAGTGGCAGCGACAATGGCACAGCCATCGGCATTGTGAGGAACAGTATCGTCGGCAATCACCGTCTCGTTTATGCACTTGCCGTTCTTCCAGTAGTACTTGCAGAACTGGCAGGCCTCTTCCGGCATGCTGGCCACAGGAACGTACTCAACGCTCTTCTTCATTGACGTGCTCCTTGCTGCATTGTATTGCCCGCCCTCGTACTCCATCTGGTGCGGCACTGCGTAATGCCCTTCGACCCTGGCCTTGCTGGCCGCAGCATTGGCCTTGCGCGAGGCCGTGCGGGCCGCCTGCTGCTGTTCGGCCGTCGAGAAGCCACCCGCTGCAATGGTATGCGCATGCGCTGCGTCGCGATGCGCTGCCTCTGCCGCCTGGTGGTTCCAGATCGCCTTCTGGTTCTTTGCAGCATTCTCTTGCGCCGCCAGCTTCTCCCGCTGCCCCTTATGCCAGTCCGCCGCCCGCGCATGCCCGCCAACGGCCTGCCCGTGCGCATAGCGGTCGGCTGCAGCCTCGCCAGCCGACCACCTACCATTCTCGTCTCGCGGCTGAGTATCGCTGTACTTCTCGGCATTCGGACCCGCGACCCCATTGGCCTGGGCGAAGGCCGAAGCCTCGCGCTCCTTCTGGCTGCCCTTGGCCCGGCTGTATGCTGAATTGAAGACCTCGAGCCATTGCTTGCGCTTCTCCTTCGGCACGTAGTCGGGTACTTCCGAGACTGAGCTGTACGGCACGCGGCGCTCCTCAGTGCGGCATGATGTTCACGACAGGGCCGTGAAACATCAGCAGGAATGCCAGCAGCCCAACGGCGAACGCCAGGCGCCCTACTTCCTTCAGCTCCACTTTGCTGCACATGAAGTACATCAAGATCCCCACCAGCGCGACCAGCAACGGCAATACGATGATCATGGCTTCTCCTCCTTCTTCGGTGGCTCGGGCATCGGCGGTATTGGACCAGAAACCGGTGGCCAGCCCTGCGACGGATCCGGCCTGGTCTGCTTCTCCAGCCTATTTTCCCGAACGACGCTTACCGCCTGCCAAAGCGTCACGACCAGGGCACACAGAACCAGCACCAGCACCACACGCATGTGCTGCTTTACGCTCATCTCGGTCACGATCAGATCAATCCCAATCACTGCAAGGAATGGTCCGATAGTTTTCAACATGGTCACATCTCCTGCCACTTTACTTCGCCATCCAGCCGGTGTTGCCAGAGCCAGTCTCCTTGAGCCACAACGTTTGGCCTGTAGTGCCCTGATTGTTCAGGTACAAGCTGCCTGGCGCTGCAGTAACCACACCTTCTGGAGACCCAGCGCCAGAGATGATGCTCGCACCGTTCAGCGCGATGGCCGCCGCACCGATGATGCCCGTCTGCGTGTAATTCGGCGATGCCGGAGAGCCGGGTGGCAATCCTGGCGGTATGGGAGGCAAAGTCAAAGTACCACCACTGTGCCCACCACCACAATCTTCCTTATAGACGCCAGTACCGTTGACCGTGATGCCGCCGCGTATCTCCGACTGCCTGTTTGTGCATGGACCGTTTATTGTGACGTTGCCGCGCTGCTGGCTGGCCTGGGCGAAGATGATCACTGAAACCGCGTCGTTCACGAAAGTGCTGAGCGACTGCGTCCACATCAGCTCTACCTCGCTGTAGCTGCCGAAGCCTGCTGGCGTAGGCTGTGTGGTGTCGGTCTTGATGGAGTAGATCATGCCCTGATTCAGCGAGCAGCCCACGAAGAAGTGGATGATCACATTGGTCACGTCGAACAGCCCGTTGACAATACAGTCACGCATGCACATCCCGCCCAGATTGTTCATCAGCACATGATCCACGTTGAACTGACAGTCCTGGAAATAAATGCCCCAGCCGTTATTCGCACCACTAGCAAAGCTGGTGCCCGGCGTGCTAGATGTAAACTGCATGCCGTTAGGAGCAGACCCAGGCGCTGCCATGAACGTCAGCCCGATGAATGACAGATCGGTCAGATTGTCGTTTCCGTCAACGTTGATAACCTGCTGCGCCACGCCGTTCGCGCCACCCATGCCGATCTGCACACCGTAACCAACCAGCGTCAGATTCACCAGAGCCGGGTCGCTGAAGTCCAGCGTCTCCTGGTAGATTCCAGCCGCGATAGAGATGGTGTAAGGCAATACATTGTTGTTGCCGAGTGCAGCAATGTAGCCGATAGCCGCGCTGATGGTCTTGAAAGGTGTGCTCAGCGAGCCGTTAGGCAGAAACGCATCTGTGCGTCCGCCATCAACGAACACGGTCTGTGTGGTCGGTGTGATGCCCTTTGGATCTGGTTGCTGTTTCATTTGCCTGCCCATCCTGTGTTCGTTCCGCTGCCCGATTCCTTGATCCAGAACGTGGTACTCGATCCGCCTGCGGTGTTCAGGTACATGTCACCCGGCTTGCCGGTGACCGCGCCATTCGGAGAGCCAGAGCCGGTCTGCAGCAGCGAGCCGTTCAGCAGAATCTGCTTGATGCCCATGACACCGCTGTTCACGTAGTTCCCACCATTCAGGTTCAGCGTACCGTCGTGGATGCCACCCTCTTCGGTGTACGTGCCACCACTGTTCAGGTTGATGGTGTTCCCGCGCATGAAGCCCTCGCGGTTCGAGCACGCGCCGTTCAGGTTGAACGTGCCGCGCATCTGCGAACCCTGGTACACGGCGATAGCGCTGCCAGCATCACAGGTGCAGTCTACGTAGCCGTTCGAGTAACGGAACTGCACCTGGGTCTGGCCGCTGAAGTTCGCCGGTCCTGGCAGACCGCTGTTGCTGACCAGCGTCAAGCTCCCGCCAGCGTTGAAGTCGCAGCCTTGGAAGTAGTGGATGATCGAGTTGGTGATGGTGGCGATTATGTTCACGACACAATCTACATAACCGAAGCCGCCAGCGTTGCTGATCGTCACAGTGCCGGGAAGCACCCTGCAGTTGAAGAACAGCAAGCCCCAGCCTGAGTTGGCACCGCTGAAGAAGTTGGTGCCGTTGGTTGTGCTGCTGAAAGTCATTCCGTATTGCGGCGTGGTGTAGAAGCTCATGTTGTAGAACGACAGGTCGGTCAGGTTGTCGTTGTTCACTGCGCGAACAGCGTCAGCGGCCATGCCGCCTACAGCATCTCCATTACCCACGACCGTATTGCCTTTACCGAAGCAACTGATGTTCGTCAGCTTGCTGTTCGAGAAGTCCAGTGTCTCGATGTAAGTTCCCGAGCTGATGTCGATGGTGTACGGCACGCTGGAATTGTCGCCATTCGTCACGATCTGATTCACTGCCGCCATGATGGTCTTGAAAGGCGTGGACATAGAGCCGGTCGCCGTATAGCTGTCAGTACGAGAGCCGTCGACGTACAGCGTCTTGGTGGCGGGAATGGTAGCCGGACCGCCACCACCACCGCCGCCACCTCCAGCTGGTCCTGGCAGCGCCACGCCACCAGCGTAGATGATCCCGGTCGCGTCGTCGATCTCCAGCGAGCAGATCATCCTGCCGTCATCCGTTCGGTCGTACGTGCCGTGACCGCCGGTCTCTGGGATCGCTACCAGTCTTCGGAAAGCCATGTCATGACCCCCTCGTGAAGCTCTTGACCTGGGCGATCGGATGAAACGCGCCAGACGCGTCGAAAAAGCCGCCTCGCGCCAGGATGTTCTCGATCACGCCATCGGCGCTGGAGCCGCTGGGGATAGACAACACGGGGGAGCTGCCGTCGGCGAGCGTCACGCCCAGCTGTCCTGCACCAACAGGAGAAGCGCTGGCCGTAACCTTGAACGCTGCGATCATGCCCATGCATCTACCGGTGGACGCTGGCGTCGTGGTGACTGACGCCTGCTGCGCTCCGGCAGAGGGAGTAAGGTTGTAGTAGCTGGCGACGAAACCGCCATTGACGCCCAGGTACTGCCCCGACTGGTCTGGCGTGTAGCCTGTAGGCGTGCTGAACGTGATGTTTCCGGTGATGCCAATGTCGTTCGAGAATATGCAGAGCAGCAGATCGGTTACATCAGAGATGGCAGCAGTGGTACCAGTCAAACAAGGGCTGGTGTTGTCCGTGTTCTGCAGCGCATGGCCCACGTCGAACGCTGGGTTGGCGTATCCTGCTGGCGGTTGCCACTCGTTGACCACGAAGTAAGTAGCAGAGAATGCCGAAGGTGTAACAGTCACCTGGGTCACGCCAGCGACAGTTTTCACCCAGAAGATTGCATGCTGCGCACCGCTCGACGACGTGATCGTAACACCTGTGCCATAGCTCTGGGTCTTGTTGTCGGACACTGCAACTGTACCAACGCGCTGGTCCTGGCCAACTTCCACCACCAGCAAATTGCCAGCCGCAGTCGCGCTCAGCGTGACCGGCTGCCCGCCTGAATAGCCAGCGACTGGCAGGAACTTCACCGACTGTACCAGCGTCCAGCTCACTCCGCCTCCTCGTCGCTGAGCGTTTCCAGTACCAGAGCGCACATGCAGTTGGGGTGGTCGGGGAATTCCGGCACGTCGTCGACGTCGTATGGCCCCTCGTCGGCATTGTCTTCGCAGTTGCAGTTGAGCGCCGGGTCGTGGTCGGCACTGAGCGACCAGCTGACCTTCGAGACCATCTCACTCTCTTGCCAGGCCATGAGGTTGGAAAGCACTTGCGCCCGGCTGCTTTCCGTACGGGCGATCATCGTAGCTCGTTGGTCGTCAAATATTCCGGCATCCTCGATCTCTTTCTCCCAGTCGAGCATATTGGCGTCGGGCTTGGCAAAGAGGTTAGAGATAGCGGACCTGAGCTTGTCACGTGTAGTGTCGCTGATGGCCCACTTGGGGTTTGGATTCTGCACCAGACGGCCAGTATCCGTGCGCCGCATGCCGACCATCTCGGCTGAGCGCTTTTCAGCCCAGGCCTGCGCTTGCTTATTGATCTTTTGGATGACATCTTCGTCCTCCAGCTGGAGCTGCAGCGCCCCGGCTGCAGCCCCAGCCACGGCGGCGCTCTCGAGCGGTTCCCAGCTCTGGTCTGCAATGAACTTCCAGTTGTCGTCGAGGCTCTTGTCGACCTTCTTCTTGGCCTCGTCCTCGTCGGCACCCTTGCGGAAGACCTCGGCCAGCTTCGGCAGCTCGTACTTCTTCAGCACGTAGGGCGCCAGGATCCGCCTGGTCTTTCGCCGCATGCTGTGGAATTCATCGCGCAGCATCTTCTCGAGCGTATGCTTGGCCGTGACCGTCTGCGGCAGCGAGCGCCCGGGGTGAATGACCGCCCGTCGGGTATCGTGCGCCGAAGCCTTGGCCACGGGCTTGGCCGCCAGCGCCTTCTCGACCTGCGCCTGGGCGTCGGCCCACTTCACCTCGGCGCCGAAGACGTCCTGGTTGTAGGCCTCGGCGGTGACCGCTCGCAGGTTGCCCTTGTCCAGCATGACCATGCCCTCGGACAACTCTTTCTTCTTGGTCAGCTGGCCGCCCATAATGGGAAAGCCCTTGCGCACCTTGGCGATGTAGCTTTCGAGCGTCATTCCTTCACCTGCCTGGGATCGTAACGCTTCAGCCAGTTGGCCTTGCCCGTCGCCGTATCGGCAAACTTGCCCGGCCCGTACAGCTTCTTGCTGTCGGTACGGTTGAGGCTGGCCATGAATTTATACGAAGCAGGCTCCAGGTTCTTCAGCTTGGCCCGCTTGTCGCCGCCCTGCTGGTAGGCGCGGTAGACTTCGGCGAAGTGCTCGCCCTGGTTGGTCTGGGCGTAGGCGCTGATCAGTGCATGCTGTCCGTTGTTACTGATGCCTTCCCATTCCGCCGCCGCCTCGTCGGTCAGCTTGGCCATGTGCACGTGGTGGCCGACCTCGTGGGCAATGGTATTGCCGCCGATGACCGCTATGTTGTCTTTATTTGAGCTGAGCACGATATCGTGGTTGGTCGGCGAGTACACGCCCAGCGCATCGATGACCTTGTTATCGTGCGCCGCACTGCGGGCCTGCACGTAGGAGTGCTCGACGAACGAAACGCTCTGCAGGCCGTCGAGATGCCCGGGCGGCAGCGTGCGCATCTGCGTCCTGACCAGGCTGCTGGTCGGTCCGGCCTGGATCTTCGGCGAGAACAACAGGCTGGGGATCTTGCCGTGCGACCGCTCCTCAGCCGTGTACACTTCTTCCATCTTCGGCTTCTCGGCTTCTTCCGCCTCGCGCTCTTCCGGCGTGCTGAGATCGACGTCGGCGCCCGAAGCAGCGCCAGCACCGCTGGTCCAGCGCCCATGCTCGTCGCGCTCCTCCTCTTCGCTGTACTTGACAACCGCCCCGGGGTCTACTGCAGCCCCAAAGCCATAATGCCCGGCAGCGTTAAGCGCCCCGTGTGGCTTGCCGTCGCCATTCACACGGCGCCCCACGGCCTGGGTCCTGGCCCGTTTGGCCTTCCGCCCGCCGCCACCGCCCTGCTCAGGCTCCGGTTCTGCCTCGCCCTCGCCCCGCTCCTCGCCGCCGCCTGCCGGTATAGCGCCCACCTCTCCGCTGGCGCCCGACCCGGTATCGCTTGTGCCGCCCGTATAAGTGACCTTGCCCTTCTCATCGACCTGTATGCCGGACATCGTGGCGTTCATGCCGATCGGCGTCCAGCCATTCGCGGTCATCGCCCCCAGCTGGTTGGCTTCCGGCTCCGGCCTGGGCTCCTCGCCGAACTTGTCGCGTATCTCGTTGGGCGAGAAGACCGGCACCTTCATAATGTCGCTGGCGGCCTTGGTCAGCTTCTCGAAGCTGGGCTCGCGGAATGGATCAGGCGTCCATTCATAGCCGTCCATCCCGAACTTCTCCTGGATCAGCTGGTCCATCAGCCCCTTCAGCCAGGTGAAGTACTGCAGCGTGCCTTCCTCCGCCGCCGCCTCGTCGGCCTGCTCCGCCGAGGCCCGGTTCATCTGCTTCATCAGCCGTTGCGGCGAGATCCCGTAGCCGAAGGTCACGCGCCTGGTATGCATATCGTCGTATGCATCGGCCAGCAGCGGCGCCTTGGTCAGCACGATCTCGTCCTTCTCGCCCTTCGAGGCATCGGCAAAGCCCGGCACCATGCGGATCTGCCAGCGCTTCGCGTAATTGCCAGCCAGATCGCTGTTGAAGGAGAGCATGGCCTCGGTCATCTTCTCTGGCGAGACGCTCTTTGGCACGATCTGCATCATGCCCGGTATCGATCCCTCGGTGTAGTAGGCCTTGGTGAAGCCCAGACGCTCCCAGCCTATTTCCAGCTCCGGAGCCAGCTGCTCGGTCGGCGACATGCCGTACATCTGCGAGCTGACCGTATTGCGAGGCACAATGCTGCGCGGCTTATACAACAGCTGATCGGTGGTCAAATTGACCAGCGGAATGCCCCACCAGATCTGCGCGTAGCCGGGGTCGGGCGCCATCGGCGTGAGACCGTTCATGTCGATATACCGCACGATCGACTCGCCGCGCAACACCACCAGCTCAGCTATATCGCCATTGAAGTTGCGACGCATGAGGATCGACGCCGCGTCGATCACCAGCATGTCGTCCAGCAGCGGACGCAGCCATTCGTTCCAGTAATGCTCGCGGTCGGGCTTCTCGAAGAAGCGGGTCAGCCCTGCAATATTCTTGTCTTGCTTGGCACGCTCGAGGGCATGCTTGCGGGTCTCGCCAGGGTTGGGTCGAGGATCGATCTGCCAGGGCGCCTTGCAGAGAATATCTTTGACGCTTTCAATACAGATCCGCGCCAGCGGATACGCTGCCAGGTTCTTCAGCTGCTGCGCCGTGTACTCGGCGTCGAAGCGCGGCACCCAGTTGAGGTTCTGCCCAGCATAATACTGGAAGCCGCGAGGCTCGGTGCCTTCAGGCGCAATAGGAGCGACCGGCTGCAGCGGCGAATACCAGCTGTCCGGCTTAATCCCGCGTATGGTTTGCTTCGGCGGCTGATACAGCTGCGACGCGTAGCGCTGCGCCGCATTCATCAACGCGCCTATATTGCGTACGTTTCCGGATATCGGCACCCCGACCCACAATCCAAGCCAGTACTTACTTTGCCAGTATGCTCGACTTCAGCTCCGTGAATAAACTGAGGCGACCGACAACTTCCTCGGTCCTTCCGCTTCCACTCCTGGCCTCAAGCGCCACAGCCACCATGGGGTCTCTGAAGTCCTCCGTGAGGACCTTGACTACCTGGCCCTCGCGGTTCCCCAGCTTAACCCGGACGCCTACACGCGCTTTCACCTTCATGGAATCCTGCATCACAAACCAACTCTCTTTCACCGCGTGGCTCCTGGTTGGACGTTCATCCCGAACAGGTGGCCATAGCAACGGGAACGCCGTTCGACTAGCCGCGTTTCACAGCGGCACGCGGAAATTCAATTTGTCTTCTCCTGTACCAGCGGTGTATTCTTGCTTTCGATATACTGCCCGCCCTTATACGTGGCCCAGAATAGATCCTCCTTTTGCTCGATCTCGTCTCGCGCCATTGAGCGCCAGACATAATTCGCACTGACCGCCACTACCGGGTCCTCATACCAGCGCCCGCCACATACTGCGCAGGTATGCTGGCAGAAGACCTTGGGCATAGGAATCTTGGTGGCGCCTGGCGCCGTAATGCTGAGGGTGACCGCCCGCAGGCGACCCTGACGATGTCCACAGGTAGGACAGGGATCGTTGGCGTCGATGCGGGCGACGTCGCGGGCGCTCACCGGCCTGAACAGCCAGGCGATCTTGCGCAGCGCGGTGACGATCCAGTAGAAGAGCATCAGAGCTTCACCGTCTTGCGCCAGTTGATCGTACCTCCTGGCGTAAACTCACACTGGCCGTCTTCCTTCATCTTCAAGATGGTGTCAGGGCCGAGGTACTTACACTCGACGACCTGAACCTTACCGAGCAGCTTCTCGACCTGCTTGGCGACGTCCGGGCTGACAATGAACATGTCTGGCCGATGCAGCTTTATGTCCTTCCAGCGCTCGATCACGTTCTTCTCGATCCTGGCCAGCTCCTCGGCGCTGTACGAGTCGCTGGTCATCGACTCGTACGACGTGTACGTCGAGTTGCGGTATGCGCCCCCCAGGTCCTCGCCCCACTCGATGGTGTAATAATCGCGCTTCGGCCACAGCCAGCTGCCCACGTCGAACACTTTGGGCGCAACAATGACACCTGTCGCTATCGGTGCCACGCGAATCAGACCGCGAATGAAGGTGCGGCGGTTCATGATTCGCTTCGCCTCTCTGTGATCCATTCACCGCCTCCAATTCGGAAAGCTACCGAAGGTATTGCCACTGCTTCCTTCCAGCATCTCTTTCCGGCTGGCGAAGTATGGCGTCTTCTGCTTCATGCCGTCGGCCATGAACTGCTCGCCGCACTGATTGCACCGCCGCTCAAATTCACCCATCTTCGCCACCAGTTCCGATCCGCATGCCGGACAGCTGCCCGGCGCCGCTGGCCTGCTGGCCAGCTTCAGCTCCTCCGGCACCACGCCCAACGCCTTCTTCTCCTGCCGCTCTCGTTCCTGGGCTTCCATCTTCTGCTGTAGCTGCGCCGCATTTTCGCCAGAGAATACTTCAAAAAAGGCAAAGCCGCCAGAGCCTTCTGAAAGCTCGGTCAGGGTCCATACCACGGCATCCATGCGGTCCGGCGAATCGACCACGATCTTCGGATCGTAATCGCACATCTGGTCCTCGAGCGTGCCCAGCGTACCCACATGGTGTACGCGGTGCTGCTCGTACAGCGCGGAAATAGGTTCGGCCCTGGTCACCTTGCCCCGCGAGGCCCGCAGCGCGGTATACGAAACGTTCTCGTCCGTATGCCGCAGGTTGGCCTCGACCATCTCGCCGCCGTTGTTTACCTCGCCGACCACCCGGTCGGCCTTGTACTGCCGGTAGGCGGCAATGGCTGCCGCCGCCCAGGCATCGGGCGTGTAGATGCCGCTGCGGTCGTCGAATACGCAATAGTGGTCCGAGTCATTCTTGCAGACCGCTTTCATCTCAGGCGGCACGTGCTTCCAGGGCAGCTCGCCTGCGGTCAGTATTCCGGTCTCGTCGCTTTCCTCATTCGAGCTGGCCGCAGGATCGACGCCCACCACTACACGGCGCAGCAGCGGAAAAATCGTGCGCCAGAAGAAGTCCGCATCCTTGAAGCGGGTCTGGTCGATCCACTTGCGCTGGAATAGCGCGTTGGGGTTGTCCTCGAGCAGCTCGGCCATCAGCTCCTGACGACCGAGGCGCGTGCCTTCGTACTTCACAATGATCCGGCTGTAGAATGCCGCCGCCAGGTTCATGCGGTTCTCGTAGGTCGTGCCATTGGTCAGGAAGGTATGCGGCGAGGCGATGAGCGCCTTCAACGCAGGCAGTGGCTTCGGCGTCGTGGTGACGATGGCCTGCGGGTTCTTGCCCAGGCGCAAGCCGAAGCTGGTCTGGTCCCAGGCGTCGTCCAGGTAGCGCCAGCTGGCCAGCTCGTCTGCCCAGACCTTCATGTGCTGCTTGCCGCGCAGCCGCTCAGGCTCGTCAGCTGTAAAGATCAAGCTCACGGCGCCATTCGGCCACTGCAGCTTGCGCTGCGAGGGCAGGTACTTCGGCCGTTCCTCGGGCGGGCAGATGCGCAGAATGCCTGACTCACCCTCGATGCAGATATCTCGCGCATCGTCGGCGGTCGGCGCAATAATGTTCACGAACTCATTGGTCTTGATCCACTCCCGGGTGGTCTCGCTGCCCACCCTGGTCTTGCCGAAGCCGCGCCCGGCCTTCACCATCCAGATCTGCCAATCGCCTGGCGGTATGACCTGGTTGGGCCGCGCCCAGAAGCCCGGGAAGTATTCGCCCCGCTGCGGATCCCAGTCCTGCCAGCCAGTAGCCAGCTTGATCTTATCTTGGTCTGTAAGCTTATCCCAGCGCCCCTTGCGCTTGTCCACAGGCAGCTCGGCAAAGAGCTGCGCTGGCGACTTGCCCTGCCGCTGGTCGATGACTGCCATCGGCACCTACTCTTCTTCTCTGAATAGCTTGCCCATCACCATCGCTACCTGCTGCCCTTGCGCCGCAGCAAAGAATCCCGCGCCCGCCGTCGAGGTCTGCAGCTTGCCCGGCTCGGTAATGTCCATCACCAGCCGCAGCTCGCTCGAGTCCTTCTTCGCCCGCTGTACAAGTCCACGGGCAACCTCGCAGGCCTGCGAGCGGTTCGCCTCGATCCGGTTCAGCTCATTCTGTACTTCAATGCTTACTAATCGTTTACTCCGGTGCGATTGCTTCTGTATGGAATTATCACCCTTCTTAAACTGGTACTGGACAATGGCGGAAGGATCTCCGCGTGGCTTGCCCTTCGGCCTGACCGTACCATCGACATTTATCAGTTTCCGCATATGCGCTTTCCTCGGCTGATCAGCCTTCGATTTTTCGAGGGGTGCAGCCCTGCGAGCCGCACCCCGGTAAAGGAGAACAGCATCGTATCTGTCTTTGGCTATTCCCGGCGATTTTGCGCAAAAATGGCCACGGAAGCAAGGCCTCGGGCCGGGAATTACCAATTACTGAACTGGGGCTGTTTTGAAGAACCCCCTATAGCCGCCGCCGCCTTATCACGACTTCACAGAAATTCAGTTTTCAGTAATTCATAATTCCAGCTTTCACTGAAACCAAAGGTACTTACCTCCGTGGTGAATTACCCACCCGCTTCAGCCCCCTCCCGTGCCCAGGCTGCCCTGCCGTGGGTTCAGAATGCGCAGCCCGGCCCAAAACATGACATTGTCGGTCAATCTTTCGCTAGTAAACCCCTTAATACGTAATTCCGAAGCCAACCATTTGGAAGAGAGCGGTCGGTGCATGCCCTGCGCCTTGCACCACTCGTGGAAATCGGCATAAAGCTCGCTGTGCCTCACCTTGTTGTTATCTTCGCGTGCGCAGCGTTCCAGCATGTACTGTCCGCACAGATCATTCTCTGCATACAGTGCCTTTCCGGCCTTGAGCACCTTCTCTGGCGGCATGAGGTTCTCCTGTTGCCAGAATAGGCAACTGCGCACCGCGTGTGCCAGAATTCCCGGCAGCTCGCCGTACAGCTTCAGCGGCAGTTTGCGGTCGACCTGGGCTTCCGGTATGCGCCACTCGAAGGGAATATAGTGCAAGCGGTCCCAGATGGCGTAGGTGGTCTCACGGATAGGCGGGATCTTATTGGTGACCAGAAAGAGTTTGAACTGCGGCTTGAATTCGAACTCACCCTGGTATAGGTGCCGCGCCCTGGCTGTATCGCCGCCGGTCAGCTCCTTGACCGTGGCTACGTCGAGTGGCTGGCTTTCATCGGCCTCGCTGGCCACCACCACCCTGGCGCCTGCCAGGT
>Ga0306921_10003306_pt1 | contig 16361 bp, 8 predicted proteins | sample sta12Cox44000080_FD_203760 | JGI IMG/M metagenome (GOLD analysis project Ga0306921, IMG submission 203760) | Lab enrichment of tropical soil microbial communities from Luquillo Experimental Forest, Puerto Rico - statoxic.12C.oxic.44.000.080 (v2)... | ecosystem: Environmental > Terrestrial > Soil...
GTCACGGCGACATGCTGGTTCTGGATGAGATCGCGGGCCTTCTCCGCGAACAGCGGCCAGTTGGAGGCCGGATCAACGACCACCGGCTCGAGCTTCCGCCCGAGGACGCCGCCCGCCTCGTTGATCTCTTCGATGGTCATGAGCGCGACGTCCTTGAGCGACGTCTCGCTGATCGCCATCGTCCCCGACAGCGAGTGGAGGATGCCGACCTTGATGGGGCCCTTGTCGTCAGCCGGCGCGGCCGCCGCTGGTGCGGCCGGGCCCGCAGCCGCCGCCGGTTTCGGTTCTTCCGGTTTCTGGCAGCCCATCGCCGAGACCAGCCCCCCCAGAGCGACTATCCCGATTCCCAAGTGGCGCATCATCGTCGGTTGCCTCCCGTTTGCCTCGAGTGTGGACAGGCAGAACGGGGCACCCACGTCGCGACCCGCGCGCCTGTTTCGATGCCGGCGCTGCCATCACGATCACGAGGTGCCGACATCTCTTGCTATGTCGGAGCGACGATAGCGAACGGGGGTCAAGCCAACGTTTCGCGGGGTCACATGTTTCGTTAAATCGAACTGCGGCGGCGCGCACAGAAAGAGAAAAATCCCCGGGCGGGCCGGGGTTTTTCAGAAGCCACGTGCCGCCTGATCGGGCCACGAGTACGAGCGCGCGTAGCGCCACGTTTTGCGCCAAGTGCGCGCGCGGGCGCCGTTGCTGGCGCGCCCGCGCTGACCTGCTTTGCTACCGGACCGCCGTGGCGAACTTGATCGCGCCTTTACCGCCGCCGCCCTCGCCATCGAAGATCGTGAAATAGCCGTTCATGAGCGGCAGACCCAGGATCGACAGTCGCTCTTGGCCCTCGGTGATGGCCACCGCCGCGGCGCCGACCTGCCCCGTGTCGACCTGCCAGTAGTCGCTGGGCTTGACGTCGAGGGTCACGTCCCCGGCGAGGCCCTCCAGGACGAATGTCAGGGTGGGCCAGGTCGCCAGATCGAGGTCCGCGGCCGCGACCAGGCGCCCGCCGATCGCAGTGGCGAGGAGCGTTCGCTGTTCTGGCGCAAACTTTTCCACGATGGCGGCCAACAACGAGGGCCCGAAGTTGAGGCTGTTGGTCCCGCTGTCGACGATGGAGTTGGACGGCATGCCGCGCGGGCCGAGCTTGTGAAGGTTAAGGAGCGAACCACCGACTTTGATCGCCTTGAGGTTCGTGTTGTACCACTCGTCGGCGACGACCTTCGCGACCTGGAAGTCTCCCTTGTAGAGGTCGTTGCTCTCTTCCCCGCCGCCGATGACCAAGACCCCCTGATTGAGCACGTCGTTCTCCCCGCCGCCGCCCTGATGCGTGAACGAGCGACGCGTGAGAAACGACACCCTGTCGAACGCAATGTCCTCATCAGCGAGCTGAGTCAGGAACGGAACCACGGTCGTCTTCTTGCCGCCTCGAACCTGGACCTGCGTGTATCGCTTGGGCCAGGTGGCTTGCGGCAGCTGGAACGCATCGTCGAGAGGTTGGTAGGCGAGGCCTAGGATGCCGTCGGCCCCCCGGAACATGTTCGCTGTCTCTTCATAGGCGACCGCGAGGCTGACCTCGGTCGCGCTGATCGCCGTCGTTCCGGCACCGGCGCCGACCTTCGTCTTGATGACCGCGCCCGTCCAGGAGCTCTTGTCTCCGTACGCGTCGTACTGCGCGAGATCCGTGACCTCGTCTCCGCCCTTGGTATCGGGCTTGTACTTTTGGCCGTCGAGCGCCAGCGCGCTGCTTCCGGTGTCGAGAAGCACGTTCATGGGCTGCTGTTGCGGTCCCACGAGAATGCGGCCCGAATAGTCCCCGCCAAGGAACACGTTCGTGATCGGGATGCGGACAGTCTTTGGCATAGCGGTCTCTCCTGGTTACACGGTTGGCAACGACGACCCCTTGGTTGCCGTGAGACCCCCAGCGCCACTTCCCTCCCGGCAGACGTAGCGTGCCGACCTGCGATGCTTCCGTCAATGCTCCGGGGGTTTACACGGGAGCGACGACCCGCCCGCCGGTAGCCGCCGTCACGCCGCCGCTTCAGGTCGCGCGCGTCGCCGACGGCGCGCCAACCAGGCGAGCGCCGCGAGGGCGAGCGATGACGTGCTCGCCGGCGATCGTCCGGTTCGATCGGACAGCGCGCACGAGCACCCGCCACCGCCACCGGGCGCGGTCCCGCCGTTGCCGGACAGGCCTCCATCTGCACCGCCGCCGCGGCCGCCGCCACCTCCTCCGGCCGACCCTCCGCCGGCTCCGGCGCTGCCACCGCCAGCGCCCGCGCCGCCGCTCCCGCCGGCGCCCGCGTTCCCGTTCGAGCCGCCCGCGCCTGCGTTCCCGCCAGCACCCGCGCTCCCGCTCGAGCCGCCAGCGCCTGCGTTCCCGCCAGCGCCCGCGCTCCCGCTCGAGCCGCGAGCGCCTGCGTTCCCGCCAGCGCCCGCGCTCCCGCTCGAGCCGCCAGCGCCCGCGCTTCCACCCGCACCCGCATTGCCGGCAACCCCGGCGCTTCCACCGGCACCGGCAGCCGATCCGCCGACGCCGCCCGAACCGCCATTGCCCGCGACGCCGCTTCCGGCCGCGCCACCGCTGCCTCCGCCCGCGCCGCCGCCTCCGGCCGCGCCCGACGCGTCGAGCGCGTCGGCCGATCCGCCGTCGGTGATCGCGGTTGCGATGCACGCAGGCTTCCCGTCGCCGCCGACGCCGGCCATGTACCCGGGGTTGCCGCAGCTGCACGTGTAGCTCGTCGCGGGCGGGCCGGCGTCATTGCATGCGTTGCCAGCCTGCGAGCTCACGCAGGCGGCGTTCGCGGCGGGGGTGCATGTCGAGCAGCCGTTTCCAGTGTCGAGGAAGCCGGTCTTGCACATGGCGGTGATGGCGAGGCTGGGACCCATGCCGGCGACCTCGCGCGAGTAGAACCGCTGCGCCTGCCCGGTCGTCCCCTCCGTGCTGCTGCTGATCCGCCAGCCCTGATTGACGGTGGCGCCGTCGAGCCACGACTGGACGTCGGCGACCAACCCCACGCCGACGGCCGTGGAGTCCCAGGTGACGGTCGCCCCGATTGACGCGGGAACGGAGGTGGTGGTGCTCGCGGCGGCGACAGGGGTCGCGCCCGACCACGGGGTCCCGCCCGTGCAGTTCGGCTGATTCCAGGTCGCGCCGGTCGTGCCGCACGGCTGTCCGACCGTGTTCATCGTCGTACCGTCGCCGAAGCCGTTCCCCTCCGACCACGCCACGCCGATCGCCTGCAGCGATTCCGTCGCCGCGGTCGGCGGCATCGTGTCGTTGATGCCGACGCCGCGCGTCACCATGGTCAGCGTCGCGCGGGTGACCGTCGTGCGCGCCTCCAGCTCGGGCGGCATCGTGAACCTCACCAGCCCGCGCATCACGCCGCTCTGCCCGTTCGTGCCTGTGTAAATCGACGGGCTCGTGCCGTTGTTGTTGTCGGGGACCGCGCTGTTGATGAACGTGTCGGCGGCGGGCGCCAGCGTCAGCGTCAGCGCGGACGTGACGGTCGTGATCGGCTCCGACGGAGCCGACGGCTCGCGCGCGGCGCACCCGGCCAGCAGGCTGGCAATACCGATCGAGGTGGCGACCACGCGCATGCGACGACGTATACCACCAACTCGCGGCGGGCCAGCGCGAGCGTGGCCTCCTCGGCGCCGGCCGAGCTAGGGAACCGGGACGTGGGCGGCGGAGCGGTGGATGTGGAGGAGGGAGTCGCGGGGCACGGGGAGGTCGGCGGGAGCTCCAACCGGCACGCGGGGGTCTTGACCCTTGATGAGCGGCCGGAGCTCGAAGGTCGCCGCCGCATAGGCTTCTGGCGTCGCGAGACGCTCGAACATGGGGTAGAGGAGGTGCTCTTCCTTGGCGTTGTGCTCGGCGAGCACGGCTTCGAGCGCGTCGGTCGTCTCCTCCATCGGGTGCTCGTTCTCGAGACCGACCTCGACGACATCGAGGAGGTCACGGATCCGAGCGTGGTCGCCGCGCACGACGGCGGGCGGCCCGTAGTTGACCTGCCACTCCGATCCGACGTCCGCGAGGAGGATCTCCTCTTCGAGGCGCATGTGCTCCTCGAGCTCCCGGCGGAACAAGGAGAATTTTCGTCGCGCCTCACCCCAGCTCCCGACCTCCACGTCGATCTCGATGCGATCGAGCATGTCGTCGAGGCGGTGATGGTGCTGCTCCAGCGCCACCGATACGGTCTCTTGGGCCGGGTCCGCGCTGGTCGGTCCGTTGCCATGAATGTCGTGGGTCGTCATCGAGCACCTCGTCGCCCCTGGGAGCAGCAACTCTCGTTCCAGCGCCGCCGAAGCCGAGGCGCCCGCTGTCCCTTGGATGGAGCGCGAAATCGGTGCACGCCACGCAGGCGCAGGCGCGCGGATTGCGCGCCGCAGTCGGCTCGGCGGTTCGCGAGCGGGACATAGGATGGCCGCACTCCCGTCCGGGTCGCTCTCCTCCTGCGCGGCACGGTCGATGCAATGTCCACGGGCGCCCCCAGGAGAAGACAAAATGACCGCCGGGGAAGATCGAAGAAGTCGCGCTTCACAGGTGCCGGCTCTCGCCGCGCACCGTCGGATTCTGGAGCAGCATATGGAGCTGCGCCGGTTACTGGCTCTGGGGCTCGTGCAGACGTGCATGCCGACGTACGACCAGCGTTCGGCACTGCCCGGGCTGGTCGGCGCGATCGGGAAGATGGTCGGGGAGCAGCTATCGGACGAGGGAAGCACGCCTGTGCCGCTGCTAGAGGACGCCCTACCCGGGGAGTCCTGGCGCCTGCAGCGGCTACACGAAGCGCGTGTCCAGCACCGTCGAGATCTGCACGCGCTCCGCGCCCTGTCCCCGACGGACGATGGTACCGCGCTCGCGAACCGGTTCGACAGCCTGGCGCGCAGGCTGCTCGTCCACATGGCCGACGAGGAGCGAGCGCTGACCCTGGCCGTCGCGGCTCTCGACGAGCGCGCGCCGCGCGGCTGCGCGAAGTGCGGGCCAGGGTCAGCGATCTTGTCGCGCGACGCTCGTCGAGCAGCGCGTGCGGGCGACTACTGGCTGGGCAGCCCGTAGGAGAGGACGCGGTCGGTCGCCACGAAGACCTGCCCCTCGTTGACCGTGGGCGTGATGAACTTCGCGCCCTGGCCGAGCTCATCGACGGCCGTGTGCCACAGCACGGTCATCGTCGTCCCGTCCACTGCGTAGAGGATCGGGTGCGCGATGTTGACGCCGTCTGCGGCCATCTCGGCCAGCGAGCTCTCGGCGTCGATCACCCAGAGCATCGGGTTGGTCGAGCCGTCGCTCGTGACGACGGGCGAGCTCGGGTTCAGGAGCGCCAGCGTGGTCTCCTCGGCGTCCGCCGTTAGGAACGCGGGCTGGCCGGGCGAGATGTTGATCTTGAGCCGGAAGATGTCCGGCGGCGAGTCGAGGAGCGCTCCCCCGACGCCGGTCGGCGCCTTGGTGTTCCCGGTCACGTAGACGTAGTTGTTGACCGAGTCGGTGAAGAACGCGGGCGTGGTGTGCATGCGCGAGATGACCTTCGTCGCTGACGCCTGGTAGGGCCCGAAGACGTTGAGCGGGCCGACCGTGCCGAACTGCGCCTGCACGTTCGTCCCGAGCAGCGACAGATCCGTCGTCGGATCTTCGCTGCAGCCCTGGCGCGTGTTGAGCACCGACGACAAGTTCGATCGATCGACGAGGTACACGTTGCCTTGCTTCGAGCCGAGCACGGCCAGTCGGGGCGTGCTGGTCGTGGTGGGATCGAGCGTGATGAGCACCGGGGCGGCGCCGCTCAGGTCGGTGTCCTGCGCTTCCATGTCGCAGTAGTTGAACGGCGTGTACCGTCCGGTGAGCCCCAAGGTGCTGCCGGGGGCGAACGCCAGCAGCGACTCGCCGTACACGTGCGGCGTGGGGCCCAGGCCGACCGGACTGTTTCCGGTGGTCATGAACATCGTTCCGTCGTCGTCGACGGCCGCCCCGAACTGGCCCCACATGCCGGCGTTGGCGATCTGCCTGGTCATCGCCGCGCCCGAGAACGAGCTCACGACCGCCGCTGCGTTGGTGTCGACCACGACCATCCAGCCGGCCGCGAGATCGCGCAGCCCGCCGAAGGGCACGTAAAGGAGCGACCTGTCGCGGCTCAAGTTGAGCGCGCTGCGCTGCACGACGCGGCCATTGACGTCGAACGTGAAGCTGCCCGGCCCGTTCTGGTTGACCGGCTCGAGGACCCCGTCGTTGATGGTGACCGGCCAACCGGGGAGGACGCTGCCGTCGGCCAGGCTGACCGCGAAGACCTGCCAGCCCGCCGTCGCGTCCGCGGAGGTGACGTAAATCCGCGCCGGCCTCGCCGTGACGTCGATGACCGGGGTGCTGAGCACACCGATCGGAAAGAACGGGTGGACCGCGCTGCCGGTCCCCCTGACGATCGCGGGCGTGGTGAGCTGGGTCTTCCAGAGAATGGTGCCCGCGGGGGGCGCGCCGACGTCGTTCACGGACGGAGCGCTGATCGCATAGATGAAACCGTTTCCGGTGGCGGTGACGAGCACCGTGAAGCGGCTGGCGAAGCCGGGCATCAGCACGTTTTTGACGACGAGCGGCGACGCCCACGCCGTCGGCGGATACGTGGTCGTCGTCCCGTCGGCATTTGTCACCGTGAACGAGTCGAGCACGGGCGACTGCCATTGCTGCGTCAGACCCTCCCGCGCGACCGCGCTCGGCGACAGCTTCGGCTCGGCCGCGTTCCAGCCGCTTCGCGAGCGGGTGTTCGTGACGGTCACGATGTCGCCGTCGCCGGCGGTGCTTCCCCCTGAACGCGCTGCTTGAACCTCGGTTTTGGCGGTGGGATCGGGCGAAGAGCAACCTCCCGTCGAAGCTCCGAGCGCCAGTGCGAGACCCGCGGGCGCCGCGCAGAGGAGGGCAGCGCGACGGGCCCAGGCCGCCACCGGGCCTATGAACGCGAGCGGCGCTCCTCGTCCAGAGTCGCTGTCTTCAGCATGCGTCGTCATCGCCTCGTACTTTCGCTCTGTCCATCTCGTCATGTGATCCTCCCCACGTGTAGGGGCCCCGGGGTTTCGGGCCCTTTCGGGCGCGCAGGATAAACCGAGCCGGGCCGTTAGTCAGCATCCTTAACAAGCTCCCGCGCACGTTTGCGCGGGCCGCGGGAAATGGCGCTGAGGTACGCCCTCTGTCCGGTCGGTCCGGGTGTGGATCAGCGGAGCGGAAGACACTAATGATACCCGTCGCGTTTGTGACTTTGTAAAACGCGGGCAATGCCACGAGGGGGCAGCCCTGCTCGGCGAGTCGGCGCTCGATCTTCTCGCGCGTCTGCTCGTCGAGCAGGCCTGCGGACCCCGCACCGAGTCTATCGACTCGGGTGACTTACTGGTTGGGTAGACCGTAGGCGAGGACGCGGTTGGTCGCCACGAAGACCTGGCCGTCGTTGACGGTGGGCGTGATGAACTTCGCGCCCTGGCCGAGCTCGTCGACGGCGGTGCGCCACAGCACGGTCATCGTCGTCCCGTCGACCGCGTAGAGGATCGGGTGCGCGATGTTGACGCCGTCTCTGGCCATTTCCGCCAGCGAGCTCTCGGCGTCGATGACCCAGAGCATCGGGTTGCTCGGGCCGTCGCTGGTGACGACCGGCGAGCTCGGGTTCAGCAGCGCGAGCGTGGTCTCCTCGGCGTCCGGCGTGAGATACGCGGGCTGGCCGGGCGTGGTGTTGATCTTGAGCCGGAAGATGTCCGGCGGTGAGTCCAAGGTTCCGGCGACGTTGTTCTTCGTGTTCCCGGTGACGTAGACGAAGTTGTTGACCGAGTCGCTGAAGAACGCGGGTGTCGTGTGCATGCGCGAAACGACCTTCGACGCTGCCGCCTGGTACGGGCCGAACACGTTCAGCGGGCCGACCGTGTTGAACTGCGCCTGCGGATTCGGCCCGAGGAGCGACTGATCCGTCGTCGCATCTCCACTACAGCCCTGGCGCTGGGAGAGATCCGCCGACAAATTCGCGCGATCGACCAGGTACACGTTGCCTTGCTTCGAGCCGAGCACGGCCAATCGGGGCGTGCTGGTGATGGCGGGATCGAGCGTGATGAGCACCGGAGCGGCGCCGCTGAGGTCGGTGTCCTGCGCTTCCATGTCGCAGTAGTTGAACGGCGTGTACCGTCCCGTGAGCCCCAAGGTGCTGCCGGGGGCGAACGCCAGCAGCGACTCGCCGTAGACGTGCAGCGCGGGGCCCAGGCCGACCGGGCTGTTGCCGGTGGTCATGAACATCGTCCCATCATCGTCGACGGCAGCCCCGAACTGTCCCCACATACCGGCGTTCGCGATCTGCCTGGTCATCGCTGCGCCGGAGAACGAGCTCACGACCGCCGCCGCGTTGGTGTCGACCGTGACCATCCAGCCGGCCGCGAGATCACGCAGGCCGCCGAAAGGGATGTAAAGCAGCGATCGGTCCGGGCTCAGGTTGAGCGCGCTGCGCTGCACGACGCGGCCTTTGGCGTCGAACGTGAAGCTGCCCGGCCCGTTCTGATTGACCGGCTCGAGCACCCCGTCGTTGATGGTGACCGGCCAGCCGGGCAGAACGCTACCGTCGAGCAGGCTGACCGCGAAGGCCTGCCAACCCGCCGTCGCATCTGCGGAGGTGACGTAAATCCGCGGCGGTTTCGCGTGGGCGTCGATGACCGGGGTGCTGAGCACGCCGATCGGGAGGTACGGATTGACCGCGCTGCCGGTCCCCCTGACGATCGCCGGGGTGGTGAGCTGGGTCTTCCAGATGATGGTGCCGGGCGCCGGAGCGCCCATGGCCAGGTCGTTCCCGGACGGCGCGCTGATCGCGTAGATGAACCCGTTTCCGGTCGCCGTGATGAGCACCGTGAACTTCTTGGCGAAGCCGGGCATGGCGACGTTCTTGACGACGAGCGGCGACGCCCACGCCGTCGGCGGAAACGTGTCCATCGTGCCGGTGGCGGTGTTGAGGCCCGTGAACGAGTCGAGCACGGGCGACTGCCATTGCTGCGTCAGGCCCGCCGCCCCGACCGCGCTCGGCGAGAGGGTGTGCTCGGACGAATTCCAGCCGCTGCGGGAGCGGCTGCCCGTGATGGTCACGATGTCGCCGTCATGCGGGGAGTCTGCGGCCGCACGCGACGTTTGCACGTCGGGCGCGGAGGAAGGGGAAGAGAGGCAAGCTGCCGTCGAAGCGCCGAGCGCCAGCGCGAGGCCTGCGGGGGCCGCACAGCGGAGCGCAGCGCGACGGGCCAGGGCCGCCACCGTGTGTCGGAATGCTTGGTTGGGCTCGATCTCGGCATCCATCTTCATCGGCTCCCTTCTCTTCATCGTGATCCCTCCACGTGTAGCGGCCGCCTGCTGGGGGTAGTCGGTCCAGCAGGATAAGCTGAAGCGAAGCATTTCGTCAGTAGTGTAAACAAAGGTCCGTCGCGTCAACCGCCTGCGTCGGTGGTCACCGTGCCCGAGTTCGGAGGTCGGCATACCCTGCGGTTCAGCGGACCGTCGACGAACCAATCGGATGCTGGACACCGGTCTTTAGAGTGAGCCTCCGGCGCCCACCGACGGCTCACCCGTCGCGAAGAACACGTCCGGTCGCGGCCTCGCAGGACGTGCGCTCGCGCCCGGCAATGTAGCTCGCGGGCGTCTAAGGTGCGACGGTCAGGCCGCTGCGCGCGCGGAGGCGCTGCGCCGGCTCCGACATCCAGAAGCGGAGGAGGTCCCCGCTGTCCTCGGGGGCGGGGCGACGGTTCGCGGCTCCGGCGGCGAGCGCGTCGGTCACCAGCGCCAGACCGGACATCGCCGCGGCCAAGTCATCGGCCAGGACCGCCGCGGCGCGGTTCAAGGTCCGCGCGATCGCGCGCTGCCAGGACTTCACGTCGCCGAGCGGCGCGGCCGCGTACTCCGCCGCCGCTTCTTCCTGGGCCTTGCGCCACCGCCGCGACTGGGCCTTCCTGATCCGCTGCGCGAGGTCGTCGATCTGAGGGCTCTGACCGCCGAAGTCGGGCAGGACGGCGCGCGTCGCCGCGATGAGGACACGTTCGAGGTCGGACGTGGTGAGGATCAGCGCCGGATGCAGCCCCATCGACACCGCGATGAGGGCGCGGGAGAGAAGGAAGACCTGCTGCGCCTCGGACAGCGAACGTAGGCGATCGCTCACGATGAGGGATACCGGGTCGGTCAATCCGACGGTGACCGGCGGCGCCGAGCCGGCGTGGACGTAGGCGTCGCACTCGACGTTGAGGATGGCGGCGAGCTGGTCGATGCGCGCGCGGAGCGGGTGCGCATGGCCGCTGGCGAGGCGATCCTTTCGGGACAGGCCGAACCGCGCGAGGTCGGTCGCGAAGATCTTGGCCAGGCACTCGGCGCACGACGCGAGCAGCGCGGTCGCCGGCAGCGAGACGGCGCGCTGGAGAGCCAGGGTCGCCACCTCGTCGCGTCCGAACGATCCTTCCGCGACCCTGCCGGGCCTGGGCGGGGCGACGCGAATGAGCTCGAGGTCCTCCTCCCGGGCGTCGCCGAGCGCGACGAGCGCGCTCGCAGCCAGGCGCGCCTCCCCCGGACGCCCCAGGTCCCGATACACCTGCGCGAGCGCGCGCCAGAGCTCGGTCTGGCGCTCGCCCTTCTCGAGCACCTCCTGGATGAGCAGCGCCGCGCCCTCGGGCTGGCCGGCCGCGCCCAGGCGTCGCAGCAGCTCTTGGGTCACGCGCGGGTCGCCGTCGGCGATCGCCAGCGCCTCCTGCAGCACCTCGACGGCCTTGCGCGGCAGGCCCATGTGGTCGCCGTAGGTGGCCGCCAGCGCGAGGTACGACGCCACCTTGGCGGCCGGCGCGCCGTCGCCGCGCAGGTGCGCGTCGAGCGCGGCCGCGAACTTCGCCCACAGGGCGCCGCCGGTGATCGTGCTCTGGAACTCCGCCGCGGCGTCACCCGCCGCGCCCTCGATCGCGATCGCCTCGGTGAGCGCCTGCTCGGCCGCCGCGGCGTCGCCCCGCTTCCGCGCCACGGCGGCCATCAGCACCAGGGCGGCGGCGCGCTCCGCCTCGTCGGCCGCGGCGTCGAGCAGCTCGCGCACCGTCGCCTCCGCGGCGTCGATCTCGCCGGCGCGCAGCTGCTGCTTGACCAGCTGGCGTCGCGCCACCGGGTGCCCGGGGGCCAGCTCCAGGGCGGAAAGCAGCGCGGTCCGCGCTTTCTCGGGGCTCGCCAGCCGCTCGTCCCAGAGCACGGCGAGCGCGAGCAGGGTGTCGGCGCGCTCGGCCGGTGTGATCTCCAGACGGATCAGCGTCTCGAGCGCCGTCGCCGCTTCGGACCACTGGGCGTTGGCGCGGAAGATCCGTGCCAGCGCGCGATGCGCGGCCGCGCCGTCGGGGCTGATCTTGAGCGCCCGCCTGAGGGCGGCAACCGCCGCGCCGCCGCCGTGCGCCCGATGTTCGTGGACCTCGGCCACCGCGAGCCACAGGCCCGCCTGCCGCTCGGGATCGCGCGCCGCGCTCGCGGCCTTGGACAGGACGTCGACCAGACGTTCCACGCGTCCCGCCGCCTCGAGCGTCCTGCCGAGCGCCTCGGCCGCCGGGGCGCTGTCGGGCCACAGCTCCAGCGCGCGCTCGAGATCGTCAGCGGCACCGACCGCCGCCCGCGCATCACCGGCCTGCTCGAGGCACAACGTCGCGCTGCGGACCAGCAGGGCCGACGCCTGCTCCGGCGTCGTGGTCAGGGCCGCCTCGCGCCGCAGCGCCTCGACCAAGGCCGCCGCGTCGGAGGTGGTCTCGGCCAGACGGGCCAAGCCCCGTACGGCGGACAGGTTCTCGGGCTGCTTGCTCAAGACGCCCCGATACGCGGCCATCGCCTCCGGGTGCTCCGCGGCCTCGAGCAGCTGCGCCAGCCGCAGCTGGTACTCCGCGGAGACGGTCGCGTCGGTCTCGATCTCCGCCAGACGCCCGTAAACCCGCGCCAGGATCGCGTCGTCCCCTCTGTCGCGGGCCGCGTCACCGAGGCGGCGCCACGCGTCCGCGTCGTCGGGGGCGAGGGCGAGAATCTGTTCGTAGATGCTCGCGCGGTACTCGGGGCCACCGGCGCCGCTGATCTCGTGCACGCGCGCCAGCTCGCGCAGCGCCCCCAGCCTCGCGCCGGGCTCCGCGAACGCCTCCGCCTGTCGAGCGTAGACCCCCGCCAGAGCCCCCCAGTCGCCCACTCGCGTGTAGAGGTCTTCGAGCGCGACCAGGGCAGCGCAGGGGGCGTCGGGCACCAGCGCTTCGAAGCACGCGACGGCGCGCGCGTCGTCGTGCAGGTGATCGCGCCAGATCTCGCCCTGCCGCATGAGCAGGCTCGCCCGTCGGCGCTGGTCCGTCGTCGTCTCCGTCTCGCGCGCCAGGTGCTCCAGGACCTGGGTCCACTCCCGGGCGCGCTCGAGGACCCGCGCCAGGGCCAGCGCCGCCGGACGGTACCCCGGCACCTCGACGAGCGCCCGGCGATAGAACTCGATCGCCTGGACGTCGCTGTCGAGGTGCTCCTCGTAGAGCTCGCCGATGCGGTACGCGGTGAGCCCGCGCGGGACCGGCGACTCGAGGCCCGCCAGGTGCTTCTCGAGCGTCAGCGCCAGCTCCTGATAGGCGCCCGATTGGCGCAGCAGGCGCACGAGCGCGCTCAGCGCGGGCCGATGCGCGGGCGCCAGGTCGAACGCCTCCTGGTAGTGCGCGATCGCCTCCATCGACTTCCCCATCTGCCGCTCGGCGAGCTCGCCCATCTTCACGAGCAGCGCGACGCGCGCGCGCACGTCGTCGGTGGCGTCGAGCTCGCGCCGGTACATCTTCAAGAGGTCGTCCCATTGCCCGGCGCGGTAATGGATGCGTCCCAAGCTGGCCAGCGCCGGGACGAAGCTGGGGTCGATGTCCAGCGCCTTGAGGAAGCGCTGCTTGGCGGCGTTCTGGTCGCCGATCTGCTCGTCGAGGATGCTGCCGGCGCGGTGAAGCAGGCCGAGGACCATGTCGGTCTCCTGCGTGAGCTCGGCCTCGCGCTCCAGGCAGGCGACCAGCTTGTCGTACTGGCCCGTCTTCTCGAGGACGCGCTCCAGGGCGTGCAGGGCGCCGAGGTTGTCGGACTGCAGATCGAGGATCCGCCGGTAAGCGTGCGCCGCCTGGGCCCCGTCGCCGAGCGCCTCCTCCCACAGGCCGCCCACGTTGAACAGGTGGGCCACCTTCCATTCGACCGACGGTGTCTCGTCGATGGCGCGCTCGTAGATCTCGACGAGCTCGCGGTATTGACCCGACTGGGCGTAGAGGCGGACGAGCGCCTTGAACGACGCCGGGAACCCGGGCACCAGTGCCAGCGCCTGCTCGTGCTGAAGCGCCGCCTCCGCCGGGCGCCGCAACCGCTGCTCGAGGATCTCCGCGGCGCGGGAATGCGCGGCGGCGCGCTGGGCCGAGCTCCCGCCGGCGCCCGCCTCGGCCAGGTGCATGCTGACCAGCCCCAGCCAATCCTGTCGGGCCGTCAGCAGCTTTCCGAGGGACTGCAAGAGCGGTGTGTGCGTGGCGTCGAGGGCCAGCGCGTCGCGGTAGCACTGCTGGGCCTCGTCGGGGCGGCCGAGATCTCCTTCGTAGACGCGCCCCAGCGTGTGCAGGAGCGCCACGCGATCGGGCGTCTGGGTGGTCACCTCCACCAGCGCGCGGAGGGAGCGGGCCAGCGCCTCCGATTCGCCGAACTCCTGGTGCAGGCGCACCAGCTCCTCGAGGACCAGCGGATCGCCGGGCGCGCGGGCGATGGCCTCCTGCAGCGCCGCGGTGGCTTCCCGGCGATTTCCCAGGCGGTCGGCGTGAACCCGCGCCGACCGATACAGCGCCAGCGCCTGATCGATCGCGTCGCCGCCGCGGGCCGCCATCTCGCCGAGCAGCGCGATGAGCACGCTCCAATCCCGGCGGCTCGTGGCGATGACCTCCAGCGCCTCCTGCGCGCCCGCGGCGTCGGGGTCGACCTGCAGGGCGGCGACATAGGTCTCCGCCGCGGGGCCCGCGTCCTCGAGACTGTTCGCGAGGACCTGTGCGCGTCTGACCATCAGCGCCGACCGAAGCGACGCGTCGCCCGTGACGGCGTCCGCCGCGCGCTCGTACGCCTGGACCAGCGAGCGGTGCTCCTGGGACGCCTGGTAGCAGCGCTCGAGCGCCTTTAGAATCGTCGCGCTGGTGGGATCCAGCTTCAGGGCTTCAAGGTAGGCGGCGCGCGCCCCGACCTCGTCGCCGAGCGTCTCCGTCAGGTAGCGTCCCTTCTGATAGAGCAGCGCCGCCCTCTGCTTGGGGTCGGCGACGACGCGCAGCTCGGCGTCCCAGAGCGGCAGCGCGTCAGCGAAGCGCTTCAGGTCCACCAGAACCCGCCGCGCGCCGCGGATGCTCGCCAGGTGGTCGGGCGACTGCTCCAGGGCGGCTTCGTAATGGCGGAGGGCAGCCGCCTTGTCGCCCTGCACGACGTCGTGAGTCCTGGCGATCTCGTGGTGCAGGCGAGCGGCGCGGTCCGGCAAGGGGGCTCGGGCGAGCTCGGCCTCGCAGGTGGCGATCACGGCCGCCGCCGAGGCCTGCGGATTGTCGATGACCACCAAGAGATCGTCGGCGATCTCGTCGGCTTCGGTGATCTCCACGGAAGGCGGCGGTGGGACGGCCGCCTGGCGACGGTGCTCCGGCATGGCGAGTGGACATCGTCAGTCGCGGCCGTTCGCCTGAGACCGCCGCGACACGAACCTGGCGCACCCGGGCCGTCGGTTGGCAGGGTGCGGGGGGGTCCCTCAGAGACGACGCCCAGCCCGGAAGCCGAGCGCGGGCCAGGCGTGGTTCGCCGTCGCGGTGGCGCCGCCCGTGCTCCCGGCGGGCGTATCGAGATCGAAATGCGAGAAGAGCCCCGCGCCGATGCCGATCGTCGGTCCCAGGCGCCACGGGCCCTGGGTCTTGAGATCGACGAACAGCTCGACCAGCGCGACCGGGCCGTTCCAGCTCCGTTTCGAGGTGACGCCGGCGTCGACCAGCTCGGTCGTCAACCACTCCCAGCCGACCTCGACGTCCACCTCGGGCCTCGCGTGGCGCCAGGGCGGGAGGGCGCGCACGATGCCGACGCCGATCGAGAGATCGCGACCGACGCTCGAAAGGCAGTCGGAGGTGTCGGCGCAGAGAGTGGGAACGTTCGGCGCGTAGACGATGCCGGCCCGGACGGCCCAATGGTCGCTGAGGTCGTAGGCGGCCGCGAGCGCGAGCGGAACAATCCCGAAAGAAACGTCCCGCGTGTCCGTCCCCTGCTCGGCGCTGCCCAGCGGGTACGCGTACCCCAGCTGGCCGGTGACGACGAAGCGGGCGGCGGTGAACCCTGCGTCGGGACCGTCGGCCGCCGCAGCGGGCGACGCCACGAGCGCCACCAGGATGGCGCCGCGGACCCCAGGGAGCGCCACGGGGAGCCTCACAGGCTCGCGGGAGCCGCGTCGGTGACACGCCAGACGCTTCCCTGGTCCTGGTCACACCACCACGCGTGGCCGGCATCGTCGGCGACGGCGCAGTGGGTGCTCCCGGCCGCGTTCACGCGGCTGACGAAGCTGAGCGATCCCGCCGCCGACACGCCGAGGGTGACGAGGCACCCACAGGCGCTGCCCGCCAGGTAGAGGTGGCCCAGCTGCGGCGCGTACCCGATCACGTCGAACCCCGAGCCCCGCGCCATCGTGGACAGCATCTTCCCGCCGTTCGCGACGTCGAGGACCGAAGTCGTCCCTTCCGAGCAAGAGGCGAACAGGAACCCGCGACCCTCGTCGAGGGCGATGCCTCGCGAGGCGGCGCAGCCATTCTGCCATTCGCTCAGGATGGCGCGCGTCGCCACGTCGATCGCGATCGTCGTGGCCTGCCACCGGTGGGTGTAGGCACGGCCGCGCTTGTTGTCGATCACCAGCGACTCCGGGCCGTTCGTCACCGCCACGACGGCGGCGTGGACGGGTGCGACCTTCGGATCGGCGTCGAGGGTCAGGATCTCGATCTGGTCGGCGCTCGGCTCCGTGACCCAGAGCTCGTTCGTCGCGGCGACGTAGCGGACGTAGTCGGGGCCCGAAGCGAGCGCCACGGACGACACGATGGCGCCGGCGCCGGGGTCGACGACGTCGAGCTTCCCGGTGGTGCGATCGGTGACATACAGGAGCCCGTTCCCCTCGTCGACGGAGGTCGGGCCGTCATCGTGGTCACCCGAGTAGCCGGCGACGGTTCCGAAGCCGGGAATCGAGGTGACCGCCAGGGTGTCGGGATCGACGAGGTCCAGCGTTCCGGTTCGCCCCGCGGGGACCAGGACGCGGTGGAGCGATGGCGAATAGCGGAGGTCATCGAAGCCGATGCCCGGGGCGGCTGCGGGAAGGGTCACCCGCTGACCCACGGGC
>Ga0306921_10003308_pt1 | contig 16360 bp, 8 predicted proteins | sample sta12Cox44000080_FD_203760 | JGI IMG/M metagenome (GOLD analysis project Ga0306921, IMG submission 203760) | Lab enrichment of tropical soil microbial communities from Luquillo Experimental Forest, Puerto Rico - statoxic.12C.oxic.44.000.080 (v2)... | ecosystem: Environmental > Terrestrial > Soil...
CAGCGCCGCGGACCCGATCGCGAACACCGCGAGCACCGCCCAGTGTGAGGGGCCATACGCGGAGAACTCCCGCTTCGCAGAGATCAGCGCCACCACCTCCGCGGTGTGGTCACCCATCGCCCCCACAATATCGGCCGGGATCACCCCCGCAGCGACGACGCCAAGACTGTGGTCACTTCGCGTGTATCGGAATAGACGAGATACGAGCCTCTCAAAAGTCTGTGTCGGAATCACCGTGAACGCCGACGGCCCTCGTCTAAGTGTTCAACCGGCTATCTTTAGAGGACGCTTAACGCGGGGGCCAGGACTGGCGGAGGGTCGGGTGACGGCCATAGCAGCGTGCCGCACGTGTGGCACCGAGCCTCTAGAGAACGCCCGGTTTTGTCACGGCTGTGGCTCACCAGTCCAAGCGGGCGATATCCACGCGGAGTACAAGCAGGTCACGGTTCTCTTCGCCGACGTGGTGCACTCGATGGACATCGCAGCTGCGGTTGGTGCTGAGCGGTTGCGGGAGATCATGGCCGGGCTGGTGGATCGTGCTGCGGTGGTGGTGAAACGCTATGACGGCACGGTGGACAAGTTCACCGGCGACGGCATCATGGCGGTGTTCGGTGCGCCGGTGCCGCTGGAGGATCACGCCCTGCGGGCATGCCGGGCGGCGTTGGAGATCCATAGCGCCATCAGCGATCTAGCCCAGCAGGTTTCGGCCCGTGATGGCGCTGAGCTTCAGTTGCGGATCGGGCTGAACTCCGGGCAGGTCATTGCCGGGGAGATCGGTTCGGGTGCAGCGGGTTACACCGCCGTCGGTGAGCAGGTCGGCATGGCTCAGCGGATGGAATCGGTGGCCCCGCCGGGTGAGGTGATGCTGAGCGCGTCCACAGCGCGATTGGTTGATGGCGCTGTGACTCTCAGCGAGCCTGAGTTGGTTCAGATCAAGGGTGCCAACGCGCCGGTGTCCGCCCAGCGGCTGCTGGGCATGGGGGATGGGCATCGTGCTGTCGGGCGTCGTGAGTCGAGTCTGGTCGGTCGGCGCTGGGAAATGTCCACCGTTGAAGGCTTGTTGGACCGTGCAATCGATCGCCACGGCGGTGTGGTCGGCGTGGTGGGGTCACCCGGCATCGGTAAGAGCCGTTTGGTGCGCGAGGTTGCCGCGATGGCTCGTCGCCGCAACGTGGAGGTGTTCATCACCTTCTGCGAATCGCACGCCACCGACGTTTCGTTTCGTGTCGTGACCCGGCTGTTGCGCACTGTTGCGCAAGTCAGCGGCCTCGATGATCAGGCCGCTCGGACACGTCTGCGCGAACGGTTTCCCGACGCCGATCCGGAGGACATGCTGCTACTGGATGACCTGTTGGGCATCGCCGATCCGGACGTTGAGTTGCCCAAGATCGATCCGGATGCGCGGCGGCGGCGATTGACCGCGCTGGTCAATGCCGCGACGTTGGCCCGCGAATCCCCGAGGGTCTACGTCATCGAGGATGCCCATTGGATTGATGAGGTCAGCGAGGCGATGCTGGCCGCCTTCGTCATGGTGATCCCGCAGACGCCCTCGCTGGTGCTGGTCACCTACCGACCCGAGTATCGGGGTGCATTGACCCGAGTGGCAGATGCCCACACCGTTGCCCTTGCACCGCTGAATGATTCAGAAACCATGGCGCTGGTCTCCGAGCTGCTCGGTCACGACCCCTCCGTTGGCGAGCTGGGCCACAAGATCGCCGAGAGGGCCGCCGGTAACCCGTTTTTCGCCGAAGAGATCGTGCGCGAACTAGATGAGCGCGGCGTGCTGCACGGGCAGCCCGGCGCTTACAAGTCGACCGCGGAAGTCGCCGAGGTGACTGTGCCCGCCACGCTGCAGGCGACCATCGCTGCTCGCATCGACCGACTCGAACCGAAAGCCAAGCGCACGCTCAGCGCAGCGGCGGTCATGGGCTCGCGTTTCAGCCGGGGCCTGCTCGAAACGCTGGGCATTGACCCTGCCCTGGAGGATCTGATGGTGGGCCAGCTCATCGATCAGGTCATCTTCACCCGGCAACCCGAGTATGTGTTCCACCATCCGCTGATTCGCACGGTGGCCTACCAGTCACAGCTCAAATCGGATCGCGCCGAGCTGCACCGGCGACTGGCGACCGCAATCGAATCGCGTGACCCGGCAACGGTCGAGGAGAATGCGGCGCTGATCGCCGAGCATCTGGAGGCCGCCGGTGATGTGCACACCGCCTACGGCTGGCAGATGCGGGCCGCAACGTGGGCCACCAACCGCGACATCGCCGCCGCCCGACTGAGCTGGGAGCGTGCCCAAAAGATCGCCGACGCAGTGCCCGCCGAGGACCCGAACCGGCTGGAAATGCGCATTGCCCCACGCACCATGTTGTGCGGGACCGCCTGGCGAGTCCATGACCATGCGGCAAGGGACCGCTTTAAGGAGTTGCAGCAGTTGTGCACCGCCGCCGGGGACAAGGCGTCACTGGCCATCGCGATGGCAGGGCTGGTCATGGATCACGCGCATCAGGACCGGGTGCGCGAGGCGTCGCAGCTGGCATCGGAAGCGATGGCCCTCATCGAGTCGATCGGCGATGCGACCTTGACGGTGGGGCTGTCCGCCACGGCCATCTACGCCAAGGTCGAAAGTGGCGAGTGGCGTGAGGTGTTGCGGTGGTCACAGAGGGCGATCGACCTGGCCGACGGTGACCCGTCTAAAGGCAACTTCCTTTTCGGGTCTCCGTTAGCGGCCGCCCTTGTGGGTCGGGCGATCGGCCGTTATTGCCTGGGTCGTGCAGGGTGGCGCGACGACCTGCGGCACGTCCTCGCCATAGGCCGCAGCGCCGACCCCCTGGCCTACGCTGCGGTCGTCGCCTACGTCTACGGCCCAGGGATAACCTTGGGCGTGCTGAGGCCCGACGATTCCACGGTGCGCGAGATCGAGGATGCCCTACGGATTGCCGAACGATCTAGTGATGACCTCGCACTGTCGGACGCCCGGATGGCGCTGGGCCTTGCGCTGGTGCACCGCCCAACGGCTGCCGAGCGCGACCGGGGAGAGCACCTGCTACCCGAGGTCTGCGAAGAGTTCCTGCAGCGCGGATACCTCCTGTGCGATTTACCGCTTGTCAATGTGTATTTGGCGCGTGAAAGGGCTTGGCGTGGAGATCGCGATGATGCCATCCCGCTCATGCGCGCCGCCGTCGACCATCTGTTCCGCGAGGGACGGCTGCTGGCGTGGGGCACGCCAGCGACGGGTGTTCTGGTGCAGACGCTGCTGGACCGCGACTCCGACGGTGACGTGGCCGAAGCCGAGGCCGCAATCGAGCGGTTGGCGACTGCGCCAGCTGACGACGGGCTGGTTATCCGTGATGTGTGGCTGTTGCGGCTGCGGGCACTACTGGCGGGGGCTCACGGCGACGACGCTGCTTACACTGATCTCCGGGATCGCTACCGCGACACGGCGAAAACGCTTGGCTACGAAGGGCATATCGCCTGGGCCGAGGTAATGCCATGACGGCGGCTGCCCCGTCGGGGGTGGTGACGTTTTTGTTCACCGATGTCGAGGGTTGACTCGTCGGTGGGAGAACGACGCGAATGCGATGCGGGCGGCGCTGTCCGCCCATGACGAGGTGTTGCGTTCTGCGATTGAGGCGCACGGCGGCTTCATGTTTAAGCACACCGGCGACGGGATTTGTGCGGCATTCTCGTCACCGAGGGCAGGGGTGGATGCGGCCATAGCCGCGCAGCGCAAACTGGAATTGCCTGTGCGGATGGGGATTGCGACCGGGGAAGCCGAGCTGCGCGAGGGTGATTATTTCGGTGCGGTGCTGAATCGAGCTGCGCGGGTGATGGCCGCCGGGCACGGCGGGCAGATCCTTTTGGCCGAGTCGACGGTGGCTCTGCTCAGCGGCGTTGATCTGCTCGATTTGGGGCCGCGACGGTTGCGGGATCTCCCGACTCCGGTTCAGGTGTTCCAGGTCCACGCGGAGGGGGCCTGCGCACGGAGTTCCCCGCCCTGCGGGCACTGGATGCGGGTCCGGGAAACCTGCGCCCCGCGCCCACGAGCTTCATCGGACGCGAGTCCGAACTCGACGAGGTGCAAGCGGCGGTCAAGGCTCATCGGTTGGTGACGCTGACCGGTGTAGGTGGCGTCGGCAAAACGCGCCTGGCCCTGGAGGTTGCGGCCCGGCTGGCCGACGAATTTCCCGACGGTGTCTGGGTTTTCGAACTCGCCGCAGTCACCGATCCGGCGGCGATACCCGATGCAGTGGCAGCGGTGCTGGGCATCACCCAACAGCCTGGGAAGAGCGTGAGCGAGTCGGTGGCCGCCGCGCTGGAGGGCAGGGTGCGGCTGTTGGTGATCGACAACTGCGAGCATGTTCTCGACGCCGCGGCCGACCTGATCGAAGCCATCCTCACGCAATCCGCGACGGTGCGGGTCGTTGCCACCAGCCGCGAAGGACTCGGGGTCGCCCAGGAGCAAGTGTGGCCAGTACCCTCGCTGGACATCGGCGCGGGAATCGACTCGGCGGCGGTGAGCCTGTTCGTCGAACGCGCTCAAGGGATTGCACCGAGCTTCGCGATGGTCAGCGGCGATCAAGCCGCCGCAACCGTCGAGATTTGTCAGCGCCTCGACGGGATTCCATTGGCCATCGAACTGGCCGCCTCGCGGATGGCGTCGATGACCGCCGGTGAAATGCGTGATCGTCTTGATCACCGGTTCAGGCTGCTGGTCGGCTCGCGGCGCGGCCTGGAACGCCACCACACGCTGCGCCACGCCGTGGCCTGGTCCTACGACTTGCTCGACGACGCCGAAAAAACAGTGCTGGACCGCTGTTCGGTGTTCGCGGGCGGATTTGACCTGCAAAGCGCCTGCGCGGTAGCCGGATCAGATGACCTCGACGAATACGCCATCCTCGAAGTACTCGACGCTCTTGTGCGCAAGTCGCTGCTGATCGCCGACCGATCCTCAGGGCGGACCCGGTTTTCGATGCTGGAGACGATCCGCCAATTCGCCGAGGAACAACTCGTGGCCCGCGGTGAAGCATCCGAGATTCGAGCCGCCCACTCGCGGTACTTCGCCGGACGCGAAGCCGACATCCTGGCCCTGTGGGACAGCCCCCGCCAACGCGAGGCCTACGACTGGTTCACCGTCGAGTTCGCCAACCTGCGCACCGCGTTTCGATGGGCCGCCGACCACGGCGACCTCGACGCCGCCGCCACCATCGCCACCTACGCGACGTTCCTCGGTGTTTCGCTCATGAATTATGAGCCGATCGCCTGGGCCGAGGAGCTCATCGAGCCCGCCCGGACCGTCGACCATCCCCGACTCGCGATCCTGTACGTGATGGCAGCACGGTGCTGGTTGCGCGGACGAATCCAGGCGGCTGTCCGCTACGCCGACGCCGGCCAGCTGGTGATCAGCGGTGGCCGCCACGAAGAGGTGCCGTTCCGCAGCGAGGCCATACTTGGTGCTGCGTACGCGATCGTCGGCCAGCCCGAACGCTATGTCGAGTGGTGCCGCACCCAGCTCGCACGCGGCCGCGACACCCACGGAATCACCAATGCATGCCTCGTGTTCGCACTGGCGATGGCCGGTTGCGGTGAGGAGGCGAGGGCCGCCGCGAACGGCCTGATCGACGCCGCAGAGGCCACCGACAACCCGTTTGTGCTCGCGTACGTGCTTCACGTCCACAGCGTCGCTTTCCGCGATGCTGATCCCGCCGGTGCGCTGGAAGCCTCGCGCCGGGGCCTGGTGATCGCCCAAGACACCGGCAACCGCTACATCGAGACACTGCTGGCCGGCGCTGTGTCCCACCTCGAGGCCGAGCATGGCGACCCACTGGCCGCGCTCGATCACGTCACGCTGGCGATCCGCAACTACCACGACGCGGGCAACACCGCCGGGGTTCGCAGCACGCTGGCCCTCCTCATCGCCACTTTCGACCGGCTCGGACGCTATGAACCGGCGGCCATCATCGCCGGGTTGGCGCTCAGTCCCCTCACCGCGGCCCTGCCCGAGTTCAATACCGCAATCACCCACCTCCGTGATGTCCTCGGCGAGGCGACCTACGAATCGCTCGCCCGCAAGGGTGAAACGATGACCACCGCCGCCATGGTGACCTACGCCTACGACCAAATCGACCAGGCCCGAACAGAACTCGAACACCCAAGCTGAACGCCCCCTCAGGAGCGGAGGCGCTCGGCGGGGGGTGGGGATGCAAAAGTCTGTCCGATGGCCGTACCCATTCTGACGGCCTGTCAACGGTTTTAGGCAGAGGCGACGGCGAAGAGGTGCCACTCGCCGGGCACACCCTTGAGTTCGTGTGTGCCACGCGCCTCGAACTCAAGACCCGACCCGATCACGAGGTCGCGCAGCGTGCTGGACACCAGCACGTCATTCGCCCCGGCCAAGGCGCTCACGCGCGCCCCGATGTGCACGCCGATGCCGCCGATGTCGTCGCCGCGAACTTCGCACTCGCCGGTGTGCAACCCGGCGCGCACCTGGATGCCGAGCGCCTGCACCGCGTCGCGGATCGCCATCGCGCAGCGGATCGCTCGCTGAGGGCCGTCGAACATCGCAAGGAAACCGTCGCCCGCGGTGTTCACTTCGCGGCCTCGGAAGCGGTTGAGTTGTACGCGCACGACGGCGTCGTGTGCGTCGAGTAAGGCATGCCAGTCGCGGTCGCCCATCTCGGCGGCGCGGCGCGTCGAGTCCACGATGTCGGTGAACAACACAGTGGCGAGCACCCGATCGTCGGCCACTTCGGCCTGGTGGCCGGTGAGGAACTTGTAGATTTCCTGGAAGGACTCGCGCCACGGTTCGACGAAGTGGTACATGTTGCGCCCCGGCACTTCGACGTATTTCGCGCCCGATATGTGATCGGCGACGTACTTGCCAAACTCGGGCGGGGTAAAGGCGTCGTCGGCGTGCTGGACCACGAGGGTCGGCACGCGGATTGTCGAAAGCACCGCCCGCACGTCGACTTCGATCACGAGCGGCAGCACGAGAGCAAAAGTCGCTGGGCTGCCCGCCAGGCGATCATGCCTTGCCCAGGTTGCTCGGATCTCCTCATTCCACGGCATGTCCGGATTGACCACATGTTGGACCTCCCCGGTCCCCCACATCGCGGCGAGGGCAGCGAGGACTTCCTCGGAATTGACCCCGTCCGTGCGTTCAGTCCAAGGAGCCGCATAGCCCTCCAGGACAACCAGCGCGGTAGTACGGGACGGATATGTTGCTGCAAAAAGGGCTGCTGGCCCGAACGCGCCGCCGGATGCGAGGACGACCGCTTCGCGACTCCCGAGATGATCCAGTACGGCGGTGATGCTGTCGGCCCACTGCTCCAAGGTCGGCAGCGCGCCCGGTGTGACGGGATCGGATGCTCCCGTGCCTGGTTGGTCGAAGAAGATGAGCCGACCGAGCGATGTCATCGCCTCGACCCACCCTCGAATGGACGGTAGCTCCGGAAAAAGCTCGCAGCAAAAGAACCAGTTCGGGACGAACACGATGTCGCGCGGGCCTTCACGAGACGCGCGATAGGCGACGCGCAAGTCGCCATTCATCGCGTAGCGCGTCTCCGAGAACATTGCGGAAGTGTAAGCCGCCCGAACTGCACCTAGGAGAGACAGCTCTAAGCGCGCTGACTCCGACTGTTCATCTGCGGCCGGTGGCCGGGGCGAGGCGGGCCATCCCGCGCACGATCCACGGTGTCCGCCTCGCGATCACCTCGACGGCGCGATCGGAGCGGCGCATCGCGGTCCGACGGCCAGGAGTGGGCATTGACGCCAGTTCCGCCTCGGGCGATCCCGCCCGCGGGCCGTGGCGATCGACCGCCAGCAACAGCGAGTCAAACACTCGCAGGCAACGGATTGATCCACGGCTGGCCGCTGCGGGCTGGTCCGCCCGGCCATTCGACCACGCATATCTCGTGCGCGCCCGGGCCTCATCAAGCAGTGGAAGCGCCTGCACGCGGTCGTCGACAACTTTGGGCAAAGCTCGCAGCTTCTGGGTGGAATTCTTCGCCAATGACGTCGCGGATTGTCTGGAGCACATCGCCGATTGGGATGTGCTCCTGCTCGAGCTGCAGGTCGCTCCCGTTGGCTTGGTGATGGGCGTTAAGCCGTTGATACAGGGCGGTTTCTGACGGGTTGAGACCATCGGGGATCTCAAGACTTGTCGTTTGGGTGTCGGTGTTGTGGCGGAATTGCGTGTACTTGTCCAGGGTTGCGCTGTCCATAAGGAGGGCGGTCGCGGCGACGCCGGCGCGTCGCAGTGAGGCCAGGATCGATAGTCCGGCGCGATCGATGTCACCCCAGTACAGCACTGTTGAGGCTGAGGCAATCCAGTGCAGGTCTGCGAGGATGGGTGCGCCGAATCCGAGACCGTGGATGATCGCGGCGCCGGGTATGTCGGCGGTTAAGGTGTGGCCGGGTTCATCGTTCTCGATGATGAGGACGACGTCGGGGCGGATGGTGCTGGCGTTGAGTACCGATATGGGCGCCTGCAGACGTTGAAAGTTCGCGGCGGAGGCGCGTAGTCGAGGGCAAGGTAGTGCGACATGGACGGGGGTTTCCTTGGCTTTCAGACCGATGTGGTTGATGAGCCGGGTGAGCGGGTCCCCGAGGCTACGGTCTGCTGGTACACCAATCATTGCGCACACCAGGCTGGGGTTTTGTTCAATCCATTTGGTGTGTACGCCGGGGATGGCTAGTTGGCGAACCATCGTGGCTTCGATGGGCCCAGCGGCTAGGTGTGAGACGACTGCGATTGCGCTGGACCAGTCGGCGTCGTCGAACGCGGCGATGGTCTTCGCGGCCGGTTGTGGTATCTGGCTGATGCGGTCCCAGATCACGCCCGGGTGTTCCACGGCGAAGTTGAGTCGCGCGGCGGTCGTTCGGTATCGCTGCGCGATGTCGGGGGCGACAGTTAGGGCTTCCTCCGGGCCGGCGATGATCCAGCTGTGCGGGAGGTCGAATCTGCCTAGTCTCAGTTTGCGCGGCTGCCGGGTGACGGTGTGCACTGAGCCAGGCAGTCGATGTTCGGCGAGGGCGGTGTGCCATGTTGCGGCCCAGTTTTGGGCAGCGATCGGCTCGGCGGCGAATTCGTCACCGCTGGGTGACCCCAACTTGATCTTGAGGGGCCAGGTGTCTTCTCCGAGAAGCCAGTGCAGCCATCGCTTTTGGCAGCGCAGCCGAAGATCGGCGAGGGCGGTGTCGACGGCCAGCATTTAGCCGCCTGTGACGATCGGCGCCGTGGCGGTGAGGTCTTTGCGGATCTCAATGAATTCGCGGATCGTGACCGTGTTCGTCGAAGCGACCGGTGTTGCTCCCGGGGCGTCAGCTTTGGACACCATCACGACGCTGTCGATGTAGGGCTGGATGGTTGTGGTGTTTTGCACGGTGGCCACAATCACGAGCTGGAATCCGAACTTTCGGAACGCCGACAATGCTTGCCGCGCGAAGATCGGGTCGGACTTGGAGAACGCCTCGTCGAGCATCAGCTGAGCGAACACGGGTCTGTTATCGCCGGTGTCGGGGTCGGCGAGGTTAAAGCTCAGCGCGCCAGCCAGGCAGAAAGCCATCAGTTTTTCTTGCTCGCCGCCGGAATTCGCGCCGGCATTGCTGTGGGTGCGATGAAGTTCACCAGTGACGGCGTCGCTCTCGGCGCAGTACAGCACGAACCGGTTTCGCACATCGAGCGCGTCACGTGTCCACTGTCGTGCCTCGGCGCTGTCAGATGCTAGCAGGTTGCGCAGTTGCAAGATTTCCTCGTATTGGTCGTGAATGGCCTTCTCCTCGCCCATCGACACCGCCATCGCTCGATTCGAAATCCGCCGGGCACGTTCGTTGAGTTCAGCGACGGCTGCGAGCTGTTTGGGGTCGGCATGCAGTGTCAATCGGGTGCCGTGATTGAACTCCACCGAACCCAATCCTATGTTCACTCTGGCGATTTGATCTTCGATGCGCTGCGCTTCTTCTTCGGCGAGCTGATGTAGCCGCAGTACGGCGGTCGGGGCCTGTTGGGTGATCAACCGCAGCATCCGGTCGTAGGCGGCGGGCAGATCGCGGTCGACGATGCGCCGGCACAACGCCACATAGTCGTAGACCTTCTCGTCGAGGTCGGCGCTGTCGTTGGGAATGGCATCCGGAAACTGTGTGTCGTACAGGTTGATGATGCGGTTCAGATCGTTGCGGGACCGGCGAACGCTTTCCCGCAGCGTCGATTGGTCCTTTTCGATGAGCCGCCACAGCTCGAACAGATAGGCGTGGGCATCCAATATATCCAACGTTGAGGACATTTGCGGCAGGTATGTCTCGATGCCTGCTCTCGAATGGTCGCCGATGGCACCGGGTTTCAGTTGGTCGGCGAGGTTGAGCAATCTGGTGCGGCGCATGTCATGCTCATTGGTTTTCTGGTGGAGCACGCCGATCTGGGCGCCTAGTTTCCTGATGTCCTCGCGGTAGGTATCGGCCTGTTGCTGCAGTCCCGTCAGATCTGGGTTGGCATCCAACAGCGTATTGAGCTGCTCTTGAAGCCGCTCCACCGCGGCCGCGGCGGCGACGGTGTCGACCTGGCTGAACAGCTCGAATTGGCTGTGTAGCCTCGTCCACCGCTGTTTTTCGTCCTGCAACTCCTCACGCCTTTTGGTGAGGTCGTTGACTTGTTGTTCGGCACCGTCGGCGATCTGTTTGGCGTCAGCCAGCTCGTCACGCAGGGCGGCCTTCTTCTCCTCGATGTTGCCTTGGAAGATGTACTGCGAGACACGCAACTCGGCCCGATCGTCTTTAACCGCGCGCCGCTCGCTCTCCTTGCGCAAACCCTGATCGGTCACGGCGCGCCGGTGGTGGGTGAAGTCGTCCGAACTGTCTACCCGCACGTAGTCACCCGATGTGGCGATCATATTTGTCGCCGCCGCGGCGCATTCATGGCGCCGGTCGGTCAGTTTCAGGCATTCGGCCAACGTCCCAGCGGTTGGCTGGCGGATGGCACCATCGGCGGTGACGTGCTCGATGCGCAGCAGGCCGCGCATGTCGTGCGCATCGACGTAGCGCAGCACGTTGCGGTGGTATCGATCCGGCACTAGCAACACCAGGCCAGGCGAGCGCAGCACTTTCTCAACGGCCTTGCGCCACCGGCCGTGCTGCTCATCTAGGTCCATCAACTCGCACACATAAGGCAGCTGTTTGGCCGTGACCCCGAGCGCGGCCGCGATTTCGCCGCGCATGCGATCCTCGGCCGGGGGCACTGCGGTGCCGATACGCTCCACCCGCTTGAGTTCATCGCTGGCGGCCTTGAGTTGGTCGCGCGCAGCCGACAGGCGGCCAGCCGCAGCGACGAACGGGTCTTGCCCAGACTCCAATTCAGCGCTGATTCCGGTGATAGCACTGAGGGCTTCAGCGCGCATGGATTCGAAGTCTTCGGCGGTTTCCGCGGCCGGGTACCCGAGGTCCCACAGCAGTTGCTCGTATGCGCTGCGGTGCCGTTCGACCTCATCGACCCGCGCTTCTGCATGAACCAGATCCGCGCGCAGTGGGGCGAGGTTGCTATCGAGGGCGGCGATGCGCGCGGTGAGCTTGTCGCGCTCACCATTCAGGACTTCTTCCTGAGATTTGAGTTCGTCGCATTCTGCGCTGAGCCGGTTGATTTCGGCGTCAAGTAGGTCGACCTCTGGCCCTATCTGGGCCAGACGTCGCTCATCGACCCAGTCACGCACCATCTGTTGGTCGATGATGTCGACTTTGGCCAGCTGAGCTGTGTCGCCGGCATAGGTCAGCTGAATTTCCTCGATGTCGCCGAGGGTTTGGTGTTTGCGTCGCACCATCGCGAGGTCGTTGCGCGCCTCGACCAATGGGGTGATTTGGTTGAGCGCATCCGTGATCCCTTTGTAGGATTCGGGTTCGTCGAGCATGTATTCGCGCACGAACTGTTCCAAACCACCTACATTTTTCAACGATTTGGCCTTGCCGAGCAGGTGCAGCGCGGCCGTGGATCGCTGGATGCCGGTTTCCCCGTAGAGCCTGTCCAGGTACCAGGCTTCTTTCCTGTCACCCCTCCAGCCGGCGTTTTCGAACACCGCGCGCGCATAGCCTTTCGTCGCCCATGCGTTGCACACCTCGCGGATGTCGGTGTCATCGTGAATCACGCAGTAGTAACTTGAAGCATCGGTATCGGCGCCAGCGGCCAACCATTTGAGCACCAGCCCGGTGATGACCGTCCCGTCCGTGCCGGTATAGGTGAGAGCGATCGCTGACCAGGTCGAGCCCTGGCCGCGCAGAAACATCTGCTGGGCTCGTTCGCCGGGGTTTTGCAGCTCACCCCATAGGCCGCGCACATATTTGTCCACGGTCCGTTTGCCGATGGTCGATCCAGGCGCGCTGAGGTCGCTGGATGCGTTGAAGTTGCGTTGCGCCGCTGAAAGGAACCCCAGCGAAATCGCGTCCAACAGTGAAGATTTCCCGCTTCCGGATGCTCCGGTGATCAATGTCCCACGACGGCTGAATCTGATGTCGTGATAGTTATCGAACACGCCCCAGTTGATGACCTGCAGCCGCGACAACCAAAACTGCTTGACCTCAACACTACTGGTCATCGTCAGTCTCCCGTGCGTCGTCGCCCGACTCGTCGAAGTCGGATTGTTTGGTCTGCGGCTGTTCGTCGGCGAGATCGGCCGCGATGTGTAGCTGCTCGAACTCGTGGTTGAGGGCGTCGATCATCTGACCGGTCATGATCGCCAGAATCACCGGACTGATCGTGTAGCTATCCTCGTCATCGCGGGTCTGTCGCAAGATTTCAGCCTTCGTGAGCCGGGCGATCGCCTCATCGATCCGGCCACGCAGCATTGCCTCGTCGCGGTCGACGCTGTGGCGGACGTTGCTGAATAGGTCGTGGATGTCGCCGCGACTGATCAGCACGTGGTCGTCGTGAGCGGTCCGCGCGATCTTGGCCAGATGCAGCGCCACGATCGAGGCGTAGGTTCCCAACGGTTCACGACGCAGCACCTTCACGCCGTGTGGGCTCGGGTTGTCCAGGACGGCTGGTTCGGCGTAGGCGACCTCAAGGTCGTCGTGGATGCGCAGCCGCAAATCCAATTCAGCCAGCCGCGATGCGAGCACCTTACGGTGCTCCATCAGCCACGCCCACTGGTCACGTTGGCCTTCCTTGCTCAGGTAGCGGCGGGTGAGCAGGTTCTGCAGCACCCAACATGCCTGATTGGGCAGCTCGCTGACGTCGCCGGCAAATCGGGGTACCCGAGCTCCTGGTGTCACCTCGAGATCGGTCAGATCGACCTCAGGCAGATCGTCGAAGTTGAACGCGCCCGTCTGTGTTGAGGTCATAGTTCCTCCAGGCTCGGTACCGGTTCGCGGAACATCAGCACTGGAATGTCCATCACTCGGTCACGCCCATCGAACGAGAGGAAACGCACCGGCTGGGCTCCTGCCTGGCTGGTAGCGGAGTCCTGTTTGAGCGCCAGCGCCCACAACACCACCACGTCTGCCAGATACGGGCTGTCGACCATGCCGACGATCTCGGGCAAGGAAACCGGCCCGGCGGCCACAGCCGTGTTCACCATTGCAGTCAGCGCCGGCATGTCCACTTGGGTGGCTAAGCCGGAGAACCCGCTGAGATCCAGCACCGGTGTCGCCTCTTCCGCCGGTGCGGGGGGCGCCGGGTCTTTGATCGCGAACGACAGCGCGCCGATCGTCGATATCGCCGAGCGTCCCATCGGCAGGCCCGCTTGCGTCGGGGAGTCCACGACCGACTTGCGCAACAATGCGTGTCCGGACAGCAGGGCCTCGTTGAGTTGGCGCGCCAACCCGCGTGCTTGCTCGGCCGTTCCGGACGCGAAGAAGCGGCGGATCCGTTGGGCGCAACGCTGTTCAACCCGACCGACTTCACCGATTTGTGCCGAGACAAGTTTGAAGAAGTTTTTCATGACGTCGCGCAGGCCGGCGTCGAGGTCGGGCAGGCCGCTGGTGACCGTTGCGACGTCGGCGCGCAAGCGCGCGCGTTGATCGGGATCTTGGACCATGCGCGTAAACGCCGCGTAGGACGCGCGCTCGCGCGAATTGAACAGGGCGTCGTAGTCGGCGAACATTCGATGCGAGCGATCGCGGAATCCCTCGTCAGAGTCCTCGACGCCGTCGATCAACCCGGTGGTGATCTCGTTTTGCATGCTGCCGTAGCGCACGATGTCAGTGATTACTTGCTCCATCTGATAGCCGATCACCCTGGCCTCATCTTCAAGATCAACCATGTTCGGTTCGGGCCGGCGCCCCTCATCGAGGTCGGCCAGCTGCTGGTAGAGCTCCTCGATCTGCGCTTCGATCTCGGCCCGCACTCGCGCCGGGTCATCATCCAGCTGTGCGGCAACACGCTTCAACCCTGCGGCGATGCTCGTGATCGACCCTCCCGTGGCCACTGTGTCAGCGCGGCGTAATCGCCGAATGAACGCCAGCGCACTGCGGGCGTCCTCGGTCAACGAGCACACGTTCTGCGCACCTTGCCCAGCACTGTCAGAAATCCTGTTCAACCAGCCGTCGCTGGCCCAACTCTTGATCAAGAGCAGACCGCTTTGGTCACCCATCCCGACCTGGTCGAGGTCCCGCTCCAATCGCTGCACCAGCTCCGGTTCAGCGACCTTGGCACTGTGGTCGAGGTGCCTTTCCATCAAGGTGATGTAGGGCGCGAGTTTCTTCGCGGCAAGCAACCGCACAGCACGCGACTTCTGCAGCTCGTCGTTCAACGCGAACAGCTCACCCAGCGTCGGGGTATCTCTCATTAAGGACCTCCTATTCCTGCCGGATGACCAGACGTTTGCTGACACCCATCATGACGGACGGCTACGACACGGCTACCGGGATTCCTAACAACCCCCTCGAAGCCACGCCTACACCACCGATGCGCCCTCCCGCGCCTCCACCGAGGAGCTGCTGCTGGAGCTGCGGCGGCGCATCATCCGCCTAGGCGATAGACGCAACGAGACCTTGGGACGAACTGGGACGGTCTCGACTCACAAGGCTACTGGGCCCGAGGAGGGCTAGAAGCCACGTTCCGAACCGGTCCGACGCCGGAGACCTCCGGGGGATCGCCGCACCAAAGTCCCTCCTGCGCCGGGAGCGCGCGAGCGGGAGCTCGCGGTTTGTACCTCTTGGGTCAATCCCCTCCCCGTCCCCCGTGTCAGCTAATAATTGCTGGTCAGAGCCGTAATACACTGGCTAATACGCGCTAATACGGCGCTGATACGGGTTTGCTGGCCGGAAAGACGGTGTAGACCGATAATTTCGTAGAACGGGATGCGGTGGCGGCGTCCGAATGCAATATGCAGCGATGCACAGCCACCGTACGCGCATGCTTCGGCAGGAGAACGACATGAGTCTAACCACGGGATCTATCGCGGTCGAGAAAAGCGACAACGTTTTGGTGGCAACGCTTTCCAATCCGCCGCTGGCGTTGATGGACCACGAGGTCGTCGAGCAGCTCGGCCAGCTGGCTCAGCGCGCCGACCGTGATTCGTCGGTGGGAGGTGTGGTGCTGACCGGTGCGCACCCGGATCGGTTCCTCGCTCATTACGACGTCGCGGAGTTGTTGCAGGGCGCGCGGTCGAGTCCCCGTGTGCGGCCTCGCGTCGCGCGTCAGGCTCTGTTGGTGGTGGCCGGCTTGCGCAAGCTGCCCGGCGGCGATCGTCTGCTCCAGGACAGCCCCGCCGCGGGCCTGCGGTTGGCTGAGCGCTTCCACGAGGTAATGCGTTCGATTGAATCCTCTGCCGCCGTTTGGGTCGCCGCCATCAACGGCAGCGCGATGGGCGGCGGCTGTGAGCTTGCCCTCGCCTGCGATCTACGGATTGCCCGCGCCGGAGACCACGCCATCGGCCAGCCGGAAATCATGCTGGGCTTCCCACCCGGCGGCGGCGGGACGCAGCGGCTGAGCCGGCTGGTCGGGCCTGCCAAAGCACTGCGCATGATCCTCGACGGCCACCCGCTGACACCGACAGAGGCCCTCGACGTCGGCTTGGTGGACCAAGTCGTGGACGGTGAGTCCTTGTTGAGCGTGGCCGTCAAAGAGGCCGCGCGCCTGGGCGCTCGCCCCAAGGCGGCGATCGGTGCCGCCAAGCGCGCCATCTACCAGGGCGCTTCCCTGCGGCTCGATCGCGGACTGCGGTTTGAGGCGTCCGAATTCGTCGGCGCGCTGGGCACTGAGGAGGCACTGGACGCGATGCAGGCATATGTGCAGGCAACAAGCGAGTTGGGTGAACTTCCCGCATACAACCCCGATACCAGGGCAGCCGCCTTCGCCCGAGGTCGTTTCCACCCGGTCGATCGAGTGAACTGACTCGAAACGCAGTGCTCGCGCAATGGAATTCGGGAAACGCCAGAG
>Ga0306921_10003310_pt1 | contig 16358 bp, 15 predicted proteins | sample sta12Cox44000080_FD_203760 | JGI IMG/M metagenome (GOLD analysis project Ga0306921, IMG submission 203760) | Lab enrichment of tropical soil microbial communities from Luquillo Experimental Forest, Puerto Rico - statoxic.12C.oxic.44.000.080 (v2)... | ecosystem: Environmental > Terrestrial >...
AAACCGCTGAGGCAGAGAATTGCCGAGGCCGAGGCCGAGATCGAACGCATCAGCGGTATCATCGCGAAAATCGATACCGCGCTCGCCTTGCCGGATATTTTCAGCCGCGATCCCAAGCAGGCTGCGCAGCTCGCCAAGGCCCGCGTTAGTGCGGCGAGCGCGCTACAGCGCGCCGAGGAGGATTGGTTGGAGGCGAGCAGCCAGCATGACGCCGCGACGGGCTGAACCGCACAGACGGGTTACGTCGCCGCAGGTTTCTTCTTCGATTTTGTCGGCTTCGGTGGCGCCACCGGCTCAGCTCCGCGCTCGACCGAACTCAGGCGGCCCGCCGTAAAGGTGTAGATACCGGCACGTGGGCCGCGCGACCAGGTCACGACCGCAACGCGATCGCCGCCCGGGCCGTTGGATATGTTGACGCTGTCGGGCGCGCCGATACCGCGCACGACGTCACACTCGGTATGTCCCAGCGCTACCGATCCCAGCGAGGTTGGCGGCTGTGAGCCAGCCGGACCTTGGGTCAGGGCGTTGGCCTCCGCGGGCGCACCGGGCGCTGCCATGCCCGGACACGCACCGTTGGCGCTGACGAGGTCCTCTGCCGTCACCGGCTTGTCCGGGGTGAGCGGTGGCGCGTCGATCGAAACATTCCTGATGAAGAGCCGGCCGGGGCGCGAAAACCATTCGGCGTCCTTCGACACCAGGTCGGATGCGCCCGAACAGCCCGCAATCAGCGGCGCGAGCACGAGCAGCGCCAGAAACCGCATTTCCGTTTGGTTTTCCTGTCGCACGTTTTGACGCGAGTTCCCCAAGTCAGCCCTTAAGCCCTTAAACGAAGCCCTTAAACGGTTCGTCCGAGCACTATTTTGCGGCGTCACCGTGGCTGATGAAAGTCCCCGACGCAAGACCGCAAAAAAATACCGTTAATCCCTGTTGACCGCTATTCGCGACGCCGCCAGCGGCCCTGCTCGTCTGCTTGCCAATAGGTGACCTCGAAACCGCGGGATTTGCAATCGGTCCAGGCCGCGCGGGCGGCCTTGAGCGCATCATCATCGTCGCCGTTGAAAAGCAGCACCACGCGCTCGTAGGATTGCGAGTCCACAGGTAAGTTGGCGTTGTCGATCAGAAATCTGACATTTGCCCGGTTCGGATTCCCCTCTTCCACCGCAAGCACAATCGGCTGATCCTGGGCATCGCCCGAATGCCAGGTGGCATGCGGCAGGAACGAATCATCGCGATAAGTCCACAAATGCGCATCCAGCGCATCGGCGCGTTCCTGCGAAGTCGACTGCACGACGACGCGCCAGCCGCGTTCCAGCGATTTCTCAAGCAGCGGCGGCAGAACGCTTTCGAGCGACATGTTCTGCAGGTGATAGAACAGGACTTCCGTCATGTCTCGTAATGATCCGCGACCAGCCGATCGAGGAGGCGAACGCCGTAGCCGGAGCCCCAACTCTGGTTGATCTCCGTCTTCGGAGCGCCCATTGCAGTTCCCGCGATATCGAGATGCGCCCACGGCGTGCTGTCGACGAAGCGTTGCAGGAATTGTGCAGCCGTGATCGAGCCGCCATGTCGGCCGCCGGTATTCTTCATATCGGCGAATTGCGAATCGATCAGCTTGTCGTACTCGGGACCAAGCGGCATGCGCCATACTTTTTCGCCGGTTGCTGCGCCAGCGTCGCTCAGGCGCTGCGCCAGCTCGTCATTGTTGGAGAACAGGCCGGCATGTTCGGTGCCAAGGGCCACCATGATTGCGCCGGTCAACGTCGCGAGATCGACGATGAATTTCGGCTTGAATTTCTTCGACACGTACCAGAGCAGATCCGCCAGCACGAGCCGGCCCTCGGCGTCGGTGTTGATAATCTCGATGGTCTGGCCTGACATCGAGGTAACGATGTCGCCAGGGCGCTGAGCGTTGCCGTCAGGCATGTTTTCGACCAGACCGATCGCGCCGACCGCGTTCACATGCGCCTTTCGCGCGGCGAGCGCTTGCATCAAGCCGACGACGCAGGCAGCGCCTCCCATGTCGCCTTTCATGTCCTCCATATTCGCCGCGCCCTTGATCGAGATACCGCCCGTGTCGAAACAGACGCCCTTGCCGACAAACGCAACCGGTTGAGCGCCGCGCTTTCCGCCGTTCCAGCGCATGATGACGGTGCGGCCCGGCCGCGCCGATCCCTGCGCAACCCCGAGCAGCGCGCCCATGCCGAGCTTGGTCATCGCCTTGACATCGAGAACCTCAACGGTGACGCCAAGCTTGCGCAGTTGGCCGGCCCGACGCGCGAACTCCTCGGGGTAAAGCACATTCGGTGGCTCGTTCACGAGTTCGCGCGCCATCAACACGCCGTCGACCACCTGCGCACTCGCCGCAAACGCCTTGCGGGTCGCGGCCACATCGCCGACTAAGATCGAAACCTGTGCGCGCAGTGCGTCGTTCTCGTCCTTTTTCTTGGTCTTGTAGCGGTTGAACCTGTAGGCGCGGAGTCGGACGCCCGCGCCAATACTCGCGGCATTCGCCGGTTCGATGGCGCCGTCAGGCAATTCCGCAAGAACCGTCACCGCTTCAGTCGCGGCATTGAGTTTTCCGGCCAATGCCCCGCCGAACTTCAAGAAATCCTTCTCCTTCAGCTCGGATGGCTTGCCAACTCCGACCACTATCAAGCGCTGAATCTTGATTCCGTCGGGCTCCAGGAGATCGAGGGTCGCCCCGTTCTTCCCCTTGAACTCCGCTGCTGCGGCGGCGCGCTTGACCAGGTCGGCCGCGCCCCCGAGCGCCTTGCGGGTGGCAGCCCCGAGCTTGAGCGCTTCATCGCAGAACACCACCAGCGTGCCGCGCGCGGCTGCGGACAGCGGGACGAAGCCGACCTTCACGGCGTCGGACATAGATAAATCCTCCAAAAATCAAGGCTTTGCGGCGTGAGCAGCCGGCTCCTGGTCGGCTCTTCCGCCGCCCTTTGCGATGCGAGGCGGCCTCATTCTCCCACTATGGCCTGCGGGCCCTGCGCCTGCCAAGCGCCGCCGTGACAGGGTGGCCACATGGATCGAAATATCAACCATCGCCCTGCGGTGCCATTCCGCGGCCATTTTGTTGACGGATCAAGGAGATGGTGTGAGACAATAAGCGTGCGGGACGGGGCGGCGGCGCGACCGATTGGGGACCCTTTCGAGGGATGGTTGCAGTTCGTCAGTCCTGGCGTGGCAGGGCGGGATCGTGCGGTAACGATGGGGTCGATCGACAGGTACATTTTCCGCACGACGCTTGCGTCGTTTGCGCTCGTCCTGGTCAGCCTCACCGGGGTGATCTGGATTACGCAGGCGTTGCGCGGCATCGATTTGATGACCAGCCAGGGTCAGACGGTCGCGACCTTCCTCGGTCTCACGAGCCTCGTCATCCCGGCGCTCGTGCTGGTCATCGCACCGATCGCGCTGATGATCGCAATCTCCCACACCCTGAACAAGCTCGCGACCGACTCCGAGATCATCGTGATGAACGCGGCCGGCCTCTCGCCCTTCCGGCTGTTTCGCCCCTTCGTTCATGCGACCATCGTGGTGGCGCTGTTGGTGGCCTTCATTGCCGCCTATCTCGCGCCTGACGGCATGCGGCGAATCAAGCAGTGGGACGCCGAGATCACGGCCGACGTGCTCACCAACATTCTGCAGCCCGGACGTTTTGCACAACTCGATCAGAACCTGACCATCCGCATCCGCGAGCGGCAACCCGGCGGCATACTGCTCGGCATTTTCATCGACGACCGCCGCGATCCCAAGGAGCGCGTGAGCATCGTCGCCGACCACGGAACCGTGGTCAAAAGCGGCAACGGCTCGTTCCTGGTTCTCGAGGACGGCAACTTGCAGCGTTTCGAGGCGGGAAAGCGCGATCCGGCATTGGTGGCGTTCGGCCGTTACGCTTTCGACATGTCGAAATTCTCGCAGGGGCACGACACCTCGCTTGGTATCCGCGAGCGCTACCTGTGGGAGCTGTTTTCGGTCGACGAGAATGATCCGATGTCCAGGCTGCTTTCCGGCCAGTTCCGAGCCGAACTGCATGACCGCTTCATGGCGCCGATCTATCCGTTCGCGTTCGCAGCCCTGACGTTCGCCTTTCTCGGTACCCCGCGCACCACGCGCCAGAGCCGGAATTTCTCGATCGGCAGCGCGATCCTGGCGGTGTTCGGATTGCGCATGGCGGGATTTGCCTGCTCGGTCATGACGGTGAAATCGCCCTGGGCCGCGCTCGTTCAGTATCTGTTGCTGGCGGGCGCAATCGTGGGGAGCCTCTGGATCATCCTTGGCAGCGTGGTGATCGAACCGCCGGCAGCGATGATGGAAGCGATCAACAACTTCAATGCCCGCCTGCAGCGGCTTTTCCGACGGACGGCCGCAGCATGAGCATGATCACCAACACGCTTGGACGTTATTTCGCCGGCCGCTTCGTTGTCTCGGCACTCGGCGTGTTCGCCAGCATTTTCCTGCTGCTCGTGCTCGTCGATTACATTGAAATGGTGCGCAGAACCTCAGGCCTGGTTTCGGCTTCCCCGATCATGGTGGCGGAGACCTCCCTGTTTCGCGTACCACAGCTACTCGAAAAGATGATGCCCTTCTGCGTCCTGATCGGCGCGATGACCTGCTATCTCGCATTGTCGCGGCGGCTCGAACTGGTGGTCGCACGCGCCGCCGGCGTCTCGGCGTGGCAGTTCATTGCGCCGGCGCTTGCCAGCGCCATGGTGCTCGGAATCCTTGCGACGGTCGGCTACAATCCGATGTCGGCGAATCTCCGCGAACTCTCCAAGCGGATGGAAGCCGAGCTGTTCGGCGGCGCCCCTGGCGGCGGCGTTCAGGACGCCGCGGGGTTCTGGATCAATCAGGTGAATGCCGACGGTCAGGTCATCATCAACGCCGCCCGCAGCGAGCAACAGGGCGTGCGCCTGACCGGGCTGACCTTGTTTCGATTTGATACGGACAATCAGTTCAAGGAACGAATCGAGGCGCGCGAAGGCAGGCTCGAAGAAGGCCGCTGGCTGTTCAAATCGATACGGCGCTATTCGCTCAATGCGCCGCCGGTCGATCAGGACAGTTTCGAACTGCCCACCAGCCTGACGCCGGCGCAGGTACGCAACAGCTTCTCGACGCCGGAAACTGTCTCTTTTTGGCAACTGCCGAGCTACATTCGTTCGTCCGAAAGCTCCGGATTTGCGACGGCCGGCTATCGGCTGCAGTACCACAAGCTTGTCGCGCAGCCGTTTTTGCTGGCCGCGATGGTCTTGCTGGCTGCATCCGTCAGCTTGCGCTTCTTCCGATTCGGCGGCGTGCAAAAGATGGTTTTGAGTGGCGTGGGCGCGGGCTTTCTGCTCTATGTTCTGTCCAAAGTTACCGAGGATTTGAGCAAGGCCGAGTTGATGCATCCGATCGCTGCGGCGTGGCTGCCCGTGGTTGTGGGCGGCCTAACCGGCTTTTTGGCCTTGTTATACCAGGAGGACGGGTAGTGGCCGTGGTCGCCGCCCTCCAGCTTCTGTTCGCGTTACCGCGGCGCACCTGCGTGCGCCGCGAACGATCGGTTATGGCCGTGACGGCGCGCCTGCTCGCATCGATCCTCGTGCTGCTCGCCCTTGGTGCGTTGCAGCTTGTGACGGCGGACTCCGCGTCGGCCCAGTTCACCTACAATCCCCGTCCGCCACAGCCGCCCCGCGCGCCGCGCGTCGCCGGCGACGGACAGATGCTCGTGCAGGCGGTCGAGGTCGACTACGATTACAACAACAACCGCGTGTCGGCGGTCGGCAACGTGCAGCTCTTCTACAACGGCACCAGCGTCGAAGCCGACAAGGTCGTCTACGATCAAAAGACCAAACGCCTTTACGCCGAAGGCAACATCCGCATGACGGATGCCGACGGCAAGATCACCTACGCCAACACCATGGATCTGAGCGACGACTACCGCGACGGATTCGTCGATTCGCTGCGGGTTGACACCGCGGATGCCACGCGCATGGCAGCAACGCGCGCCGATCGCTCGAGCGGCAACTACACGGTTTTTGAAAACGGCGTTTACACCGCCTGCGCACCCTGCCAGGACGATCCGAAAAAGCCGCCTTTGTGGCAGGTCAAGGGTGCCCGCATCATCCATGACCAGCAGGAAAAGATGCTGTATTTCGAGACGGCGCAGATCGAATTTTTCGGCGTGCCGGTTGCCTACCTGCCGTACTTCTCGACGCCGGATCCGACGGTCAAGCGCAAGAGCGGTTTCCTCATGCCGGGTTACTTCCCAGGAACCGGGCAGACCGGCTTCGGCATGGAAATCCCCTATTATTGGGCGATCGCACCCGATTATGACGCGACCTTCACGCCGCGCATCCTGAGCCGGCAGGGCGTGCTGATGCAGGCCGAATTCCGTCAGCGCCTGATCGACGGGTCGTATCAGATTCGCGCCTACGGCATCGATCAGCTCGATCCGGGCGCTTTCGCCGGTCAGCCCGGTGACCGCCAATTCCGCGGCGGCCTCGATACCAAGGGACAGTTCGCGATCAACGACAAGTGGGTCTGGGGCTGGGACGGCGTCATCCTTTCGGACTACGCTTTTTTCAACGACTATAGGCTCGCGCAATACCGCGATCCCATGAGCGCCTTCCTCAGTCTGCCGACCGAAGCGATCTCGCAGCTCTATCTGACCGGCGTCGGCAACCGCAGCTATTTCGATCTGCGTTCGATCTACTATCTGAGCTATTCGGGTAACCAGCAGCAGGTGCCGGTCGTCTACCCCGTGCTCGATTATTCGAACGTCTTCAACTATCCGATCTTCGGCGGCGAGGTTTCTTACAAGACCAACTTCACCAACCTGACGCGCAACGACGCGGTGTTCGACCCGATCACGAATTTGGCGAACTTCGCCGGCCTGTGCACGCCGACCTCGGCCGACCCGCTGGCGCGGACGCCGAGTCAGTGTCTGCTGCGCGGTTTCCCCGGGACGTACACGCGGCTGACGGTGGAAGCGCAGTGGCGGCGATCGTTCACGGATTCCGCGGGCGAAATCTGGACCCCGTTCGCGAGCTTCCGTGCAGACGCGATCAATGCGGACGTTTCCAACCAGCCCGGCGTCTCCAACTTCCTTCCTGTGGGCGATACCCAGGCGCTGCGGCCGATGCCGACCGTCGGCCTCGAATACCGCTATCCCTTCATCAACGTGCAGCCGTGGGGCTCCACGACCGTGGAGCCGATCGCGCAGGTCATTATTCGTCCGAATGAGACCTATGCCGGCCAGCTTCCCAACGAAGATGCACAGAGCCTAGTTTACGACGCCAGCAACCTGTTCAGCGTCGACAAGTTCTCGGGCTATGACCGCGTCGAGGGTGGCGGACGCGCCAATGTCGGCATGCAATCGACCACGCAATTCGACCAGGGCGGCACCGTCAAAGCGTTGTTCGGACAGTCCTACCAACTGTTCGGCCTGAACTCCTTTGCCGTCAAGGATGCCACCAATACCGGCCTCGATTCCGGCCTTGCGAAGCCGCTCTCCGACTACGTCACCAGCGTTAGCTACTCGCCGAACCGGACCTATACGTTCAGCGTCCGCTCGCGCTTTGACGAGCAGACCTGGAATGTCGAGCGCTTCGAGGCCGAAGCGAAGGCGAATTTCGATCGCTGGTCGATCGGCCTGACCTACGGCAACTACGCAGCGCAGCCCGATCTCGGTTACCTGACCCGCCGCGAAGGGCTTTTGGCCTCCGGCTCCGTCAAGATCACCGCGAACTGGGTGGCGACCGGCGCGGCCCGCTGGGATCTGGTGGCGAACAACATCAACCAGTACGCGGTCGGCGCGGGCTATGTCGACGACTGCTTCGTGATGGCCGCCAACTACGTCACGTCCTACAATTATTCGGCAGGCACGGCCCCGCCCGTTCTAGGTCACGCCTACATGCTGCAGATCGGCCTTCGGACACTCGGCAATACCACCTCATCGGGCGTCGGCGGGGCCGGGCTGCAATAGCCGGACGGCCTCCGGCAAAGCGGTGTCCGCGCCAGTCCCAAGGAATCGAAACGGTTATCGGATCGGTTGTTACAGCGAAAATGATCATGTCGACCACATTCTCTCATCGCCTGCTGCTCTTGGTCGTGAGCTGTGTCGTGGGAGCTTTTCTTGCGTGCGCAACACCTGCACGCGCGCAGACGGTGACTGTGATGGTCAACGGTGAGCCCATCACTGAGTACGATATCGACCAGCGTACCAAACTCAATTTCCTGACCACGCACAAGCAGTCGCCTCGCCAGGAGGTGGTCAACGAGCTGATCGACGAAAAGGTGAAGATCAAGGAAGCCAAGAAATTCGGGGTCGATCCCACCTCCTCCGATATCGATCAAGCCTATGGGCAAATGGCTGGGCGCATGCGGATCACATCCGATCAATTGACGAAATCGCTTGAAGGCCAGGGCATCCGGCCCGACACGCTGAAATCGCGCATCAAGGCCGAAATGGTGTGGGGCAGTCTGGTACGCGGGCGCTACAAGGAGCGGCTGCAGGTCGGCGAGAAGGATGTCGCCGCCGCGGTGCAGGCAGACGGCGGCGAGAGTCAACAGCAGGCCGACGCCTTTGAATACAGGATGCAACCCGTCGTGCTGATCGTTCCGCACGGCGCCTCGCAGAGCGCGATCGAGCTTCGTCAGAAGGAGGCCGAAACGTTGCGCGCACGCGTCCAGACCTGCGGCGAGGCCAGCGCGTATTTCAAGACGATGGCAAACGCCGCGATCCGCGAACCGCTCATCAGGACGTCGGCCGACATCCCGGCGAATTTGCGCAAGGTGCTCGACGATACGCCGGTTGGGCATTTGACGCCGCCGGAAGTGACCAAGCAGGGCATCGAGATGGTGGCATTGTGCGGGCGCAAGCCAACCACCATCGATACTCCGAAGAAGAAGGAAATGCGCGACAAGATGTATGCGGAAAAATACCTCGCGACGTCGAATGCCTACCTGCAGGAAATCCGCAAAGCCGCCATGATCGAATATCGCTGACGGTGCCGGCCGCCCGATTGAAGTTTCCGCATAGCTCGTGGCAAATTCGATCCAGGAACTTCAAATTCAAATGCGGCACTGGAATTTAGGAATTGCCGGTGCCCATGGCTTCCGAAGTTCGTGAAAACTGGATGTTGCGATGAACCACGAACTCCGGAAAGTGGACACCAGGCCGCTCGCGCTGACACTCGGCGAGCCGGCCGGCATCGGTCCCGACATCGCCATCAAGGCCTGGCTGCGCAGGGAGGAGCTGAAGCTTCCTGCATTCTATTTGCTTGGCGACCGCAACTTCCTGGAGCGGCGCGCGGCGGCCCTCGGCCTCCACGTCAGGCTGGCCGATGTCGATGCTAACACCGCCGGCGCGGCGTTTGCGGACGCGCTGCCCGTGGTTTCGACGGGGCAAGCGGCAACCGCCGAACCCGGTCAACCGGACGCGCAAAGCGCGCAAGCCGCGCTGTCTTCCATTCGCCAGGCAGTCAGGGACGTGCGCAGTGGGCTGGCAAGCGCCGTCGTGACCAATCCGATCGCCAAGAGCGTGCTCTACCGCGCCGGCTTTCGCCATCCCGGACATACCGAATATCTGGCCGAGCTCACGGCGGATAAAGGGCAAACGCCGCAACCCGTCATGATGCTTTGGTCGCCGGTGCTGGCCGTCGTGCCCGTGACGATCCACGCATCGCTGCGCGAGGCGATCGGCCGACTCTCGACCGAATTGATCGTGAGTACCGCTCGCATCGTAGCGGACGCCTTGAAAACCCGTTTCGGCATCCCGCAGCCTCGTCTTGCCGTCTCCGGCCTTAACCCGCATGCCGGCGAAGAAGGCACGCTCGGAAGAGAGGACGAAACCATCGTGGCACCGGCCGTAGACATCCTCAGGGCCGAGGGCCTAACCGTCAAAGGGCCGTTGCCGGCAGATACCATGTTTCACGACGCGGCGCGCAAAAACTACGACTGCGCGATCTGCATGTACCACGACCAGGCGCTGATCCCGATCAAGACCCTGGCGTTCGATGATGCAGTCAATGTCACGCTCGGACTGCCTTTCATCCGCACCTCGCCCGACCACGGCACGGCCTTCGATATCGCCGGCACCGGCCGCGCCAACCCCGCAAGCCTGATCGCAGCGTTGCGGCTTGCCGCGCGCATCGCCGCAACGCCTGCGCCAGCCTCGGCACCGCCATGAGCGCGATCGACGACCTCCCGCCGCTGCGCGAGGTCATCCGCGAGCACGCGCTGTCGGCGCGCAAATCGTTGGGCCAGAATTTTCTGCTCGACCTCAACCTCACCGCGCGGATCGCCCGCGCTGCGGGACCCCTTGAAGGGGCAACCGTCGTCGAGATCGGCCCGGGTCCCGGCGGCCTGACCCGCGCACTGCTGGCTTTGGGCGCGACGCACGTGATCGCGGTCGAGCATGACGCGCGCGCCATTCCCGCGCTGGAGATGATCGGCCGGCGCTATCCAGGTCGACTGGAAATCGTCTGCGCGGACGCACAGACCTTCGATCCGCGGCCTTATCTCGGATCGACCAAGGCAAAAATCGTCGCGAACCTGCCCTACAATATCGCGACGGCGTTGCTGATCGGCTGGTTGTCCATCGAACCCTGGCCGCCCTGGTACGACATGATGGTCTTGATGTTTCAGCGCGAAGTGGCCGAGCGCATCGTCGCGCGCGAGAATGACGAAGCCTATGGCCGGCTCGGTGTGCTCGCGAATTGGCGCTGTGAGACCAAGATCCTGTTCGACATCTCGCCGGCGGCTTTCGTGCCCCAGCCGAAGGTCACCTCGTCCGTCGTGCGGCTATTGCCGCGCGCAAAGCCCGAGGCCTGTGAGCGCCGCGCGCTGGAGCAGGTCGCCGCCGCAGCGTTCGGCCAGCGGCGAAAAATGTTGCGGCAGAGTCTCAAATCATTGCCCGCCGATCCGGTGCGGCTTGCGGCCGCGGCACAAATTGATCCGACACGCCGCGCGGAAACAATTCCGATTTCAGGCTTTGTTGCCATGGCGCGTGAATTGGCCAATATTCGCGGCGAGAAACAGAACACGTCCTGAAGGAGAAGAAGAATGACGCTGATGCGTCGGCAATCGCTCGTCAAATTTGACGCCCCCCTCTGTGAAACCATCGTCGACACGCCGAAGCCGCAACGCAAAGAGGTGCTCGTGCGCATCGAGCGCTGCGGACTGTGTCATTCCGACCTGCATATCCAGGACGGCTATGCCGATCTCGGTGGCGGCAGGCGGCTCGATACGACGCGCGGCATGACGCTGCCATTCACGCTCGGTCATGAGATTGCGGGCGTCGTGGAGGAAGTCGGACCTGATGTCGGCAAGGAGCTGGTCGGCGCAAGGAAGGCGGTGTTCCCCTGGATCGGCTGCGGCCAGTGCCGCGACTGTCTCAACGGCGACGAAAATCTCTGCCTGAAGCAACGCTTTCTTGGCGTATCCATCGACGGCGGGTTCGCCAGCCACGTGCTGGTGCCCGATGCAAAATACCTGCTGGATTACGACCCCCTGCCCGTCAATCAGGCCGCGACGCTGATGTGCTCCGGCGTCACCGCCTATGGCGCGTTGAAGCGGCTGGTCGAGCGGCCACGTCAGCGCAATCTCCTGCTGATCGGCCTCGGCGGGGTCGGCATGATGGGGCTGTCACTCGCGCAAGCCATGTTCAAGCAAAAGATTGCGGTGGCCGACATCAACCCTGCGGCACGGGAAACCGCGCTGCAAAATGGGGCCGCGGTCGCCTACGACCCCAGCGAGCCTGACATCGTTAAACGAATTATCAAGGAGACCGAGGGCGGTTTTGATGAGATCGTCGACTTTGCCGGCAACGAGAAATCGATGGCCTTCGCGGTTTCCGTGGTCGCGCGCGGCGGCAAGATCGTGGTGTCCGGCCTGATGGGCGGCAATTTCAGCCTGCCGATGGTGCAATGGATCTACAAGCGCATGACTATCGAAGGCTTCATGGTCGGCACGCTCGCGGAGGGGCACGAATTGATGGCGCTCGCACGCGCCGGCAAGATCAAGCCGACGCCGATGCGGGAAGAGCCGATGAGCGACGTTCAAAAATGGATCGATGCGTTAAGGGCCGGAAAGGTCGTGGGACGGATTGTCTTAAGAAACTGAAACGAAAAAGTCTCGCTGGCCTCGCCGGCCAGAGCGGGAGGACATCATGGCTTGGAGGAAATCCGGGATAGGCGTCGTCGCTGCGCTCGCGCTGGCGTTTGCGACGCCACCGGCACTGGCCCAGAAGAAGTACGGTCCCGGCGTCACAGATACCGAGATCAAGATCGGCACGACGACCCCCTTCAGCGGCCCGGCTTCCGCCTATTCGGCCGGCGCCGTCTCCGCAACGGCCTATTTTGCGATGATCAACGAACAGGGTGGCGTCAACGGGCGCAAGATCAACTATGTCGCCCTCGACGACGCCTATAGCCCGCCCAAGACCGTCGAGCAGATCCGCCGTCTGATCGAGAGCGAGGAAGTGCTGTTCCTGGTCAATCCCGTCGGCACCGCGACCAACATGGCGGTCGTGAAATACATCAACCAGAAGAAGGTGCCGCACCTCTTCATCGGCACCGGAGCGACCGTCTTCAACGATCCCGAGCACTATCCGTGGACGCTGAGCTGGACTCCTCACTACGCATCCGAGGGTGAGATCTACGCCAGATGGATTCTCACCAACAAGCCCGACGCCAAGGTCGGTATTCTCTCGCAAAACGACGATCTCGGCCGCGACTATCTCCTGGGCTTCAAGCGCGGGCTTGGCGAGCTGACCGACAAGATGATCGTGTCGCAGCAAACCTACAACACCAGCGATCCCACCGTGGACTCGCAGATCGTGTCGCTGAAGGCTTCCGGCGCCGACGTGCTTCTGATCTTTTCGGTGCCGAAATTCGCAGCGCAGGCGATCCGCAAGGCCTACGACATCGACTGGCACCCGCAGGAATTCGTCTCAAGCGTCGGCTCCTCGATCGCGGGCGCAATCCGGCCGGCGGGCTTCGAGGCCGCCAAGGGCATCATCTCGGCGGCCTACCAGAAGGATCCGGCCGATCCGCAATGGCGTGACGACCCCGCGATGAAGGCCTGGAATATCTGGATGGACAAATACAATCCGCATGTCGACAAGAGCGACTATTACGCGCCCTATGGCTACAACGTCGGCCACGCGGTGGTGGAGCTATTGAAGCAATGCGGTGACAATCTCACGCGCGAGAATGTCATGGAGAAGGCCACCCACCTGAACATGGACCTGCCGCTGCTCCTGCCGGGCATCAGATTGACCTCGAGCCCGACGGACCACCGGCCGATCAAGCAAATGCGGCTGGTGCGTTTCGACGGCCAGCGTTACGTCCTGTTCAGCGACGTGCTGGCGAGCGAGTAATGCCGGATGACGGATAGACCGGCCTCGCTCTAGCCCGGGTTCATCAGGCGCAGCCACGCCTGCCAGAGCGCGATCAATTGGTTGCCAAACCACCTGATCAAGGATCGCAGGATCACGAGAGCTACGCCGAGCACCAGGGCCTCGATCACGAAGGTCTCCATCGGTATCTCGCCGCTTTCCAAATGGCGATAGGCGATCTCGAATATCCAATAGGCGTAGGCGGCGACGAACGGCAGCATGGCGGTGGTGACCCACAATGGCTGCCTGCGCGAGTTGGGGGGCGCAACCGCGTCGGGGTCGACCTGCTTGATGCGGTAACCGAGCCGGTTGGCGGCCGCCATTACGGTGGTCACCGCGACGTCGGGCGGCACTGTGAACCATTCATCGTCGCCGGGCGACTTGTGCTGGTTCAACATGAAATACGCTTCGAGTTCGATCTGCTTGTTCTCGGCCTCGCCGATAAATTCGAATTTCAGGGGGTAGGGCGAGCCGGTCTGGAGTTCTTTCAGGCGCTGTCTCGGGTTGTCAGAGCATCCGATCCTCCGCCGACCATGCTCTCCGGAAATCACGTAAACAAAATCCTTCATTTCAAATCCAATTTTAGTGATCTGAAGATGACGGTAGCTCAGCCGGGGTGTGCTGCAAGGAAACTAGCCAATTAGCTTTGCCAATTAAGTTTAATGTCGGCGGAATGCACGGGGCGTCGCCTCCTCGCTTATGACGCCGGCGCCAACGAGAAACGGCGCTGTCACCAGCGCCGTTCCTAGTGCACTAACGCGTGGACCGGCCCACTTCGACTGGCAACTGGCGGGAGCGACCCGCTCTGGCACTGCTGGCGTGGGAGACCTATCGCGGTCCAATCATAACGATACGCCAGTCTGCCAAGGCAAGTTTGATCTGCCGCAATAAAAATAGCGCGGCTATCCCCTGACGGCCGGACTGGTTTGAAGCGGAAACGCTGGTCAACGCTGCTTTTTGTCTTCGGACTTCGCCGCTTCCCTGGCCAAGCGTTCCGCCTTCAATCGTTCGTAATTTTTCCAGAAGGCTTCCTGCGCTTTTTCGTAGTCCGTTTCCGCCTTCCGTTTACCGGCGTGCTGAAAAGTCCTTGCCGCCTCTCGTTGCACGCGATCCTTACTTGTTCTATCGCTCATAGATCACATCCAATTTCGGTGACCCGTAAAATGACGATAGCTCAGCCGGGGTGTGTCGCAAGGAAACTCGCTGATTAAGTTTAATGTTGGCGACTTTGCAGCAATTTGGCCGCACGTAACGGATGAGCAGCCTTCAAGAACAATTACGCATCAGATTCTATATTCACCAAAACTTCGCCGGCGATGATTTCGGGGTCTCCGAGATCAAGATCGTGCAGGCTTGCTTGAACAAACTCCAGCACTTTATCGTTCGCCGCATTGGCGCTTTCGCGGTCCTCGAATATCATCACAGCCACGCCGACGCCTTCGCCCCCATCCAGTACATAATAAGATCTGAACCCGCGCGATTTCCTCAGGATCTGACCGACGCCGCTTTTGGCGCGGCGAGCAGCATCAGCAACCGAACGAACCTTTGTGTACTTTCGGATGACTATGTACATGTAGCGTCTCGGTTCCAGCCCACGCATCAAAGCATATCGTGCCGCTGCTGGACTAGGGCCTACTTCCGAGATGTGTCAATTGCAGACATCAGCCGAGCCTGAAGGCAGGTCGACTCCGCCCAAAAGCGGACAGTCAAGGTATGAACGGCGAGCACGGCGTGATAAAATCAAGCTAGCGAAAAGGAAATGCCATGTCCGACGATAATATGAAAGCTGAACTCGAACGTCTCCGCAGGGAAAACGAGGCTCTCAAGAAAGGAGCTTCCGACGGCATCCGCATGAAGGTAAGCGAAAAGGGTGGTGTCTCAGTTTACGGAATGGGGCGCTTTCCAGTGACGTTATATAAAGAGCAATGGTTGAAGCTTCTGGACATGTCCGACGAGATTCGTGCGTTTATTGCGGAAAACGAGGGGCGGCTGAAGGCGAAAGATTGATAGCGGACGAGCGATCGTTTTTCGGCCCCGAGGCCTCCGGCTCGAACGAGTGCTTTGTCGTACTTCATCCCTGGCGGGCAATCCCAAATCCCTGGCGGACAATCCCAGGTTTCGCCAAAACGCCACGCGGCGTGATTGCCCGGGCCAGGCTATTCAACCGTGACGCGGCAAATCGCGCTGCCTTTCGTTTGCCGAAGTACGCGCCGCGTCAAACGGCGAGCCCGAATTAAGCCCCATCCTCTCCGGAATTGCGGCCTATTGCGACCCAAGTCTTTGTCGAGACTGGGATGTCGTAGGGTGTGTTGCGTCGCGTAGTGGGAGATGCGTATGTCGAACAAGCCGGTCAAATTCGCATCGGCCATTTTTGTCGCCCTTTGCCTGTCGACGACAGTCTTTGTTGGCACCGGGCGCGCGGCCGACGACTGCCTGACCGAGCCGAATGGCGCGACACCGCAAGGCAAGCATTGGTTTTACCGCATCGAGCGCGGATCCGGGCGTCACTGCTGGTATTTGCGCGGCGAGGATGAAAAGTCCGCGCGCGCGGCTACACCCGACTCGGCTTCGCCGGCACCGGCACCGCCGCCACGCGGGATGGAGACCTCAAACCCCCGCGCAATTGCCGATGCCCACGCCGAATGGCCCACGCGGACTCCCGTCGGCCAGGATCCGGGCGCGGCTACCGCGCCGGCCGCTTCGCCTCCCGCGGAGGTGACCGGCTCGTTGCCGCCGGACAATGCGCCGCGAGCCCAGGTCGTAACGCGCTGGCCCGATTCCTCCGCCGTTCTCCCATCGCTCAATTCGCCTCCCCAGACCTCCGGCGCTGCGCCGGACGTGCAAGCCGACGCGACGACCTCAGAACCTCCTCCCGCAACGGTTCCGCCGCCGCCCGCGCAGGCGATGATGCCGATGGAGCGAAACATCGGTTCGCTGCAGAAACTGCTCCTGGTCGCATTTGGCGCGCTGG
>Ga0306921_10003311_pt1 | contig 16358 bp, 23 predicted proteins | sample sta12Cox44000080_FD_203760 | JGI IMG/M metagenome (GOLD analysis project Ga0306921, IMG submission 203760) | Lab enrichment of tropical soil microbial communities from Luquillo Experimental Forest, Puerto Rico - statoxic.12C.oxic.44.000.080 (v2)... | ecosystem: Environmental > Terrestrial >...
TGGAAATCGTCGCGCACGAAATGCACCTGGTCGTCGAGAATGAACTGGCCGGCGAGGCCGTTCGCGCGCTCCGCCGCCGCACCCGGCTCCGCCGCCTCGGCCCGGTCGACAGCGAAGAGCGGACCGAAGACGTCGTTCATCGCCAGGAACGCGGCCGCCATGCCGCTGCCGGTTCGCAGAAACTGGCGCCGATCGAGGCCAAGTTTCGGCGCGATCACATCGGCGATTTCCTTGATGCGCTCCTCGACGCGACGCTGCTGGGTCGTTTGTGGCAGCGGGTTGAACTCGCCGTTCGAGACGATCTGGGTCGGCACCGGCGACTCGAATACGGCTCGGTCCGCAGGCTCGTTCGCGCCAGCTCGGATTGGCTCAACAACAGGGCCATCGAATTCCTCCCTTGTGACTTACGCGGTGCCACCTTCGCCGTCGGACCGCCGAAGGGGCACCGCCACGCTTACATGGTTAACCCGGATTGTTTCACCGCTCGCGCTGATGTCAAGCGTATCGCACGATAACGGGAATCGTGCTTGCGCTCGGGCGGCAAGATTTTTAAACGAAGAGGGCTTCGCTCGATCCTCGGCCTGATCCGTCACGATCTCAAGAAGCGAGGGACCATGAATCGATTTCCGGCTTGGCTCTCCATACTACTGCTGTTCTCGAGCTGCTCCTCGGGTTCGAGCCAAACGGCCACCCTGATCCTGGATAATCCCACTTGGGACCGGGTCAATGTCGAGGCCGTCATCACCAACAGCGCCGATTGCGACAATCGCGGAAAGGAATACGTCGAGACCAAAGAATTCGTCATGACCAAGGGCCAAACCGTGAAAGTCCAAGCTCCCAAAGGCGAGAGCATTTGCTGGCGGCACGATCGCAACCCGAACAATCCCGCTTCCGGTGCGTGGTCGGGCTGGAGCCGGGCTCCGCTGGCGCCGGGCCAGACGGCGGAGACGGATCTATAGCGGCCGGCTGGCCGTTGGCGCGACCTTCGGTTACGATCGGTCCGCCAACGGCGCGGGGAGTTTGTCGATGTCACAGCATCACGTTTTGCGGGCCGGCCCAGAGACTTGTCATTGGGGGTTCTTCGATGCCGGACTGAAGCCGGTATTGTCGGTCGCCTCGGGTGATACGGTGACGATCGACAGCGTCTCGGGCGGGCCCGACGTTCTGCCGCAGGAGGACCGCTTCGACATCCTCTCCGAGCATCTGGCGATCCATCGCGCGCTCGAGCCGCGGCTCGGCGCGCACATCTTGACGGGGCCGATCGCGATCAACGACGCCGAGCCCGGCGATGTGCTTGAAATCGAAATCCTGGCGATCGATCCCCGGCAGAATTGGGGCTACACTCGGATCCGTCCGCTCTCCGGCACCCTGCCGGAAGACTTCCCAATCCGCAAAACCTGGCATACCGCGATCGACCGCCAGCGCGGCGTCGCGACTGTGCCTTGGGGTGCCGAGATCGAGCTCGCCCCGTTCTTCGGGGTGATGGGGGTGGCGCCGCCGCCGGTCTACGGTGCCGTGACCTCGATCGTGCCGCGCGAGTTCGGCGGCAACATGGATTTGAAGGAGCTCGTCGCCGGCACCACGCTCTATCTACCGGTGTGGGCCCCAGGGGCGTTGTTTTCGGCCGGCGACGGTCACGGCGTGCAAGGCGACGGCGAGGTCTGCGTGACCGCCCTCGAAACGGCGCTCAGCGGCACCTTTCGCCTGATTTTGCGCAAAGACCTGAAATTCGACCTGCCGCGCGCCGAGACCCCGTCGCACCATATCACAATGGGCTTCGACGAGGATCTCGACGACGCCGCGAAGACCGCGCTGCGCCAGATGATCGGGTTGATCGGCGAGCGCCTCGGCCTCGCGCCCGAGGACGCCTACATGTTTTGCAGCCTCGCGGTCGACATGCGAGTGACCCAGCTCGTGGACGGCAACAAGGGCATCCATGCGATGCTAAAAAAACCTAGCGTCGGGGCGGACGGCACGCTTCGGTTCGGGAGCCATTGATACAAACTATCCTCGGACCAAGCCGCCGTCGATCGGGATCACGGCTCCCGTCACATAGTCGGACAGATCGGTCGCAAGGAACTCGACCACCTTCGCACAATCCTCGACGGTACCGAACCGCCGCAACGCAACTAACTCGGCCCGGTCACGGTTGCTCTGGACGCTCCCAGGAATCACGGTCGCCATCATCCGCCCGGTGGCGATCACGCCGGGGGCGATGCAGTTCACCGTGATCCCGAACGGGCCGAGATCCTGCGCCAAATACCGCGTGTAGTGGGCGATAGCGGCTTTCGCCGCGCCATAATGGGCATAGCCGCCATCGATAGAAGGTGCGATCCCGGCGACCGAGCTTACCGTGATGATCTTCCCGGAGCGCTGCTCCTTCATCGTCGGGGCGACGGCGTTGCAGGAGTAGACGGTCCCGAACAGGTTCATTTCCGTGACAAGCTGCAAGAGCGCCGGATCGAGTGCGCTGGCCTTCGTATCGATTGGTCTACCGCGACCTCCGCCCGCATTAGCGACCAGGACATCGATTCGCCCCCAATCCTGGACGACCCGCGCCACCATTGCCTCGACTGCCTCCCGATCGCGGACATCGACCTCGATCCCTAAACCGGTGCCACCTGCCGCCTCGATCTCAGCGACAGTACTTTCGGCGGTCATGTCTTTCGCCTCGGTCTCGAATTCCTCGTAGGAGTGCAGGTTGAGGTCGGCGACGGCGACCTTGGCCCCCAATCCGGCGAGTCGTTTCGCATAGGCACGCCCGAGGCCACGCGCCGCGCCTGTGACGATCGCCACCTTCCCGTCCAGCTTTGCCATAGGCTGCCCTCCGATCAGAGTTTACACCGCGATATGTTAGCCATAGCGGGTAACGGAGAAGACGTTTTGCGTTACCCAATCTGCGAGGAGGTCGAGCCGTGGATATCCAGGCCGACGACATCATTGATCGAGGCTCTGTCGCCCAAACCGAGCGGCTGATCCGACCTCATATTCGGCGGACTCCGGTAATCGAGGTTGATGCGGCGGATTTCGGAATCGATGCCGCCAGCCTCAGCTTCAAACTTGAGCTTCTCCAGCACGCGGGCTCGTTCAAGACGCGGGGTGCCTTTACGAACTTGTTGACCCGAGAAGTCCCACCAGCCGGCGTGGTAGCCGCATCGGGTGGAAACCACGGGGCCGCAGTTGCCTATGCCTCGATGAAACTCGGGATACCCGCAAAAATCTTCGTGCCCACGATCTCATCACCTTCGAAAATTCAGAGAATCCGAGACTACCGGGCCGAACTGGTGGTCACAGGTGACCGGTACGCCGATGCTCTCGCGGCTAACGAGGTTTGGGCACAGCAGTCAGGAGCGCTCTCGATCCACGCCTACGACCAGCGCGAAACACTATTGGGTCAGGGAACCATCGCGCTGGAGATCGAGCAACAAAATCCGGATATCGACACGCTCCTTGTCGCGGTTGGCGGCGGTGGACTTATCGCCGGCATTGCAGCTTGGTTTGGCGGCAAGGTCAAGGTCGTCGGCGTCGAACCGGAAGCCTCCCCAACCCTCACGATGGCGCTCCAAGCTGGAGGACCGTTCGATGCGCCGGCTGGTGGGATCGCGGCGGATTCACTCGCACCACGCCGGGTTGGGACTCTCGTTTACCCCATCGCCAAGCAGTATGTGGACCACGTGGTCCTCATCGCCGACGACGAGATCAAGCGTGCTCAACTGGTTCTATGGGAGACCTTAAGGGTAGTTGCCGAGCCTGGAGATGCTGCCGCCTTTGCAGCACTTCTTTCGGGTCGTTATCAGCCGCAACCCGGTGAGCACGTCGGGGTTCTCCTGAGCGGTGGTAATACCACGGCGGTCAATTTCGGATGATGAGAGCCTACCTCGAAGCCCTAACGCCCATCTCGAAGCCGGTCGCATCAGCTAAACAGCGGATCTGAGGCAACATGTCAGTCAAGCTCTATGCTTTCACTTGCGGCACGGTGACCGGCGAGTTCGCGCATCTTATAGATAGAGGGTAGCGAGGGCAACATCACGGTGCCGGTTCCGGTCTTTCTGATCGAGCACCTAAAGGGACGGCATTATTCGACACCGGGCTGCATCCCGATTGCCAGCGCGACCCGGTTGAACGGCTCGGCCCGCGGCTCGCCGGGCATTTCCGCATCGGCTTTCAGCCCGGCGAAGATGTGAAGGCGCGTCTCGAAGCGATCGACCGAGATCCCGACAAAATCGACCTCATCATCAACTCCCATTCTCACTTCGACCACGTGCGGAAACGCGCTGATCCCCAACGCGACGATGCTGGTACAGCGCGGCGAGTGGGAGGCCGGCATGGACCCGGAGATGGCTGCCCGGCGCGGCTCGTCACCTCCGAAGCGGCGAAAAACGCGCTCGGCGCCGATGTCGGCGGCTACGTCATGCCGATGTTCAATAGCCAGACCGCGATCGCCTACAACACGGCGATGGTCACCGACCCGCCGGGCGACAGACCCTCCGCGAGCGCCGCTTGCCGCGCAACACGTACGACCGTGATGCGATGCTGGCCTCGCTTGACCGGTTGGAGGCGCTGGAACGGAGCGGCGCTCGCATCTTCTTCGGCCACGACCCGGAGTTCTGGCACACAGTACCGAAAGCGCCGGTCCCGGTCGCATAGCGTTGATCGGCGTTCCTGTTCGGCTAAGGCCAACATTGCCCAGCGCCGTCGTAACCACGTGCTACGATCGGCGGTACGGACTTGCTAATTTCGCGAACCGTTAGCTACGAGACCTCTTCACCGGAGGAAGACGATGAACGAGCCTGGGTCACACGGCGATGGGAGGCCCCTCGCAGCTAACGTAGAGGAACAATCGCGCATATCGCCTGATAAGGCCACAACGCCGACTTCGGTTCAGAACTTACCGTTAATTTCTTGTGATCAAGGAAGTTTACCGTCGTTGCCGTTCCATGTGGCAATCGCCAATGGTGGCCTGGAAATCGCGGCTAGAATCAAAAGCGAGGGGGACGCGGAGAACCTCATCCAGATACGACAAACGATAAAGCCGCTTTTGCAGAAAATCTATGGGCGGCAACCAAGTACCCTCCCCGATCCTCCTGATCCGCCCGATATCGGAGATCATGCTCAACGGACGGATAAGGAGGCGGAAACCGGGATGTCGTTCTTTATTACCAAAGCCCAGAAGGCCGAACTACGACGGCTCGGTTACAGCGAGGAACAGATCCGCGCGATGAAGCCCGAAGAGGTGCATAGAGCACTCGGATTAATTAGCTGAGCGCCCGACTGGTGACGCGGCTCCGGCCCTCTTGATCCCGGCGAGGATCAAATCGGTGCCAGTACGGGAGATCTCGGTAACCTGCTTCACCTTCGGAATATCCCGGAGGGGGTTACGGGTTACATTCATCGCTCGCTGTACACAGTGCAATGAACAGATCCACCACCGAATCGATAGACTGACCGTAAGTGTCAGCCTCTTTCATCAGCTTGTCGTATGCAACGTCCGCTTGCGCTCGTGATCCGAGGACATTGACAAGGCGTGTGTGCATCGACTCGTAATCCGAGATTCCGGCAATTGCCGGGGTCGCGAAAGTGATCACCATTGCAGTGACCATGGCCTTGAGCCTCACGTCTATCACCCGTTCGGAATACGAGATGCAGGGTGGTATGGTGACTATCCTTAACGATGGGTAAATGCGCGTATTGCTGAACTCCTCCAAGGATTTGGCTCACAAAAACGATCCACATAGATTCCCGAGCTAAAGCCATTTCATCCGGACGAGGGGCGTTAACGGATATTCATTTTCGTAGTTTGCTGCGCCCAACACGTGGTCGATTATGATCCCATCGTCAGATAACGGGTAAAGGGCGCTCCGATATCGGATACCGGTATCGAGAAACCTCGCGCGGCCTTCGATCATGAGGCAACGACGTTCGGAAAGAACTCGCGGCAGATGTGAGAGGAGCACGTCCGCCAGACTATCGTCTGGACAGAACGCAAATGATAAGTTTGTCCCACAGGCGGCAAAATATGAGAACCGGACGGGCGATTGCACAGCGATCAGGAAGCAATTTAGCCAATCCACGCCCAGCTTTGAGGGCTCGATTTGATCACGCCGTGGAAATCCTTCTCCGCGCGCCATTTCTGTCCAATGTCGCAGCACCCGATCGACTAGCCGCCGTTTAAACACGAGCTTCACTGTATCTGAGAATATGGTCGATATTTCATCTGTTTCGGGAAACATTGCAGCGTCAACAAGTAGCTTCTCTGTTGCACTCTTGTGCATCACGTGGAACGGATATTCGCTTCGTGAGTGCTGCCATTGCGCACTGAAATTGTGCAAGCGATTGGCTTTATCTTGCGTTAACATTGATTTGGCCGGTCGCACCCGGCCACCGATGCTTGGGGCTACGGCGGGTCGAGCCCCCGTTGGTCGTCTGGTGAGGAGAATGAGTAGGCGCTGGTTCCGCCCGTCGCCCTCGCCTTCATCTGGGCGGGCTCGCATCTTCATGTGGGACGTGCGTAACTCGCGGAAATTTTCAGGTGAAAGGATTTTAGCTTATAAGACAAAGAAACGATGTAGCCGAACCATCTCAATGAGTACGGAAACTTAGGTAACTGGTAACATTGCCTATGCGCAGATAGTTAACCGAGTGTTTTTCGCTTGTCTGGTTCGGTCTTGGTTTGTATTCTGAGTCAGGTTCTCACGAATGACTAACATCTTGGACGGGAACGCTAGCCTCAGTCTTTCGTCGGTTGTGGCCTTCAAGGGCCGCGATCTCATCGTGCCAAAAGGGATCGACGGCGGCGAGATGCTGGCTTGGGCGAGCGCCGAAGAGTTGCTGGCCTATCATCTCGAACTAGCCGCGGACCCTAAGTCGTTCTGGAAGGATGGGTTCCTTCTATACGCGCTATGGGCAATGAGCGATTTCTGCGGGATGGTCCCGCCCGGAGGGTGCTCTCGGTCCTATCCCTATACTCGGGTCGGCTTTTATCAGTTCCTCCGTGATCACGGCTCGCAGATCAGCCCTGAGGAGGTCAGCCGCCGCATTAAGGTATTCAGGGCGTACAACCGGTTCGAAGTGACGATCATCCGGATGGTCGAAAAGGCGGGACTCAACAAATCATTTGTCGCCATCCCGTACATCCGAGACGAGACGATCAACGATCTGTTGAGATTGTGCATTAAGACACCGTATCACCGATTACGGCCCGCGTTGCAGGAAGCGTATCCGCGAACTGACCGGTCTCGCGAAGTCGGCATCACGCCCAAGGAAAAATTACGCCAGACCACTGAGCGCCGTGCTTTACGCGTGATCGCCGAAAACGAAAATGGGATGATCGGCGACCCAGGAACCTTTATTCCGCGCCAGTACCGACAACATGCCGAGGACGAATTGAAAGCCCAAGAAGTGTTTGAGATCGCCATGAGCCGTCTCGGCACCTACGACCGGGACGCTTTCTTTATGCGGGTTGTCGAATTGGTTGCAAATACTTGGCTTACTAAGGATGATCGACAAGCTATCGAGCAGCTTTTGTCAGAGCAACGTTACTTCGATCGAGCCCAACCGTAGAGGATGTTTGCGGGTTGCGAGTATGAGGCGATACTCCGGGCCGGGGGCAGCATATGCATCGCGCCGGGCATTGATCGCTTGCTCTTGATCCAAGTATCGTATGAGGCCAGCTAATAGGCACCGATGCGAACAGCCTCACTTCTTGTTTAACTTCGGATCGCAATCGACCAGACCCGAGTCCGCGAGAGAACATTCTCATTGTTCTCCAGGACGGATCGGGTCGCACCTCTCCAGGAACCAAACTTGAGACATCAAGATTTCCGTCAATCGCGGCGTCGCGAGTTCGACGCTGAGACCTTCTACCCACAACCTCGTGCATTCGGCGCTCGACCCCGCTTCAACCGAGCACCCGTCGAATCCCCTTCGGGTCCAAGGTCAGTGGGGCCGTCAAATGGTTCAGCCCCGAAAAAGGGTTTGGCTTCGTCGAACTCTCGGACGGATCAGGTGACGCTTTCCTACATGGGAGCGTTCTGGCCCAGAGCGGTATCAACACCGTGCAGCCAGGAGAAACCCTCGAAGTACAGGTCGGCCCCGACCACAAGGGGCGGCATGTCACCGAGGTATTGAGTGTCGACAGCAGCACCGCTGTTCCAACGGCGTCACGGCGGTCGAATGCCCAGGCGGCGACATTGAACGGGCCATGGGTCGAGGAGACCGGCACGGTGAAATGGTTCAACGCCGACAAGGGCTACGGCTTCATCACTCGGGATGGCGGCGGGAAGGATGTGTTCGTTCATATCTCTGCCCTGGATCGATCTGGCATCGCCGCTCTCAGCGAAGGCCAGACCGTCGTTGTCGATATTGTCGAGGGCCGGAAGGGTCCAGAAGCCGCGAGAGTTCGCCTGAGTTGAGGCTATCCGGTTAACCACGCCCAACTTACGGATCGCCGACCTGGAAATCACCCGGTTGAGGCAGCGCGACGGGCGTGAACAGGCATCGATCCGGTTTGAGATCCAGTAGCGGCGTCCCGTCCGGGCAATCCAAGCCTCTTACCATAACGATTGGTCCCTCGATCGAAACCAACTTAACGATGGACGTGCCGATCGGATTTGGCCGTGCTGGTGATCTCAGTGAGAATGTCCCGCGCGAGGTTCCGTCGTTCGCAGGGCTTTGCATGACGAGATCACGCCGAGACAAATCGAGCCAGTAGAGGACTTCGATGCGCTCGAATTGAGCAAGGCTGTCGAGCGCCGCGACCCATGGCTCGAAGACTTCGATGCGGCAGAGTGGCCCGTCAGCCCGTCCCTGCCTCGGCGTTTCCATTCGCGAGGTCCACGGCGTGTGGATGCGACCGATGAAGATCAGCCCGGCATCCGTCGTGGGCGGCATCTCCACCGCTATCTCTGCTTTTCTTATCTCGTTTTCGCGAACCATTTCGGCTCGACCTTTCGATGGCCTATTCGGCAGAGGACGGCGCGGTGACCTCAATCCGCGCCACGTCCCGCACGCTTCGACCGCCTCGCTCATCCAGCGGAACGACGACCCGGAGATGGTCAGCATCGAGTGGCTTGCCGTCTATGCGCTCTGCCAGAATTACCCGCTTCGCCTCGAATTCGGGCGCGATCTCACCAAGCGCCAGCACCGCTCGATATCCGTCTCGACCGAGAATCATGATCGTCTGAGACACTTGGTCTCGATGTTTCGCAGGATCGATCACTCCGGCCTTTTGGAGCACCGTCCACAATAGCGGCCCCTCGAAAGAGGCCGAGTGCGGGCCGTTTTCGGTAAGGAAATTGGTCTGGATTTGCGTGGTCGGTAGTTGCACCAAATCTCCGAGACTGAGATTTACCGGGGGATGCGAGGGTCCGACGATCGTGATCCCTTCCTGCGGCTCGGCCAGCCCACAAGGGCGCGGCTGCAATGGCGGTGACGAGCATCCACAGGGCTATCGAGGTGCGAGTCATGGTGGATGCTCCAGGAAAGCAATTATCAGGTCACCGACTTCCCACGATCTTACAGGTCAAAGGCGAATAAGAGAAGTTGCGTGGTGTGCCATCGGTGACCATGTTGTACAGTCTAGTGCCGCCGCATGCCAATTTCCAATTCTGGAACTCGTAGAGTTTATTAGTTTGCAATAGGTTCGTCGAGTCGACTGCGGGGAATGTTATTCTTTTCTGATCCAAATCTATTTTCGGATCTTTAATTTGCGCGATCGGATTGTTGTCTTCGTACAGGCTTGCAGGATCACGAGAGAGATTCTCGACCGATCTGGGCCTGTCCTTCGCCGCCCTGAGGCTCTGTTCCGCGTCAGCCAGCGCGGTGGTCAGCTTCGCGACCTGAGTTTCCGCCTCTGTCAGTTTTGTCCGATATTCGGTCAGCCTCCGCTCTTGTGAGGCTAACCGTCCATTCAGGTCGGCAAGGCGCTCGCGATAATGCCGGAACCCGAAACCGGATATTCCGATCCCCACGATCATCACTAAGACGATGGCTTCCGGTGCTCCCCGGATTGCTCGCGCATTCGCTACGAGGCGGTCGATAACCTGTGAAAGAAGGCTGTTCCGCATTTTGACCCCCCGCTTGACGATGTGCATGACGGATTCTCGATACCATCGCAGCGTCAAAATCAGGCGCATCGCGGAATTCCGCGTTTCGAACGATTAGAGGAGCCCGAATCGGTGGCTAAGCCCGGCTGTTTAGCGGGAGTCCGCGGGCCAACCTCGGCGCAAACCGGTGAGGTATTCTCGGCCCCAGAGTCGAGAGCCCTAAAAGGAATGAGAAACGAGGCTGAGCCGTTCTCTTAATCCAGAACCCGGACGATGGACATGACCAGACGTTTAGTGACTCTGCCCGCGGCGGCTGCGTTACTGGTATCTTCGGCTGTGCCCTCGTTCGCTGACCATCACAGCGGCGGACATAGCGGCAGTGGGGCTGGCATGGCGGTGTAAGCGGTAGTAGCTGGCATGGCGCTGGTGGCGGCTGGCACGGCGGTAGTGGTAACTGGAACGGCGGTGGTTGGCATGGCGCTGGTGCGGGCTGGCATGGGGGCGGTGGTAACTGGAACGGTAGTAACTGGAACGGCGGCGGCTGGCATCACCGTGGTCACGGTGGCGGCTGGGGAGTTGGCCCCGCGATTGGCCTCGGTGTTGGCCTTGGACTGCTCGGGGAGCGCTCGCAACGGCTCCTTATTACGGCGGCTACGACTACGGCTACGATTACCTCCTGTATGCCGGTAAAGCGACTTTCGACTGAGGTTGGAAGTAACCCTTCCTTGGCGTGGCGCGATCGACATGATGAGCACCGCCACGAGGGGTTCAGCCTTCATATCGAAAACCACAGAGAATATCGTGCCAGCGCGCTTATTTGATTTCGCATCGCCGCGTTCTAGTGAACTGCCCGCCGCTCCTTCTGCCGCCCCGCGCGTCCAGCTAGTGAGGATACGGGTCAATGTTCGCGTGCGATCATTCCCGGCGACGATCCGGGAGACCAGCAGCCGCCCGAATCGACACCTGTGCCGGTCATCCATGTCGACATCGACCACTCGAAGGCGAACGACCTCGGGATCTCGATACGGTCGATCGGCGAACCCTGGCTCTGCTGGTCCGCGAACACTATGTCAACCGGTTCAACCGCGTCGGACGCTCTTACGAAGTGATCCAGAAGGTGCCGCTGACCCCGGAGACGCTGACCCGCTACTACGCCAAAAGCGCCGCGGGCCAGCCGGTGTCGCTGTCCAACCTCGTCACGCTCAAGACAGCGACCGAGCCGAATGCGGCTTGAAGATCTTTGGTATCGCCGTTGGGTTGCTGATGCTGATGGTGACCGTAGCACTGCTGAGCATCCATTAGGGAAATCGCGTCCTTTGCCGAACGTGGCAGCCTCAGACAAATGGACGACGAGTTTGGATGAGCAATCACCGTTGAAAGACGAATCGCGAACCGGGCATTGCCGCCCGGTTCTTCCTTTCTCTCAGTCGCGTTTATAGCGCTTGACGACGGCGTTACCCTCGACTCTGACTCGTGATCCCTACCAATTCGCCGTTGCGCTGACCTGGCCGCGATTCATCGGGGCGTGTTCGCATTTTCTCTGTCAGTGAATGTTGCCTTCGCTACACTCTATTGGCTGGTTCCTGGGTCGGTGGCGAAATGCCCGGCCAAATAGCTTCGCGGACGCGTTCTTCTTCAGCGTCGAGACGGTAGCGACAGTCGGTTATGGAGAGATGTATCCGGCGACCTTGTACGGCCATGTGGTCGCGGCGATCGAGATTATGTGCGGACTCGCATTCACCGCTATCCTGACCGGACTCATCTTTGTCCGCTTCTCGCGGCCACGGGCCAAGCTGGTCTTTGCTGCCAACCCGGTGGTGGCGATACATCAAGGCAAACCGACATTGATGCTGCGGATCGGCAATGGGCGCGCGGCTGTACTCACGGACGGGACGGCGAAGCTAAATGTCTTCTTTTTGGACACCACCGCAGAGGGCAGAAAGTTCCGCCGCGCGCAGGAGTTGCGGCTCGAACGGGCGCACATTCCCATCTTTACGATCTTTTGGACGCTCATGCATGTACTCGACGAGCAAAGCCCGTTGCACGGCTACGGTAGCGCGCGAGTCATCGAGACGGATGCGCGAGTGTTCGTGACGCTCGAAGCACGCGATCCGACGCTCGCGACCGTGGTCCAAGATGTCCGCTACTATGCGCCGCACGATATACGCTTCGGTATGCGCTATGCAGACACCGCGAGCATTGGAAGGGACGGAAAGCCGGTTGCGGACCTCAGACGAATCGGAGCGCTGGAGCCGGATGTCGGCGACCGCCAGGAACCGGGCTGGACGGAGCGGGAAGAAGACGAATAGAGCACGTGGCCCTTCAATGAACCGGCTTGGTCGTGAAATGCGTTTTTGAGCCGACTATGGCCAATGGTGCCGGTTCATGCTCAACGGATGGCGGATGGAGCGGTTCAAACTCGTTGGCTTACTGAGTCCGTTCCTGCCAAGGTGAGAAAAGCCCCGGCTCTTTCGCTACTGTCGATCGGGCATCGTGTAGATTTCAGGCTGACATCGGTCTGATATTCGAAAAGAAGCGCTGTGAAGCCGCTACGCGAGGCGTATCGGCCTGCCCCTCCCGAACCCCGCCAATCCTTTATATGCCGCTCCAGCGCCCTCCAGAGCGACCCGCAGCCCATTCCGATGCGATATCCAGTCGTACACCCCAGCCCCAGCATCGATCGGAGTACCGGTCCCTCGCGGTGACGCGCAACGCCCATACGGCTTGACCCGGCCCCATCACATTTGCGCGGAGCCAACCCACCTCTGCGGCCTTATCGGCGTCCGTCACATCGCGGTACCAGCATTTGGGTCGCTCGAACTCTCCAGCGCTCCATGAGTAACCGCGGACCTTTAAGACATCCTTCTTCTCGATTCGGGCGTCCCTCGTCCATAACCGCCATGTCGGCAATCTTGCCTGTTCCAAGAGGGCCTGCAATGTCAGCCGCCCTGTGCCGGGGAGTGGTTGCACCAGCGCATGGACGGTGGCTCGACAACACTCGCGGCCCGATGCCCATCGTGAAAGAAACCCAACGAGTACGCGACGAATTCGAGCGCAGATGACCGGACACCCTCGGCTTTCCAATCGATACCGGAACGGCTGCACGCCCAATGTTTTGAAACAAAAGCGGGGAGCCGTTTCTCCAGGAAGCGCCGGTCGAAATTTGCGTTGTGGGCGATGATGAGTACTGCTCGGCCTAGCAGATTGTTGACGGCGCGATCATCGATGCGGTGGCCAGCAACCATTGCATCGGTAATGCCGGTGATCTTCGTGATCTCAGGCGGGATCGGACACCCAGGATCTTCCAGCCATTCCCAAGAGCCGAGGACTTTGTAGATCCGTCCGCTTTGCCGGTCATACTCAAACAAGCAGATCCCGAGTCCGATGATTTTGTCGCGATCGGGGTTAATACCAGTGGTCTCGACATCCACGACGGCGGCGACGAGCTTTGGAACATCATCGGCTGGATGGTATTCGGTCAGAGTCCCTAGCCGACCCGTGACACGATAATGGCCGCTCTCAACGAGCGATCGGGCCTTCGATTTACTATGGCGAATGGCATCACCGGGGTGGCGGCGTTGTGGGTCCAGCCCGAGCAGTACAAGATGGTCGGCGCGTGTTTGGCCGCTGCCCGGCGACGGGCGAATGTCACGCAACAAGAACTGGCCGCAAGGTTCGGGAAGCCTCAGTCCTTTGTGTCCGAATTTGAGCGCGGTCAGCGCCGAGTCGATGTCGTCGAGTTGCTGGTCATCTCACGGGCGCTCGGGGTCGATCCCCTTGACTTGTTTGCGGAGATCGCGAGGTCAGCCAGGCGTTCCGACCGGTAGCGCCGCCGAAAACCTCCTGAGGACAAGATCCTCTGGTACTGCGCTTAGCTGTCTCTTGCTAAACCTCGCATTGCGGTCGGGCTTTTACATAGGCAGAAAACAGAGAGTCTTTGAATCTGTAGTACCTTTCACGAACCCTTTCTATTTCAGCACCAAATTCCTCTGTAACGAGTTGCCCAACATACTGGCTGGAATTGTCAACACCCGCTTCTACCGCCGCCTTGTAAGCGTCTGTTGTCCAGACTTCTCCCCGATCATCTTGATTCTCTGCTAGCGCCTTCAGCACACTTTCCCGCTGCCGAGACGACGCCACTGCCTTTCGATATCTGCCCTCTAAAACCGGGTCCGATCCGTTTTCGGCGATGGATTGTAAAACAGCATCTATATCTTGGAGGTCGATTATATGCTTATCATTGATGTAAGCAGCCCGAAAAGCAAATTTGCCGACGAGGTGGACAAGATAAGGATGACCTTGAGCAAGGCTGATAAGTCGGCTTCGCGCCTCTTCAGAAAATGTAAAGAAACCAGAGACCTTTTCCTCCGCGATAGATACGATCTCCCCAAGCTAAGCGCGATGTCGTCTTGTTCTGCGGGCCGGGCAATGCCGGTCAGATGATCGACGACGACAAGTTGCTCGGCCATTACTGGCTCGAACACGGGCGCGACATCATCGACTTTTCGAATGGGGATTGGCATGGCGATATGATCCCCGAAACAGCAATAAACCTAAACCCCGACGATCCCAGCGATGTCGGGCCAATCCAGTGGGATGTTGAGCCCCCCGATTATTTCTGGCTGACGTCGAAGGAGGTTAGGCCGATTCGAGGTAAGCCCGTGCCACCCTTGGGTAGACCTTATTACACCGGCTGGGCGGGACCACCACCGAGCTTTTGGAGTACAGGGCTGGAAGAAGCTGAAACCGCACTGGATTGGAAAGCGTTGGCGGAGCATTTCAGGTTGTGCTGCCTACTCTATGATCTAAAAGAGCGGATGTTAGAAGTCGTTTAAAACCTGAAACAGACTCATGGCGGGTAGATATTGCCATGAGTCTAACCCGTCGCAGGCTTTGAGCCAACCGAGCATCTAGGCCCGACAGAGGCGACGGGAAGCGCCAATGTGACGCCCCGCTATAGCGGCACTGATTCAAAACTCCTCAAGACTGTGATGATTGTCCGCCGTTCTCATCTCGAAAGGCGCGGCCTTCACCCTAACAGTTCGGAGATGAAACGTTGCTGACAATTTACGCCCCGCCGCGCTGTTGCTGGTCGCCGCCGCAGGCTTCGCTGATACCCATACCGAAATCCCGTAAGAATCCGGGCCGTGAGACCCACGGAAATCCTGGTTGGCTGGAAGCCCGACGGCCATACGAAAATTACTTGTTTGTTGTATAGAGACACGCTATGATTGCGCATGTCGAAACGAGTTGCCCTTTACCTGAGAGTGTCGACGACAGAGCAGACCGTCGAGAACCAGCAGCGGGAGCTAGAGGCCGTCGCCGAGCGGCACGGCTGGAATGTGGTCGCCGTATTCACAGATGCCGGGATCAGCGGCACCAAGTCGCGAGACAAGCGGCCCGGCTATGATCGTCTATGTCGTGGCGTCGCGCGCCGCGAGTTTGATCAAGTAGCGGCATGGTCGGTCGATCGGCTTGGTCGCTCGTGCAGGAGTTGGTCGTCTTCCTCGCCGAACTGCACGCCAAAGGCGTCGATCTCTACCTACATCAACAGGGCATCGACACTGGCACGCCAGCCGGAAAGGCGATGTTTCAGATGATGGGCGTCTTTGCCGAGTTCGAACGCGCCATGATTGTCGAGCGGGTCAAGGCTGGACTCTCGCGGGCGCGAAGCCAGGGCAAACGGCTCGGGCGTCGACCCGTGAGCGAGGCGGTTGTTGAGCGTATCCGCGAGCACTTGGCGGGCGGCGCGGGAATCATCAAAACTGCGAAGCTAATCGGCTGCGGCGTCGGCACAGTTCACCGAATCAGACGAGAGATGGCGGCGGCTTTAGCGGCCTGATTACGGTTGGGAAAAAAGCCCGGCCCACCAATCCGAAATCGATCTGACGCACCGCTTCCTCCCCCTCTAGCCTTCTTGAGTCTCTGCCGGGTCCGTGCCGCGGCCAGACGGTAGCTGCCCTTCTCGGCACGGTGATTCGAGGCCGTGTGGCAGCCCGCAGCCCGACCGACATCCGTTTTTCAACCGAACCTGTCACCGACTTTGAGGATAGCGCCGACTTAGATATTGTGGGTGTCCACCGGCAAGTAAAACTCGTGGGTGCCAAGTATCAAGAGGCAAGGATCTCCCCTCAAAACTGTATATAAACTGGCATAAGTCGCAGAATCCTGGGAAGTTAATTTATCGACTTACTGACGACTTCGAAGACCTTTTGACAGCCGACCCAGAAGCGGAAGAACTACAACATATAGAGACCGGGCCGAAGGCCCTCATTGACAAAAATGGGGAACAAGCTCATGAGAAATATCGTTAAA
>Ga0306921_10003312_pt1 | contig 16358 bp, 15 predicted proteins | sample sta12Cox44000080_FD_203760 | JGI IMG/M metagenome (GOLD analysis project Ga0306921, IMG submission 203760) | Lab enrichment of tropical soil microbial communities from Luquillo Experimental Forest, Puerto Rico - statoxic.12C.oxic.44.000.080 (v2)... | ecosystem: Environmental > Terrestrial >...
AGAACCTGCGGCGTCAGCACGCGGGCAGACACTGAGCAGTGCCGAAGCGCACCGACATCCACAGCATCCTGATCATCGGCGCAGGGCCCATCGTCATCGGCCAGGCGTGTGAGTTCGACTACTCCGGCGCTCAGGCGTGCAAGGCACTGCGCGAGGAGGGCTTCCGCGTAATCCTGGTCAATTCGAACCCCGCGACCATCATGACCGACCCGGAAATGGCGGACGCGATCTACATCGAGCCGGTGAATGCACACACTGTCGCACGCATCATCGAGAAGGAGCGGCCGGATGCGCTGCTGCCCACCATGGGTGGGCAGACCGGGCTCAACACCGCGCTCGATCTGGTGCGCGAGGGGGTGCTGGAGAAATTCGGCGTGGAGCTGATCGCCGCCTCGCGTGCCGCGATCGACATGGCCGAGGACCGGGAGCTGTTCCGCAACGCCATGCGGGAGATCGGTCTCGAGACGCCGCAGTCCCAGATCGCACGCAGCCTCGATGAGGCGCTCGCCATCGCCGGCGAGATCGGCTACCCGGTCGTGATCCGGCCCTCCTTCACCCTCGGCGGCAGCGGGGGCGGTATCGCCTACAACCGCGAGGAGCTCGAGGCCATCGTCGCACGCGGCCTCGATGCCTCACCGACCGGCGAGGTGCTGCTGGAGGAGTCGGTGATCGGCTGGAAGGAATTCGAGATGGAGGTGGTGCGCGATCACGCCGACAACTGCATCATCGTCTGCTCGATCGAGAACCTCGATCCGATGGGTGTGCACACCGGCGACTCGATCACCATCGCGCCGGCGCTCACCCTCACCGACAAGGAATACCAGCGCATGCGCGATGCCTCCATCGCGGTGCTGCGCAAGATCGGCGTCGACACCGGCGGCTCGAATGTGCAGTTCGCGGTGAATCCCGAGGACGGTCGGTTGCTCATCATCGAGATGAACCCGCGCGTATCGCGCTCCTCGGCGCTCGCCTCCAAGGCCACCGGCTTCCCGATCGCCAAAATCGCCGCCAAGCTCGCCGTGGGCTACACCCTCGATGAGCTGCGCAACGAGATCACCGGCGGTGCGACCCCGGCGTCATTCGAGCCCTCGATCGATTACGTGGTCGTCAAGATCCCGCGCTTCACCTTCGAGAAGTTCCCCGCGGCCAACGACCGCCTCACCACGCAGATGAAATCGGTGGGTGAGGTCATGGCCATCGGCCGCACTTTCCAGGAGTCGCTGCAGAAGGCACTGCGCGGGCTCGAGACCGGGCTCGATGGGCTCAATCCCCAGCTGCCGATGCCGTTGTCGGATGAAAGCAAGGACCAGCTCGCGCACGAGCTGCGTGCGCCCGGCGCGAACCGCCTGCTGTACGTGGCCGATGCATTGCGCGCCGGCTGGCCGCTCGAGCGCGTCGCCGAGCTCACGCGCATCGATCCGTGGTTTCTCTCGCAGCTCGAGGAGCTCGTGCAGCAGGAAGCACAGGTGCGCGAGGAGGGTCTCGGCGCGCTCACCGCCGAGCGGCTGCGCTTCCTCAAGCGCAAGGGCTTCTCCGATCACCGCCTGGCGAACCTGCTCGATATGCCGGAGAAGGCGATCCGCGACAAGCGCCACGAGCTCAAGGTGCGGCCGGTCTACAAGCGCGTCGACACCTGCGCGGCAGAGTTCGCAACCTCCACCGCCTACCTTTATTCGACCTACGAGGAGGAGTGCGAGGCGAATCCCACCGAGCGCCGCAAGATCATGATCCTGGGCGGCGGGCCGAACCGCATCGGTCAGGGGATCGAGTTCGACTACTGCTGCGTACACGCCGCGTTGCAGCTGCGCGAAGACGGCTTCGAGACTCTCATGGTCAACTGCAACCCCGAGACCGTCTCGACTGACTACGACACCTCGGACCGGCTCTACTTCGAGCCGCTCACGCTCGAGGACGTGCTCGAGATTCTCGCGGTGGAGAAGCCCGAGGGAGTCATCGTGCAGTTCGGCGGCCAGACACCGCTGAAGCTCTCGCGCGCGCTCGAGGCGGCGGGCGCGCCGATTATCGGCACCTCGCCCGACTCGATCGATATCGCCGAGGACCGCGAGCGCTTCCAGGCGCTGGTGAGAAAACTCGGGCTCAAGCAGCCCGCCAACGCCACCGCACGCGACGAGGAGCAGGCGGTAACGCTGGCGCGCGAGGTGGGGTTTCCGCTCGTCGTGCGGCCGAGCTATGTGCTCGGGGGCCGGGCCATGGAAATCGTCTTCACCGAGGAGGACCTGCGCACCTACATGTCGAGCGCGGTGCAGGTGTCGAACGACAGCCCGGTGCTGCTCGACCGGTTCCTGGATGTGGCCCTCGAGGTCGATGTGGATGCGGTGTGCGACGGTGAAGACGTGCTCATCGGCGGCATCATGGAGCACATCGAGCAGGCGGGTGTGCATTCGGGAGACTCGGGCTGCTCGCTTCCCCCGGTGAGTCTTGCGCGCGAGATGCAGTCCGAGCTGCGCGAGCAGACGCGCAAGCTCGCACGTGCGCTGAACGTCATCGGACTCATGAACGTGCAGTTCGCCATCCAGGCCGGAGTCATCTACGTGCTCGAGGTGAACCCGCGTGCCTCGCGCACCGTGCCGTTCGTCTCCAAGGCGACCGGGCTGCCGCTCGCCAAGATCGCCGCGCGCGTGATGACCGGGCACAAGCTCAAGCAGCTGGTGGGCGCGGTCGAGCGCGTGCCGCCCTATTTCTCGGTGAAGGAGGCGGTGTTCCCCTTCGTGAAATTCCCGGAAGCCGACCCGATTCTCGGCCCGGAGATGAAGTCGACGGGCGAAGTCATGGGTACCGGGCGCACCTTTGGCGAGGCCTACGCCAAGGCACAGACGGCTTCGGGCGTGGTGCTGCCACGCCAGGGGGTGTGTTTCATCAGCGTGCGCGATCGCGATAAGCCCCCGGCGGTGATGCTCGCGAAAAAGCTCATCGAGCGCGGTTTCGAGGTGGTCGCGACCGAAGGCACCGCGCGGGCCATGGCCGAGGCGGGTGTCCCCTGCCGGCGGGTCAACAAGGTGCGTGAAGGCCGGCCCCACATCGTGGATATGATCAAGAACGACGAGATCGATCTCATCATCAATACCACCGAAGGCAAGCAGGCCATCCGCGAGTCGAATTCGATCCGCCGTGAGGCGGTGCACCATCGCGTCACCTACTACACGACGGTCGCCGCGGGGCTTGCCACCTGCGAGGCACTCGATCACCTCGATGAGGTCGATGTGCACCGCCTGCAGGACCTGCACAGCGAAGCGCTCGCAACATGAAGCGCACACCCATGACCTTGCGCGGCGCCGAGACGCTGCGCGTGGAGCTCAAGCGCCTGAAGTCCGAGGTGCGGCCGGCCATCATCAAGGCCATCGCCGAGGCGCGCGGTCATGGCGATCTGTCGGAAAATGCCGAGTATCACGCGGCGCGCGAGCAGCAGGGGTTCATCGAAGGGCGCATCAAGGACATCGAGCACAAGCTCGCGAGCGCGGAGGTGATCGACCCCGCCCGGCTGCCCAATACCGGGAAGGTGGTGTTCGGCGCATCGGTGGAGCTCGAGGACCAGGCCGATGGCGCCCGCGTGGTGTACCAGGTGGTCGGCGAAGACGAGGCGGACATCCGCGCGGGCCGTATCTCGGTGACCTCGCCCATTGCCCGCGCGCTCGTCGGGAAGGCCGAAGGGGAGATCGTGGAGGTCGCGGCGCCCGGAGGCACGCGCTCGTACGAGATCGTGGCGGTAAGGCTGGCCTGAGCCCGCGGCGGCGGAAATCAGCTGTCGGGTATGAGGATTCGGGGCAGCTCGGCACGCGGGCGGTAGAGCACGGCAACGTTGCCGATGCGGTGGATGAGGGCGCTGCCGGTCTCGCGGGCGAGTGCCGCGAAGAGCTCATCGCGCGCCTCCCGGTCACCGCCCGGCGCTTTCACCTTGATGAGCTCGTGATCATCGAGGGCGCGCGCGGCCTCCGCGGTTACCGCCGGGGTGAGTCCCGCGCTTCCCAGCCGGATCACCGGCTTCAGCGCATGGGCGAGTCCGCGCAGGTGCCGGCGCTGGCGCTCCGAGAGCTTCAAGGGTGCCGGCGCGCCGGCGGGGTGCGGAGCCCGCTCCATCGCGGCATTGTAGGGGGTGGAACTTATGCCGGGCAGAAGACATCCACATTGATGAAGCGGCCTTTCTGATGAAGCGGCGTTCCAGGAGCAGTGCCCGCTGGTTGAAGGAGCACTTTGCCGATCCTTTCGTACAGCGGGCGCAGAGCGAGGGCTGGCGCTCGCGCGCGGTCTTCAAGCTCGAGGAAATCGATCGTCGCGTGAGGCTGCTGAAGCCTGGCGCCGTGTGCCTCGACCTTGGCGCAGCTCCGGGAGCCTGGAGCCAGTACGCCGCTCGCCGTGCAGGCGTGCGTGGGCGAGTGGTCGCGACGGACATCCTGCCGATGCCGGAGCTGGCAGGAGTGGAGTTCGTCCAGGGCGATTTCCGTGAGCCTGAGGTTTTCGATCGGATTCTGGGCCTGCTGCCCGGACGGCAGGTCGATGTACTCCTCTCGGACATGGCGCCGAACCTGAGCGGCGTGGACGCCATCGACCAGCCGCGCTCGATGCACCTGGCGGAGCTGGCGCTCGAGATGGCGCAGGGCGTCTTGAAGCCGGGCGGGCACGCCCTGATCAAGGTGTTCCAGGGCTCGGGGTTCGTGGAATTGCTGCAGGCGGCCCGCGGCCGATTTGGCCAGGTGAAGCTGCTCAAGCCGCAAGCCTCGCGCTCGCGCAGCCCCGAGATGTATCTACTAGCGATGCAGTATCGCTTGGTGTAGGTTGTTTTAGAGCTGGAGCGGCACGCAGTTACGAGGACGGAAGCCTTTGAACGATTTGACAAAGAATATCCTGCTATGGGTGGTCATCGTGCTCGTGCTGCTGGCGGTTTTCAGCCGCTACATGCCCACGGTTGGCCAGCCCCAGGAAATTCCCTACAGCACGTTCATCGATGACGTGAAGGCGAGCCGCGTCGAATCGGTGGTGCTGCAGGGTGAGATGGTCTATGGGGTTCGCAAGGACAAATCGACCTTCAAGACCCATAACCCGGAGACCGACTACACCGCGCTCATCGGCACCCTGCTGAAGTCCGGGGTGGTGCTCGACTCGCGCGAGCCGAAGCAGCCGAACTTCATCGGCCAGCTGTTCCTGCAGATGGCCCCGGCACTGCTGTTGATACTGGTGTTCCTGTACATGCTGAGGCAGATGCAGGGCGCCTCCGGTGGCCGCGGCGCCATGTCCTTCGGCAAGAGCCGCGCGCGTCTGCTGGGCGAGGACCAGGTCAACGTCACCTTCGCCGATGTCGCGGGGGTCGATGAAGCGAAGCAGGAAGTAGGCGAGATCGTCGACTTCCTCAAGGACCCGGGCAAGTTCCAGAAGCTCGGCGGCAAGATTCCCAAGGGCGTGCTGATGGTCGGCTCGCCGGGCACCGGCAAGACGCTGCTCGCGCGGGCGATCGCCGGCGAGGCCAAGGTTCCCTTCTTCACCATCTCCGGCTCCGACTTCGTCGAGATGTTCGTCGGCGTCGGCGCCTCGCGCGTGCGCGACATGTTCGAGCAGGCCAAGAAGCACGCGCCGTGCATCATCTTCATCGACGAGATCGATGCGGTCGGGCGGCACCGGGGCGCAGGCCTCGGCGGCGGACACGATGAACGCGAGCAGACCCTCAATCAGTTGCTCGTGGAAATGGATGGCTTCGAAGGCAACGAAGGCATCATCGTCATCGCCGCCACCAACCGCCCGGACGTGCTGGACCCCGCACTGCTGCGTCCCGGCCGCTTCGACCGGCAGGTCGTCGTGCCGCTGCCCGATGTGCGGGGCCGCGAGCAGATCCTGCGCGTGCACATGCGGCGCGTGCCGCTCGCCGACGATGTCAAGCCCGCGCTGATCGCACGCGGCACCCCGGGCTTCTCCGGTGCCGATCTCGCCAACCTGGTGAACGAGGCGGCCTTGTTCGCTGCGCGCGCCAACAAGCGCATGGTCGGCATGGAGGAGTTTGAGCGCGCCAAGGACAAGATCATGATGGGCACCGAGCGGCGCTCCATGGTCATGAGCGAAGCTGAGAAGCGCATGACCGCCTATCACGAGGCAGGGCATGCGATCGTTGGCATGACCGTTCCCGAGCACGACCCGGTTTACAAGGTGACCATCATTCCGCGCGGCCGCGCCCTTGGCGTCACGCAGTTCCTGCCGGAGCAGGACCGGTACAGCTTCTCCAAGCGCCGCCTGGAGAGCGCAATAGCCACGCTCTTCGGCGGCCGCATAGCTGAGGAGCTGATCTTCGGCCCCGAGTCGGTAACCACCGGCGCATCGAACGACATCGAGCGCGCCACCGAGCTCGCGCGCAACATGGTCACCAAGTGGGGCCTGTCGGACAAACTCGGGCCGCTCACCTACTCGGAGGAGACCGGTGAGGTGTTCCTCGGGCGTAGCGTGACGCAGCACAAACAGGTATCCGATGTCACTGCGCACGCGATCGATGAGGAAGTGCGCCGGGTGATCGAGGGCAACTACCAGCGTGCCCGGCAGATTCTCACCACCTCGCTCGAGAAGCTGCATCTCATGGCCGACGCGCTCATGAAGTACGAGACCATCGATGAGGAGCAGCTGAAGGACATCATGGCCGGTAAGGCGCCGAAGCCGCCTCCCGGGTGGGATGACTCCCTGTCCAACAGGCCACCGACCGCACCGGCACCCGCGGGCACGCCGGTGATCCCGGCGGGACAGCACTGAGCTGTGCCGGGTGCGGCACTTGCGGCCGCTGCGGTAGGGTGCGACAGGCAGTTGCAGGGGTGTTTACCGCGATAGTTCACCATTTGGTTAACTGTTCCGGAAACGTGCCTTCAGCGCGTGTGTCCTGAGCGCGTGTCTTCTGCGCCTCTTCTGCTGCGCTGTGCCGATAAGACCCTCGATTTGACTCATCCGCTGGTCATGGGTGTGCTCAATGTCACCCCGGACTCATTCTCGGACGCCGGGCGCTTCGCCTCGCTGGACAGGGCCGTCGAGCACGGGCTGCGCATGGCGGCAGAGGGCGCAGCACTGATCGATGTCGGCGGGGAGTCCACACGTCCGGGCGCACAGCCGGTGACCGCAGAGGAGGAGCTGCAGCGCGTCCTGCCGGTCATCGAGCAGCTGCGCCGCTCGACCACCGCGGTCATTTCTATCGACACCAGCAAGCCGGAGCTCATGCGCGCCGCCGCGGCCGCCGGCGTGGGCTTCATCAACGATGTCCGGGCGCTGCGCGAGCCCGGAGCGCTCGAGGCTGCGGCCGCGAGCGGTTGTGGCTTATGTCTGATGCACATGCAGGGGGAGCCCCGCACGATGCAGGTTGCGCCGCATTACCGCGACGTGGTGAGCGAGGTGCGGGCCTTTCTGTCCGCCCGCGTGGCCGCCTGCCGCAGCGCCGGGATCGACGCCGCCCGTCTTACCGTCGACCCGGGATTCGGCTTCGGCAAGAACCTGGAGCACAATCTGACGCTGTTGCGGCATCTGCCGGAGCTCGCCGCGGGCGGCCCTCCTGTGTTGGTTGGGTTGTCGCGCAAGTCGACCGTCGGCAAACTCACCGGGCGGGAACCGGATGAGCGTGTCTACGGCAGCGTGGCGCTCGCCGTGATTGCCGCGCTCAAGGGTGCGCGCATCATCCGTGCGCACGATGTGGCGGCGACGGTCGATGCCCTGAAAGTCGCCGCGGCCGTGGCAGGGCAGGGTGGAGACTGATGGCTCGTCGTTATTTCGGCACCGATGGGGTCAGGGGACGCGTTGGCAGGCACCCGATGACGGTCGATTTTGCGCTCAAGCTCGCGAGCGCCGCCGCGCGTGTGCTCGCCCCGCAGGGCGGCACCGTGCTGATCGGCAAGGACACGCGTCTCTCGGGCTACATGTTCGAATCCGCCCTCGAGGCCGGCTTCGTGGCGGCCGGGGTCAATGTCATGTTGATCGGGCCGCTGCCTACACCGGGCATCGCCTACATGACCAGGCGCTTCAACTGCGACTTCGGCGTGGTGATCAGCGCCTCGCACAACCTCTACGACGACAATGGCATCAAGTTCTTCGATGCTTCGGGCGGCAAGCTCTCCGATGCGCTCGAGGAGCGCATCGAGGCCGAGCTGGAGCACGACCCGCTCACCCGCGCCTCGCGTGATCTCGGCCGCGCCACACGCGTCGACCGGTCGCGGACGCTGTACCAGGAATTCTGTGCATCGACGCTGCCGCCGGGACTCGATCTGTCGGGGCTGAAGATCGTGATCGATTGCGCCAATGGCGCGGCGTACAAGGTGGGGCCGCGCATCCTCGCGGACCTGGGTGCGGAGATCGTGCCGATTGGCTGCTCCCCCAACGGCCGCAACATCAACGACGGTTGCGGCTCGATGGCCCCGGACCTGCTGCAGCTGACGGTGCCGGGCGTGCGCGCCAATGTCGGGCTCGCGCTCGATGGCGATGGCGACCGCCTGGTCATGGTCGATCACCTTGGCCGGATCGTCGATGGCGACCAGCTGCTGTACGTCATCGCACGGGCATTGCAGCAGTCGGGAGCCTTGCGCGGACCGGTGGTCGGCACGGTGATGAGCAATCTCGGACTCGAGGTCGCGCTGCGCTCGGCCGGCATCGACTTCCGTCGCGCCGCAGTCGGCGATCGCTACGTGCTGTCGATGCTGCGCGATGCGCAGGGAATGCTGGGCGGTGAGACCTCGGGTCACATTCTGTGCCTCGACAAGACCACCACCGGTGATGGTCTGGTGGTCGCGCTGCAGGTGCTCGCAGTGATCAAGCAGACCGGCCGCTCACTGGCGGAGCTCACCTCCGCGATGCGCAAGTTTCCCCAGATCCTGTTGAACGTGAACGTGGCGAGCCGCTTCGATCCGAACGCTGTGCCGCTCATTCAGCAGGCCGTGGCGCGCATCGAGCAGCAGCTCGGGGGCGAGGGCCGGGTCGTGCTGCGCGCCTCAGGGACCGAGCCGGTGATCCGGGTGATGGTCGAGGGGCGCGAGGAGGCGGAGACGCGCGCAGCGGCCACCGAACTCGCCGAAATCGTCAAGCGCGCCGCCGCCTGATCCCCGACGAACGGTGACGTGCGTTCCGGCGTTGCGTCACCCCCCTCGCATCGCTATCATCGCGCGCCCTTTTTGAACCCCGGAGGTCGAGGCCAGCTCGCGTCATGCGCCGTCCCATCGTTGCCGGAAACTGGAAGATGCATGGCTCGCGCAGCGAGACCGCGCGGCTGATCGAAGAGCTGCTCGCCGGCGCCCCGGCGAAGCCCGCCGCGGAATGTGTGATCTGTCCGCCCTTCGTATATCTGTACGAGGCAGCGCGCCTGCTGCGGGACTCGATCTTCAGCCTCGGTGCCCAGGATGTCTGTGCCGACGGGCACGGCGCATTCACCGGCGAGGTGTCGGCGGCCATGCTCAAGGACGTCGGCTGTGACTACGTGATCGTCGGGCACTCGGAGCGGCGGTTGCTGTACCGGGAGAACGATCAGCTGGTCGCGCGCAAGTTCGCAGCCGCCCATGCTCGCGCACTGGTGCCGATCCTGTGCGTTGGCGAGCAGCTCGCCGATCGCGAGGCGGGCCGCACCAGCGAGATCATCGCGCGTCAGCTCGATGCGGTGCTCGAGCTGTGTGGCGCGGGTGCGCTCGGACAGGGCGTGATTGCTTACGAGCCGGTGTGGGCAATCGGTACCGGGCGCAACGCTACACCCGAGCAGGCGCAGGAGGTGCACGCCTTCATCCGGGCGCGGGTCGGCGAGCGGGATGCTAAAATTGCCGCCGCCACCCGCATTCTCTACGGTGGCAGCGTCAAGGCGGGCAATGCCGCGGACCTGTTCGCGATGCCGGATGTGGATGGCGGGCTGGTCGGTGGCGCCTCGCTCAAGGCGGATGAGTTTCTGACGATCCTGGCCGCAGCGCGCGCGCGGGACGAGTGAGTTTTTCCAGATGTGGCACGCAATTCTGAGCGTCGTACAGGTGTTGTCGTCCGTGGCGATCGTTGGCCTCGTGCTCCTGCAGAGGGGTAAGGGCGCGGAAGCGGGCGCGGGCTTTGGTGCGGGCGCCTCCGGCACGGTATTCGGCGCCCGGGGCGCAACCACCGCGCTCTCGCGAGCGACCGCGGTGTTCGCTGCCATCTTCATGATCAACAGCCTGGCGCTCGCTTACCTCGGCACCTCCACCGGCAAGCAGGAGCAGGTACAGAAGACCATCCTCGATGAGGCCGCGATGCCCCGGCCGAAATCGCCGCCCGCCGGCAGCGCTGCGCCGCCAGCGGTGCCCGCGACGCCCGCGCCCGCGCCCGCGGCGCCGGCGCAAAATCCTGCGCCGACCCCGGCGCCGGCGCCGGCGCCGAAGTAGAGCAGGGCGCACAGTTGCCGACGTGGTGGAATTGGTAGACACACTAGCTTGAGGGGCTAGCGCCGCAAGGCGTGTCGGTTCGAATCCGACCGTCGGCACCACTCATCGAATCACCCGCCGCCGCCGGTGCGCCTGTTTCCGCACCTGTGTTGGTTCCACTTCGGAGCAAGCACGAAATAACGCCGAGGTCAAGCCTGTGATCTCTGTGCGCCTGCATGCGCACGCAGCACGAGCGCGCAGCAGGCGGCAGCGCTGCTACAATGCGGCCCCTTGAAATGGGGGCAGGTCGCGGTCCGATCTGCCTTTTTTACGTAGCCGGGTCGCATGCTGTCGAATTACCTGCCGGTCCTGATCTTTCTGGTCGTCGCCGCAGCCCTGGCGGTGGTGCTGCTGGTGCTCGGCACGGGCATCGGGCGTTACTTCTCGCGCTTCCATCGTGACCCGGCCAAGCTCGCACCCTACGAGTGCGGCTTCGACGCCTTCGAGGACACGCGCACCAGGTTCGACGTGCGCTACTACCTGGTGGCGATCCTGTTCATCGTCTTCGATCTGGAAATTGCATTTCTCTTTCCCTGGGCGGTCGCGCTGGGGCGGATCGGTGCCGTGGGACTCATCTCGATGGGTATCTTTCTCGCCATCCTGGTGGTCGGCTTCGTCTACGAGTGGAAGAAGGGAGCGCTCGAGTGGGACTAGCGGCGGAAAACGTGGAAGGCTTTGCGCAGCGTGGCTTCCTCACCGCCCGCGTCGATGACCTCGTGAGCTGGGCGCGCACCGGATCGCTGTGGCCGATGACTTTTGGCCTCGCCTGCTGCGCGGTGGAGATGATGCACGCCGGTGCGTCACGCTACGACCTCGACCGTTTCGGCGTGGTCTTCCGCCCGAGTCCGCGGCAGTCGGATGTCATGATCGTGGCCGGTACGCTGGTCAACAAGATGGCCCCGGCGCTGCGCAAGGTGTATGACCAGATGGCCGAGCCACGCTGGGTCATCTCCATGGGCTCGTGCGCCAACGGCGGGGGTTACTATCATTATTCGTACTCCGTCGTGCGCGGTTGCGACCGCATCGTGCCGGTGGACGTGTACGTTCCCGGATGTCCGCCGACCGCGGAGGCACTGATCTACGGCATCGTGCAGTTGCAGAAGAAGATCGCCCGCACCGGCGCGATCGCCAGATAAACGTACATGAGGTGGTTGGACAGGTGAGCGAGCGCATTGCAGCTCTCGCAGGCAAGGTCGACGCGCAGCTGAAAGACAGCGTGCGGCGCCTGCCCTCGCTCGCGCACGAGCTCGCCTACGAGGTCGCGCCTGCGGCGCTGCTCACGGTCTGTCGCACGCTGCGCGACACCGAGGGGCTGAGGTTCGAGATGCTGATGGATGTCGCCGGGGTCGACTACCTGCATCACGGTTGGGATGATTGGCAGACCTTGAGCGCCACACGCTCCGGCTTCAGCCGCGCGCGCTTCCCGGAAAGCGCGGCTCCCGACCCCGCCGCCCCCGGTCGCTTTGCTGTCATCTACAACCTGCTCTCGATCGCTCACAACCAGCGGCTGCGTCTGAAGGCCACCTGTCCGGACACCGCCGAGCCGGTGCTCGACTCGGTCGTGGATGTTTGGGCGAGCGCCAACTGGTTCGAGCGCGAGGCGTTTGACCTGTTCGGGATTCTCTTCCGCGGACATCCCGACCTGCGCCGCATCCTTACCGATTACGGCTTCATCGGTCATCCCTTCCGCAAGGACTTCCCGCTGATCGGTAACGTCGAGGTGCAGTACGACCCCGACAAGCAGCGCGTGGTGTACCAGCCTGTCACGATCAGCCCCAGGGTGCTGGTGCCCAAGGTCATTCGCCACGATCACCGTTACGAGCCCGCGCTCAGGGACCCGCAGGTACCACGCTGATGTCCGCAACACCTGCCACGGAGATCCGCAACTACACCATGAACTTCGGGCCGCAGCACCCGGCGGCCCACGGCGTGTTGCGCCTGGTGCTCGAGCTCGATGGCGAGGTCATCCGCAAGGCCGACCCGCATATCGGTCTGCTGCACCGTGGCACCGAGAAGCTCGCCGAGTCCAAGCCCTTCAACCAGTCGATCGGCTACATGGACCGGCTCGACTACGTCTCGATGATGTGCAGTGAGCACGCCTACGTGCTCGCCATGGAGCGGCTGCTCGGCATCGAGCCGCCCGAGCGCGCGCAGTACATCCGCGTGATGTTCGATGAGATCACACGCATCCTGAACCATCTGATGTTCCTCGGCTCTCACGCCCTGGACATCGGCGCCATGACGGTATTCCTGCTGTGCTTCAAGCAGCGTGAGGAACTCATGGACGTTTACGAGGCGGTCTCGGGCACGCGCATGCACGCTACCTACTACCGCCCCGGCGGCGTGTATCGCGATCTGCCCGAGTCGATGCCGAAGTACCAGGCCTCGAGGTGGCGCTCGGCGAAGGACGCGGCGCGACTCAACGAGGCGCGCAGCGGCACGATGCTCGATTACATCCAGGCCTTCACGGCGGCGTTCCCGGCCGCGGTCGATGACTTCGAGACGCTGCTCACCGACAACCGCATCTGGAAACAGCGCACCGTCAACATCGGCGTGGTGAGTCCGGAGCGCGCGCTGCAGCTTGGCTTCTCGGGCCCCATGCTGCGCGGCTCGGGCGTGGCGTGGGATCTGCGCAAGAAGCAACCCTACGAAGTGTACGACCGCATGGACTTCGACATCCCGCTCGGGGTGAACGGCGACTGCTACGACCGCTACCTGGTGCGGGTGGAAGAGATGCGTCAGGCGAACCGCATCATCCGCCAGTGCATCGACTGGCTGCGCGCGAATCCCGGTCCCACGATGATCGATGACCGCAAGGTGCGCCCCCCAAGTCGCGAACGCATGAAAGAGGACATGGAAGCCCTCATCCACCACTTCAAGTTCTTCACCGAAGGATTCGAAGTGCCGGCGGGCGATACCTATGCCGCGATCGAGGCGCCCAAGGGCGAGTTCGCCATCTATCTGGTCTCCGACGGTGCCAACAAGCCCTACCGCCTCAAGTGTCGTGCACCGGGGTTTGCGCACCTGGCCTCGCTCGATGAGATGGTGCGTGGCCACATGCTGGCGGACGTGGTGGCGATAATCGGCACGCAGGACATCGTGTTCGGGGAAATCGACCGATGAGCGAGCGCAGCAGCGTCGGAGTCGGCGGCACGGCGATGGTGAGCAAGCTCTCGCTGCTGTCGGAGAAGACCCGCAACGAGATCGACCACTGGGTGGCCAAGTTTCCGCCCGGCCGGCAGCGCTCCGCCTCGCTCGCCGCGCTGCGTGCGGCGCAGGAGCAGAACGAAGGCTACCTCACCGCCGATCTCATGGACGCGGTGGCCGAGTACCTGAAGCTCCCGCCCATCCAGGTGTACGAGGTCGCGAGCTTCTACTCGATGTTCGAGACCCATCCCTGTGGCCGCCATCACGTCAGCATCTGCACCAACATCTCCTGCATGCTGAGGGGAGGGGAGGAGCTGCTCGCGCACGCGCAGCGCAAGCTGGGGATCCGCGTCAACCAGAGCACCGCCGACGGGCGCATCTTCCTCAAGCGGGAGGAGGAATGTCTGGCGGCCTGCACCGGCGCCCCGATGATGATGGTGGATCACGTGTTCCACGAGCAGCTCACGCCCGAGAAGCTCGACGCCATCCTGGATGCCCTCAAGTGAGCGACCTCGAGAGCCAGTACGCCGAGCGCATGAATCTCACGGTGTTCGAGCCGCTGCGGCTCGAGCGCCCGTGGACACTCGCCACCTACCGCAGCATCGGCGGCTATCAGGTGTGGGAGCGGCTGCTGCGTGAGAAACCTCCGCGCGAGCAGATCATCGACCAGCTCAAGGCCTCGGGTCTGCGCGGCCGGGGCGGCGCTGGCTTCCCCACCGGCACCAAGTGGAGCTTCATGCCGCGCAACTCGCCGGTACAGAAGTACATGGTGTGCAATTCGGATGAGAGCGAGCCGGGCACCTGCCACGACCGCGACATCCTGCGTTACAACCCGCACGCGGTCATCGAGGGGCTCGCCATCTCCGGCTACGCCACCAACTCGACGGTCGGCTACAACTACATCCGCGGCGAGTTTCTCGGCGAACCGGTGCCGCGCTTCGAGGCGGCGCTCGCGGAAGCGTACGCCGCGGGGCTGCTCGGCACGAACGTGCAGGGCTCAGGCGTAGATTTCGAGCTGCACACCTTCGTCGGCGCCGGCGCTTACATCTGTGGCGAGGAGACGGGGCTCCTCGAGTCGCTCGAGGGAAAGCCCGGCAAGCCGCGCTTCAAGCCGCCGTTCCCCGCCAATTTCGGGCTGTATGGAGCTCCGACCACCATCAACAACACCCTGAGCTACGCCTCGGTCCCCACCATCCTGCGCAAGGGCCCGGCGTGGTTCGCAGCGCTCGGGCCCGCCAACTCCGGCGGCACCCTGATCTACTCGGTCTCCGGACACGTGGAGAAGCCGCGCAACATCGAGCTGCCGCTCGGCATCCCCTTCGCCGATCTGCTCGCGCTCTGCGGCGGCGTGCTCGGCGGTCGCAAGCTGAAGGCGGTCATCCCCGGAGGGGTGTCAGTGCCGGTGGTGCCCGGCGAGATCATGCTCAAGACCAACATGGACTACGACTCGGTCAAGGCTGCGGGCTCCGCGCTCGGCACCGGCGCCGCCATCGTCATGGACGAGACCACCTGCATGGTGCGGGTGCTCGAACGCATCTCGCGTTTCTACATGGCGGAGTCGTGCGGTCAGTGCACGCCGTGCCGCGAGGGCACCGGTTGGATGAACCGCATGCTCAAGCGCGTGCTCGCAGGTCAGGCGCGGCGCGAAGAGCTCGGCTTGCTGCTCGATGTGGCCAACCGCATCGAAGGGCACACCATCTGTGCCTTCGGCGACGCTGCGGCATGGCCGGTGCAGAGTTTCCTCAAGCACTACCGCCACGAGTTCGAGTACATGATCGATCACGGTGGACGGAGCCTGGTGAGCGACGGTCAGGGAACGCGGGCGGCTTAAGGCGCACAGGAACGAGCCATGGCGGAAAACGAGGTCAACATCGAGATCGACGGCGTGCCGGTGAAGGCGCACAAGGGTGAGATGATCATTCGCGCCACCGACCGCAGCGGCGTATACGTGCCGCGCTTCTGCTATCACGAGAAGCTCTCGATCGCCGCCAACTGCCGCATGTGCCTGGTCGAGGTGGAGAAAGCGCCCAAGCCGCTGCCCGCCTGCGCCACGCCGGTGGCGGAGGGCATGAAGGTGTTCACCAAGTCGCCGCGCGCCATCGGCGCGCAGCGCGCCACCATGGAATTCCTGCTCATCAATCACCCGCTCGATTGCCCGATCTGCGACCAGGGCGGGGAGTGCGAGCTGCAGGACCTCGCGGTCGGCTTCGGCCGCGACATCTCGCGTTACCACGAGGGCAAACGCTCGGTGGCGGACGAGAACCTGGGTCCACTCATCGCCACCGACATGACCCGCTGCATCCAGTGCAGCCGCTGCATCCGCTTCACCGAGGAGATTGCCGGCATTCAGGAGCTCGGCATGATCGGCCGCGGCGAGCACATGGAGGTGCGCAGCTACATCGAGAGCACCGTGAACCACGAGCTCTCGGGCAACGTCATCGATCTGTGCCCGGTCGGCGCGCTGGTCTCCAAGCCTTACCGCTTCACCGCGCGCGCCTGGGAGATGCGCGCCGTGCCGCTCGTATCGCCGCACGATGCGGTCGGCAGCAACCTGTTCGGCCACGTGTTGCGCGGCAGGCTGATGCGTGTGGTGCCGCGCGAGAACGAGGCGATCAACGAGACCTGGATCGCCGACCGCGACCGTTTCAGCTACGAGGGCGTCTACAGCGCCGACCGCCTGCGTGCTCCGCTCGTGCGCCGCGGCGCGGAGTGGGGCGAGAGCGACTGGGAGCCGGCCCTCATGCTCGCGGCCGAGGGCCTCAAGGAGCGCGCTGCGAGCCTTGGGGTGCTGGTAAGCCCCTCGAGCACCACCGAGGAGCTCTA
>Ga0306921_10003313_pt1 | contig 16355 bp, 10 predicted proteins | sample sta12Cox44000080_FD_203760 | JGI IMG/M metagenome (GOLD analysis project Ga0306921, IMG submission 203760) | Lab enrichment of tropical soil microbial communities from Luquillo Experimental Forest, Puerto Rico - statoxic.12C.oxic.44.000.080 (v2)... | ecosystem: Environmental > Terrestrial >...
TGCCGGTGCCGCCGGCCACGTAGAACGCCCGGTGGGCGAAGAGCTTGAGGCCGGTCGCATAGTCGAAGACGTACGCGGCGTTGACCGCGCGGCCCGCCTGCTCCGCCTCGCGGAGCGCGCCCATCAGACTCGCCAGCGACGCGTAGGGCTTGACGGGCTCGCCCTTGAGCCACATCTCCGCGGCCGCGCGCGGGTCCTTGATCGGCGCGCCGGTGCTCGCGTCCTGGCCCTCGAGGGCCGAAGTGCCCGCGACCATGACGCGCTGATCGCGCGCGTAGTCGCGGCCGAGCTCGCGGTAGGCCTGCTTGACGTAGCGGTCGTCGATGAAGCCTTCGACGTCCGCGCCCTTGATGATGCCCATCTTCTGGAGCACGGAGGCGTCGTACTTCAAGACCTCCACCCACCGGGGCTTGATGGTCGCGTCGAGCGTGAGGAAGCCGCCGCGCCCGAAGTAGAGGTAGAGCACCTCCTTGGGAATCGACGTCCACTGCTCCTGCTTCGTCGTGGCCTCCTCGGGATTCTTCGTGATCCACTCGTTGGCCTCGACGACGGCCTTCAGGTACGCCACGACGACCTCCGGGTACTTCTCGAGGAAATCCTTGCGGACGACCGGGCCGTGCAGGTACGCGACGGACGTCTGGCTGCCGTCGAAGATCTTCCGCCCGAATCCCTTGAACTCCATCAGCTCGCCCCACGGGCAGAAGTCGGCGTGCGCGTCGATCTTCTTCTCCTGGATGCTGGTCGCGCCGATCGGCGGCGCCTGGTTGACCAGGGTGAAGAAGTCGGGCGTGAGCCCGCGGTCCACCAGCGCTTTGAGCAGCATCCCGTGCGCGGCGGAGCCGTACGGCACCGAGACCCTCTTGCCGCGGAGATCCTCGAACCGGTAGATCGGGGCGTCGGCCGGCACCACGATCGAGTTGCCGGAGCCGTACAGGTTGTACCCGGTCATCGAGACGATCACCGAGCGCAGGCTGTTCGTCTCCTGGAAGCGCGCGAGGTTCACGAGCAGCGGATAGTCGCCCATCACGCCGATGTCGAGCTTGCCCGCCAGCATCTGGCTCGTGATCGGCGGGCCCGAGGTGTAGTCCTCCCAGACGAGGTCGTACTTGACGCCCGCGTACTTCTCCGCGCGCGGCAGGTACTTGTCGAGGAGCCCGAGTTGCTTGACCGTGATGCCGCCCGAGTAGGTGTCGGTGCAGAGACTCTGGTGGCCGATGCCGATACGGATCGTTTCCTGCGCAGCCCCGGGCGCGGCGGCGAGCACGAGCGCGGCCACGAGGCCAGCGACCGAGGCGCGCGTTCCTGGCTTGATCATTCGCCTTTTTTCTCCCGAACCCTCTCCGCAGCTCACGAGCGCGGGGCGCACCGGGCCCCACCCGTCGGCTCGGCGCAGGTGGCGCCAACACTCGGAGACGGGGCCCCGGCAGTCAATGTCCAGGGCTGTGGAATTTCTGTAGGGGACTGCGGCGTCCTGTGGCAGGCTCAGGGCGTGAAAGCGCACCGCGTCCCGGCCCAAGTACCCGTCGTTTCGAAGGAGTCTGGGCCCGCCTACGCCAATGGAGACACGCGCCCCGTCGTGCTCGTCGTCGACGACGACGCCGGCGTGCGCGAAGGGCTGCGGTTCGCGCTCGACGAGCGCTACACGGTGCTCGACGCGCCGCACGGACGCGGCGCGCTCGGCATCGTGCAGGCCGAGCACGTCGACCTCGTGCTCCTCGACATCCTGATGCCCGAGGTGGACGGGCTCGAGATCCTCCAGGAGCTCAAGGCGCTCGATCCGGACCTCCCGGTCATCATGATGACCGCGGTCAAGACGGTGCGAACCTCGGTTGCCGCCATGAAGCTCGGCGCGGCGGACTACGTCACGAAGCCGTTCCAGGAGGACGAGCTGCTCGCCGCGATCCGCCAGGCGCTCGAGCAGCGGGCCCGCCGGCTCGGCGCGGCGACGGAGCGCGAGCGCGCCGATCGCGACGCGCGGCTGCCCCGCACGCACCGGCTCCTCCTGGTGGGCGGCGATCCCGGGTGGCGCGCGACCTTGGCCGTCGTGCTGGCGCGCGCGATCGGCGTGGAGACGAGCAACACCCTCATGGACGGCCTCAACGACATGCTGAGATTCAGGCCGACGTGCGTCGCGCTGAACGTCAGGCGCTCCACTGCGGAGGCCGGACGCTTCCTGGGCGCGCTCAACGCGCAGCTACCGGCGTGCCCGGTGCTCGTCGTGTGCGACGACGTCTACCTCGGCGCGCCGCCGGTGTGGGAGAGCCTGAACATCCGCGGCGTGCTCCGGCCCCCGGTCAGCTTCGACGATCTGGTGGCCCGGATCGGCGCGGTGCTCCCGCCGGGCGACGGCCTGAGCGGGCCGTGGCCGAGGCTCGGCGAGGCGGTGGGCCGCACCATCGGTCACCTGAGCCGCCACTACGGCGAGGATCTGACGGTCGAGAGCATCGCGGAGATCACCGAGATCTCGGCGAGCCATCTGGCCCACCTCTTTCGCTCGGAGATCGGCATGAGCGTCCGCGACTACCTCACCCGGGTCCGCGTGACGATCGCCCAGGACCTCCTGGCGCACACCGACGAGAAGCTCGAGGCGATCGCCACGACCCTGGGCTTCGCCGACACCTCCCATCTGGCGCACGTGTTCCAGCGAGTCACCGGCCGGCCGCCGAGCACCTACCGGCGCGCGGCGCGCTGACCCGCCGTCCCGGCTGCCCGCACGGCAGGCAGCCAGCACTCCCAGACACGAGCTCCGCAGTCCTGGACACTGCTTCGCCCGTCCCGACGGGCGAACATCGCCGATACTCTCGGAGCGGCACCCGACCGACGGGGAGAAACGCGTGGACCACTGGCTGCTCGTATACGTGGCAATCGGCGCATTCATCGGCTTCTTCGCGGGCATGCTGGGCATGGGCGGCGGCGGCATCCAGGTACCGCTGACGACGATGGCCTTCGCCGCGCAGGGCTTTCCGCACGAGCACATGCTGCACGTGGCGCTCGGCACGGCGATGGCGACCGTGATCTTCACCTCGCTCTCCAGCCTGCGTGCTCACGACCGCCACCGCGCGGTCAACTGGGTGGTGCTGCGGCGCCTGCTGCCCGGCATCGTCCTCGGCACGGGCCTCGGCACCTTGCTGGCGCGCCACATCCCGACGTTTCCGCTGGCCGTCATCTTCGTGGTGTTCGTGCTCTACATGGCCTCGAGCATGCTCTTCAACTGGAAGCCGAAGCCGACGCGCCAGCTGCCCGGGACGGCCGGGCTGCTCACCGCCGGGACCGTGATCGGCGTCTGCTCGGCCCTGGCGGCCATGGGCGGCGCGACCTTGACGATTCCGTTCCTGGTCTTCTGCAACGTGCCCTTTCACACGGCGATCGGCACCGCGTCGGCCGTCGGCTTTCCGATTGCCGTGGTCGGGACGATGGGCTATCTCGTGAACGGCTGGGGCGCCGCGGGACTCCCGGCGCACAGCCTCGGGTACATCTATGTGCCGGCGCTGATCGGATTCACGCTGGGCAGCATGGTGCTGGCGCGCTTCGGCGCACGGCTCGCGCACCGAACCTCCGAGCGCTCGCTCAAGCGGATCTTCGCGGTCGTCATCGGCGCGCTCGGGCTCAAGATGCTGGTCGCGCTCGCCTGAGCGCGGCGCCGGCGCGCCGCCGATATGGGAGACGCCGTGGTGCACGGAAAGATTGGACGCCTCCTCGTCGCCAACCGCGGCGAGATCGCGATTCGCATCGTGCGCGCGGCGCGCGAGCTTTCGATGCGCACGGTCGCGATCTTCTCCGAAGAGGATCGCGCCGCGCGGCATCGCTTCACGGCCGACGAGAGCTATCTCGTCGGCGCCGGCCGCGCGCCCGTCGACGCCTATCTCGATCTCGAGGACATCATGCGCGTCGCCCGCCGCGCGCGTGTCGACGCGATCCATCCGGGCTACGGCTTCCTGGCCGGCCGCCCCGCGCTGGCCGCCGCGTGCGGGGAGGCCGGCATCCTCTTCGTCGGCCCGCGGGCGGACGTCCTGCGCGTGCTGGGTGACAAGGTCGCCGCGCGGGGCCTCGCCCGGGCAGCCGGCATTCCCGTCCTTCCCGCCACCGGCCTCCTGCCGCGAGAGGTCGACAAGGCGACGGCGCGCGCGGCGTCGATCGGCTTCCCGCTCATGATCAAGGCCTGCCGGGGCGGCGGCGGGCGCGGCCTGCGCGTCGTCGAGTCGGCGGCCGAGCTGCCGACGCTCCTGGAGACGGCGCGCCGCGAAGCGCGCGGCGCCTTCGGCGAGGACGACGTGTACGCCGAGAAGCTCCTGCGCCGGGCGCGCCATATCGAGGTGCAGGTCGTGGGCGATCTCCACGGCACGCTGGTGCACCTGTTCGACCGTGACTGCTCCGTGCAGCGGCGACATCAGAAGATCGCCGAGTGGGCGCCGGCGCCGTGCCTCACCGAGGCCGAGCGCGAGCGGCTGTGCGCCGCCGCCCTCGCCGTGGCGCGCGCGGCCGGCTACACGCACGCCGGCACCGTGGAGTTCCTGCTGGACGCCGACACCCGCGCGTTCTACTTCATCGAGGTCAACCCGCGGCTGCAGGTCGAGCACACGGTCACCGAGGAGATCACCGGGATCGACATCGTCAAGGCGCAGCTGCGGATCACCGCCGGAGCCCGCATCGGTGACGCCGAGTCCGGCGTGCCGGCGCAGGAGGCGATCACGCGCTCGGGGCACGCGCTCCAGTGCCGGGTGACGACCGAAGATCCGCGGCACGGCTTCGCGCCCGCGTACGGCCGGCTCACGGCGTGCCAGGTGCCCTCGGGCATCGGTATCCGCGTCGACGCCGGGGGCGCCCACACCGGTGCCGGCGTCTCGCCGTTCTACGATTCCCTGCTCATGAAGATCGTGGCGCGCGGCGACTCGCCGGAGGAGACGATCGGCCGCATGGCGCGCGCGCTCGGAGAGTCGCGGATCGAGGGCGTGGCGTCGAATCTGGAATTCCTCGAGCACGTGATCGCGCACCCGACGTTCGCCTCCGGCGCCTACACCACCGCGTTCGTCGACGAGACGCCGGAGCTCGTCGAGACCACGCCGTCGGCGGACGGTGCGCTCGGGCTCCTCGAGTTTCTGGGCGAGGTCACCGTCAACGGCAACCCGGAGATGCTGGGGCGGCCCCGGCCCGAGGGCCTGCTGTCGGCGCCGCTGGTGCCGCGCTACGACGTGGACCGGCCGATTCCGCCGGGCAGCCGCGACCGGCTGCGCGAGCTCGGCGCCGAGCGCTTCCTGGCCTGGATGCGGCGCGAGCGGCGCGTCTTGTTCACCGACACGACGGTCCGCGACGCGCAGCAGTCGCTCCTGGCCACGCGGGTCAGGACACACGACATCATGGCGGTGGCGCCCGCGTACGCCCACCTGACGCCGCAGCTCTTCTCGCTCGAGTGCTGGGGCGGCGCGACATTCGACGTGATGCTGCGCTTCCTGCGCGAGGACCCGTGGGAGCGGCTCGCCGGGCTGCGCGAGGCGGTGCCCAATCTGCTCCTGCAGATGATGGTGCGCGCCTCGAACGCGGTCGGCTACACGAGCTACCCCGACAACGTGGTGCAGCACTTCATCACGCAGGCCACGCTGGCCGGCATCGATCTCTTCCGCGTCTTCGACTCGCTCAACGGCGTCGACAACATGCGCGTCGCGATCGACGCCGTGCGTGGCACGGGCGCCCTCTGCGAGGCGGCGATGTGCTACACGGGCGATCTGTTCGATGCCGCCCGCCCGAAGTGGAACCTCCGCTACTACGTCGACCTGGCGCGGCAGCTCGAGAAGGCCGGGGCGCAGATCCTCGGCATCAAGGACATGGCGGGGGTGTGCCGTCCGCGCGCCGCGCGCGCCCTGGTCGAAGCGCTGCGCGGCGAGGTGGGGCTGCCCATCCACTTCGACACGCACGACACCAGCGGGATCGGCGCCGCCAGCGTCCTGGCGGCGATCGACGCCGGCGCCGACGCGGTCTACGGCGCCCTCGACGCGATGAGCGGGCTCACCGCGCAGCCGAACCTGAGCGCGATGGCCTCGGCGCTGGCCGGGTCGGACCTCGACCCAGGCCTCGATCCCGAGATCCTGCAGATGCTATCGCGCTACTGGGAGGGCGTCCGGCGCTACTACACGCCGTTCGAGGCCGACATGCGGAGCGGGACGGCCGACGTCTACCGCCACGAGATGCCGGGGCCGCAGTACACGAACCTCCGCGCCCAGGCGCGCGGGATGGGCCTCGAGCATCGCTGGGACGAGATCTGCCAGCGCTACGCGGAGGTCAATCTCCTGTTCGGCGACCTCGTGAAGATCACGCCGACATCGACCGCCGTCGCCGACATGGCGCTCTCGATGGTCGCCAACGGCCTGAGCCGCGATGACGTGCTCGATCCCGCGCGCGACCTCGCGTTCCCGAAATCGGTCGTCGCCCTGTTCCGCGGCGAGGTCGGCGTCCCGCCGGAAGGCTTCCCCGAGGATCTGCAGCGCAAGGTGCTCAAGGGCCAGCCCGCGATCTACGGGCGCGCGGCCGCGTACCTGCCGGCGGCGGATCTCACGACACAGCGCCGCGACCTCGAGGCCATCCTGCACCGCCCGGTGAGCGAGCGCGAGCTGTCGTCGTGGCTCCTCTTCCCCGCCCTCTTCCTCGAGTATGCGCGACACCGCGACCGCTTCGGTGACGTGTCGGTGCTGCCGACCGCGGCGTTCTTCTACGGGCTCCGGCAGGGCGAAGAGATCGAGGTCGAGGTGGCGCAGGGCAAGCGTCACGTGATCGGGCTCCTCGCGCGGACGGAGCCCGACGCCAACGGCTGCGTGACCCTGTTCGCGACCGTCGACGGCCAGCTGCAGCTGGTGAAGCTCGCCACCGCCGCGGGCAGCGTGCAGGCGGCGCGCGCGCAGGCGCAGGAGGGCAACGCCGCGCACGTCAGCGCCGGGCTGGCCGGCACGGTCGTCGCGGTGCCGGTGCGCGCCGGTCAGCTCGTCGCGCGCGGCGAGACGCTCCTGGCGATCGAGGCGATGAAGATGGAGACGCACGTCATCGCCGAGCGCGATGCGATGGTGGCCGAGGTGTACGTGGTGCCGGGCGACGCGGTGGGCCCGCGCGATCTGCTGATCCTGCTCTCGTGAGCCGGGCCGCCGCCGCGCGGCGGCGGTGTCACTCGCGCTTGGACGTGATCAAGGACTGCAGGAGCCGGTCCAGCTCGCGCTCGAGCGCCACGGCGAGCTTGTCGGCCTCGCTCGTGTTGCCGTCGCGCCCCAGCGCTTCCAGACCCTGCGCGAGCCCGGCCGCCGTGGTGGCGCCGATCACCTTCAGCGCCCCCTTGATCGTGTGGGCCTCGCGAGTCAGCTCGGCGGCCTCGCCGGCGGCGATGGCGCGCTGGATCGCCTTCATCCGCAGCGGGGCTTCCTCGACGAAGATTCCCAGCAGCTCGTCGAGGAGTACGCGGTCGCCGCCGACGTAGTTGAGCGCGACGGTGAAATCGAACCCGGCCTCCGGCGCGGCCTCGCCGACCACTACCGGCGCGCCGCTCTGGTCCGGGCCGCGGGCGGGCTCCGGCGCGCCCGCGGCCACGAGCCGGTTCAGGGCGGCCAACAGCTCCTCGGGCTTGACCGGCTTCGTCAAGTACTCGTCCATGCCGGCCGCCAGACAGCGCTCGCGATCTCCGCGCATCGCGTAGGCGGTCAGCGCCATGATCGGGATCCGGCGACGGCCGGGATGCCGGGCCTCGCTGTCGCGGATCGTCTTCGTGGCGGTGAGACCGTCCATCACCGGCATCTGCACGTCCATCAGCACCACGTCGAACGGTCGACTCTCGTAGGTGTCGACGGCTTCCTGCCCGTTGTAGGCGACGATCGGAATGTGGCCCATCTTCTCCAGGAGCCGCACGATCACGCGCTGGTTGACCGCATTGTCCTCCGCGACCAGCACGTGCAGGCGCCGCGTGGAGGCCTCGCGCGCCGCCGGCAGCGCGGCCGCGGCCGTCTCGATCGATTGCCCGAGGGCCAGGAGGACGGCGTCGAGGAGCTCGGACGGGGTGAACGGCTTCACCAGGTGCCGCGCCACGCCGAGCGTGCGGCACCGGGCCAGATCGCCGCTCATCACGTCGGACGTCAGCAGCATGACCGTCACGCCGGCCAGCGCCGGCTCCTGGCGGATGCGCTCGGCGACCGCGAAGCCGTCGAGGTCGGGCATGCGCGCGTCGAGGAGCACCAGGTGGAACGTGCGCCCCGCGGCCCGCGCCTGCTCGAGCGCGGCCAGCGCCGCCCGGCCGTTCTCCACGATGGTCGGTGCGACCCCCCACGCGGTGAGCATCGCTTCGAGCAGCCGGCGGTTGGTCGCGTTGTCGTCGGCGGCCAGGACCGGAAGCCCCTGCAGCGAACGAGACGACGCGGCCACGCGTTTGGGGACCGGCACCTTCGCGCGCTCGAGGGCCAGGGTGAAATGGAATGTGCTGCCGCGTTCGGGCTCGCTGTCGAGCCAGATGCGCCCGCCCATGCGCTCGACCAGCCGCCGGGAGATGGCGAGGCCCAGGCCGGTCCCGCCGAACCGGCGCGTGGTCGACGCGTCGGCCTGCGCGAAGGCATCGAAGATGAGCCGGCTCTTCTCGGCCGGGATCCCGATGCCCGTGTCCTGGACCGACACGCGCAACGTCACGCTGTCAGCGGTCACGCCGTCGGCGTCGACGCGCACGGCGACCTCGCCGCGCTCCGTGAACTTGATGGCGTTGCCGACGAGGTTGACGAGGATCTGCCCGATGCGCCCGGTGTCGCCTACCAGGTCGTCGGGGACGTCCGGGCGAATCTCGTACGCCAGCTCGAGCGACTTGGCGTGGGCGAGCGACGCGAGCGACTTGATCGTCTCGGCCAGGGTCTCGCGCAGGGCGAACGGCACCGGCTCGAGCTCGAGGCGCCCCGCCTCGATCTTCGAGAAGTCGAGGATGTCGTTGATGATCGCCAGGAGCGCGTCGCCCGAGCGGTGGACGGTCTCGGCGTAGTCGCGCTGCTCGCGCGTCAGCTCGGTGTCGAGCAGCAGCGAGGTCATGCCGATGACGCCGTTCATCGGCGTCCGGATCTCGTGGCTCATCGTGGCCAGGAACTCCGACTTCGCGCGGTTCGCGGCCTCGGCGGCCGCCTCCTTCTGCTTGAGCGCGCTGATGTCGCGCACGATCGTGAGCTCGCCCATCGGTCGGCCGTTCTCGTCGCGAAACGGCGTCGCCACCACGGAGACCTCGACCAGCTGGCCGGTCTTGGTCTTGGCGCACGTCTCGAACGACGCGGGTAGCGCGCGCTGGCCGGCGGATCCCGCGAGGTCGGCGCCCGCGCCGCGGCCGTCCCAGAGGTCGAGCGTGCTCAGCGGGCGTCCGATCGCCTCGGCAGCCGAGTAGCCGTAGAGCCGCGCGGCGCCCCGGTTCCAGGACGTCACGAGCCCGCGCTGGTCGTGGGAGAAGATGGCGTCGCTCGACTGCTCGACCTGGAGCGCCAGCAGCCTGTTCTTCTCCTCGCTGCGGCGCAGCGAGGCGACCAGCGATTCGATGTTCTCCGCCATGCTGTTGAAGGCCTGGATGCACTGCGCGGTCTCCGGCGGTCCCTGCAGCGAGATCCGCACGGCGTAGTCGCCCTGGCCGAAGCGGCGGGCGCTCGCGGCGAGCGCCCGAAGCGGCTGCACGCCGCCGCGGAGCACGACCAGGGTCACGCCGAGCGACAGCGCCGTACCCAGGAAGAGGATGCCGAGCTTCTCCCAGAAGCCGCGCCAGAGCTTGTTGACGCCGACCGCGGGATTGAGGCGTAGCGAGACCAAGCCGTACTTCTCGCCGCCGACCACGACGGGCTTGGAATCCTCGAGGACGGGCAGGTGCAGGCGCTGGACGAACCAGCCGGGCGCTTCGATCGGGATCGCCGGCCCGGGCGCCGCCACGGGGTGGCCGGAGTTGTCGGTCCAGGCGAACCAGGCGATGGTCGGCTGGCGCGCGCGCGCCTTCACCATCTGCTCGATCACCGAGTAGTCGCCGACGACGGCGGGGCCGCTCATCGCCGGCAGCGCGAAGCTCATCTCCTCGCGGAGCTGGTCGCGCAGGGCGGCGCGCTGATCAGCGAGCTCGCCGCGGAGGATCGAGTAGAGGAGCGCGGCCCCGCAGGCCACCAGGGCCAGACCGCTGCCCAGCACGAGCCGAGCCGTGAGGGAGAGATTGCCCCGCCAGAGCCCGGCGAGCGAGAGATTCACTACTGGAGCTCGACCTTCACCAGGGTGGTCCGGTAGAACTTCCGGATGTTGTCGAACTCGCTGTCCTTCGCCGCAACGAACCTCAGCGGGGCCTCCGCCTTGAGGACTTCGGCGCTCGCCGTCAGGACTTTCAGACCCTCCGGGTCGTCGGCCATCTTGAGAAACGCGTCGCGGACGGCCTTGACGGAGTCGGCAGGGACGGAGGGGAGCGCCGACAGCGCGAGGCTCACGTACTTGTCCGAGCTCCAGAGCGTGCGGTAGGCCACGTTCTCGCGCTGCGCGAAGGCGCGCATCACGGCAGCGTTCACCCCGGCGGCGACGGCGCGTCCGGCCTTGAGCTGGCCCATCGCGCCTTCCTGGTTGCCGGCGAAGTGAGGCTTGACCTGGATCCCCTTTCGGAGCAGCCCGTCCATCGGCAGGTGATAGCCGTAGAACGCCGCGAGGTGCGGGAAGACCACCTCTTTGCCTTCGAGGTCGGCGAGTGAGCGGATCGGCGAGTCCTTGAGGACCACGATCTCACCGGTGCCGACGTCGTCGCGCGAGCGGGCAAATACCCGGTAGCCGCTCTCCTCGTTCTCCTTGATGAAGTTGTGGTTGGAGTAGAGGAAGTGGTACTCGCCGCGGCGGACCATCGCGGTGTGCTCCGGGCCCGTGTGGGCCACCTTCAGCTGGAGCGGCACCCCGCTCCGCTCGGAGACGTAGCGCAGGATCGGATTCCAGAACTGCGCGGTCAAGGTCGGGCTGCGCCAGATGATGACGCCGAACGAGAGCGGCGGATTCTGGGACCAGCCGGGCGCCCCGAGTGCGACGAGCGATGCGGTGCCGAGCCACGCGGCGACGACCCACTTCTTCATGAGCCTCCCCCAATCTCACGTGACGACATAGAAGTCCGAGCGTGAATCAAGCAAGGGTCGAGCCAAGCACTTAGGTATTAAGAGACGGCCACTTGGCGGGCGTTCGGCTCGTCACGAAACGCACGGAGGTCACGGCGATTGTCATCTTTGTCAGCCGCCGGAACGCTGGGGCCCGGGACTAGGCGCGCGGGCGAGCGGCGGCGGCTACCAAAAAGCCGATCGAGGACACCAGCTCGAGCAGCTCCTCGGGGAAGTACCGCGGCACACCCGGCACGTGGCCGAGCTTCTTCTCGAAGATCTCGGTCAACACGGCGATGACCACGCTCGTCGCGAGGACGCGTCCCCAGGGCTGCGCGAGGGCGGCCCAGCCCTCGCGACAGAATGCGCGGAACCGGAGCAGGACGAAGAAGCCGATCGCCAGGGGCACACCCCAGACGAACAGGAAGGCAAGCACCCGCCAGGAGAGCGCCACCCTGCCGGTGAGGAAGAATCGCGTCGAGGCGACCTTGGTGCCGAACAGCACCCGATCGAGATCGACCTCGCCCATGATCAATCCGATCAGACAGGCGACGATGGCCAGCTCGAGAGGCGAGACTCGCCCGGTCGCACGCGCGGTCCGGACGAGATCGCGCGCGAACAGCAGCGCGGCGCCCGCATCCAGGAGCACCTGGAGCCACTCGACGACGCCGTTCTCCGCGGTGAGCCGGCTGGCCAGCGGCGGATCGGCGAGCGCGATCGCCGAGAGCGCGGCCACGGCGATCAACGCGAGCCCGGCGGCGACGGTCTCACAGCGAATGCTCCGGGTTCCGGCAAGGCTGTCATCGAGCGGGCGCTGGTCGGACTCTGGCCGCAACGACACCTCAGACCTGACCGTCCCACGCGGCGCCGCCGACCTCGGTCCAGCGCGCGCGGATCCGCTCGAACTCGGCGGTCGAGAGCGCGCCGGCCTGGAGCAGCGCCGCGTTCGCCGGCCAGCGCTCCGGCTTCGTCGTCCCGACGATCGCGGTGTGCACGCCAGGCACGCGCAGGGTGAACCGCAGCGCGGTGCCGACCGCCGCGTCGGGCGCGGCCTTCAGGAACGGATAGTCGAGCTTGCGCAGGCGCGACCAGTAGGTCTGGTAGTACGGCTCGGAGGGCTTCTTCGCGTAGCGCCAGGCGACGTTGGCCAGCGGGCGCTTGGCGATCACGCCCATCTTTCGCGCCATCGCCAGCGGCAGGGTCCGGTCGAGCGCGTCCTGGTCTGCGATGCTGACCGACGTCTGGAGCGTGTCGAAGCGCCCGCACTCGACGGCGTAGCGCGCCGCCTCGCCGTCGCCGCTGTAGCCGATGTAGCGGGTGAAGCCGCGCTCGCGCGCGCGCTCGAGCGCCTCGATCGCTTCGCCCTTCTTCAACACGGCGAGCGAGCAGCTGTGGAGCTGGATGAGGTCGACGTGCTCGGTCGCGAGCCTGCGCAGGCTGCGCTCGATGCTGGCCAGGAGCGGCGCGCGCCGCCAGTCGGCGCTCGACCAGCCGCCGGCGTGCCCGCACTTCGTGAACAGCGCGACCTCGCGGCGGCGGGCGCCGAGCGCCTTGCCGATGAGGCTCTCGCTGTCGTCGTAGCACTCGGCCGTGTCGATCACGCTCAGCCCGGCGTCGAGCGCCTCGCCGAGCAGCCGTGCGACCGTCCGGGCGCTCACCCCCTGGTAGCCGATCTCGGAGCCGCCGAAGCCGAGGACGCTCCCGACGATGTCGGTGCTGCCGAGCCTGCGCTGCTCCACCGGCCTAGCCGCGCGCCCGCCGAAGCACCATGGACCGCCACGGTACCATAGGCGCGTGGCGACGCGATGGGGACAACCGTACACATCTCGAGGCGGAGGTGTGCGCCGCAGGCCGTCGCGGGGCTGGGGCCCGGCCGGCCGTGGTGCACCTCTGACAGGAGGACGCCCATGACGAGGATCAGCGAGGTCGAACGTCCAGGGCTGGCGGTCCGCGCCCTCTATCGGCTCGGCCGGGCGATGTACGGCCGGGTGCCGACGCCGGAGCGGCTCATGGCCCACCGCGTGCCGCTGATGATGGGGCTAGGCGGCCTGTACCTGGCGCTCGAGTGGTTCGGTCGGATCGAGTCGAGTCTTCGCGCGCTCCTCAACGTGCAGGTCGCGGCGCTGTACGGCAGCGCGTACTGAATGGACATCCGCCGCGCCGTCGGCGCGAAGGCGGGCATCTCGAACGAGAAGATGGACGACCTGCTGCGCTACCAGGAGAGCGATCGATTCACGGCGCGCGAGCAGGCCGCGCTCGAATACGCCGAGCGCATCACGCGCGACGACCTGGAAGTGACGGATGCGTGCATGGCTCGCGTCCGCGAGCACTTCTCCGAGGCCGAGGCGGTCGAGCTGACCTTCATCGTGGGCTTCCAGACCTTCGCCAGCAAGTTCGCCAAGGCGTTCAACATCGCCCCCCAGGGCTTCGCATAGCCGCCGGCCACGACGCCGCGGCCCGGGACGCGCGTCCCGGACCATGACGCCCGGGCCGGACCGCCGGACCGGTCGCGGCTACTAGCGCCCGGGACTGACGGAGTAGACGCGCACGGGCTGCGCGCGGCTCTTCAGCTGCACCAGCCCGTGATCTTCCACGCGAACGCCGCTGGGCAGCCCGGCTCGGGTGGTCTCGTCGATCAGGATCGGCCGGCCCAGGACCTTCGTGTGCTGCTCCAGATGGGCGCCGACGACGACCGTGTCCCCTACACACGTGTACGTCACGCGCCGCTCCGTCCCGGTATAGCCCGCGATGACTTGCCCCGACGCGATCCCGATGCCGATCTTGATCACGGGCCTTCCCCGTGCCGTCTGCTCGCGCTCGAAGTCCGCGATCAGCCCCAGCATGTCCAGCGCCGCCTGCACCGCGCGCGCGCGGTGATCCTCACGGGGCAGCGGAGCCCCGAACAGCGCCATCAAGCCGTCACCGACGATCTGATTCACGACCCCGCCCTGGCTCTCGATGGCGTCGAACATCAGGGTGTAGTAGTTGTTGAGCAGCTGGATGGTGTCGGCCGGAGCGAGCGACTCCGCGAGACCCGTGAAGCCACGGATGTCCGAGAACATGACGGTGGCGTCCACGTGCTTGCCGCCCAGCGCGAATCCGCTCGACAGCAGCTCCTCGGCCACCTCGGCCGTCGCGAACTTGCGAAAGAGGTCGCGCTGCTGATCTCGCAGGCGCTTCTTCTCGAGGCTCGCCGCCACCCGGGCCCGCAGCAGCACCGCGTTGACGGGCTTGAACAGGTAGTCCTCGGCGCCCATCTCGACACAGCGCGCGACGCTGTCGACTTCGTCGACCGACGACATCATGACGACGGGAATGTCGCGCAGCTTGCGGTCGGCCTGGAGCGCCTCCAGCGTTTGGTAGCCGTTCATCTCCGGCATTTCGACGTCGAGCAGCACCAGATCGACCGGGTGGTCGCGCAGGACCTCGAGCGCCTGCCGTCCGTTCTCGGCAAAGCTGACCCGGTGCTTGAGCTGTTCGAGGAGCTGGGCGACGAGCAGCCTGTTGACGCGGTTGTCGTCCACCACGAGGATCTCGGCCTTGTCGCCGCTACTCATTGTCGGCCTCTCGCAGCATCTGCGTGACACGCTCGCACTCGCTGGCCAGACGCTCCAGGCACGACGCCGCGCCATCGAGGCTGCCGGACTTCGCCAGCGTTTCGAGGTCCTTTGCCAGGGAGGACAGCGTCACCGCACCGAAGCCGGCCGCATTGGACTTGAGCGAGTGCGCGGCGCGCCGCAGCGTGTCGGCTCGCCGTTCGCCGAGGGCCCGGCGCATCGTCTTCACCAGATCCTCGGAGTCCTCCACGAAGGTCGAGAGCAGCGCGGCGAATCCGGGGCCCAGCGTCGCGCGCAACCGCTCGAACGCCACCATGTCGAACACCGCGGGTTTCCCGCCGGCAGGCGGCTCCTCAGGCGCGATCCGATGCCGCGCCCCCTTTCCGATCGCGTCCGGCTCACGCGCGGCGCTGCGTTCGAGCGCCGCGATCAGCTCCTCCACGCGGATCGGCTTGCTCAGGTAGTCGTCCATGCCGGCGGCCAAACACATCTCACGATCGCTCTGCATCGCATTCGCGGTCATCGCCACGATCCGCGGGCGCTGGTCGCGGGACCAGCGCCGGGTGATCTCTCGTGATGCTTCGAGCCCGTCCATTTCGGGCATCTGCACGTCCATGAACACGAGATCGTACGGCTGCCGCTCCACGGCCTCGATGGCTTCCAGGCCGTTGGCCGCCACGTCGGCACGGTACCCCATTTGCCCGAGCAGGCTGAGGGCGAGTTTCTGGTTCACGACGTTGTCCTCGGCCAGCAGGATACGCAAGGGATGGCGCCGTGCCATCGCGGGGTCCATTTCGACTCGGCCGGGGGTGCGCCTATCCGCACGGATCAGCTGGCCCGCGAGGGCGCCGACCAGCGCGTCGAAGAGCTGGGACGGCTTGATGGGCTTTGTCAGATGGGCCGCGAAGCCGGCGGCCTCTGCGCCGGCTTCACGCCGGCCGAGCGACGTGAAGAGCAGCAGCGGCAGCGCTGTCGGCGGGCGATGCTCACGGATCGCACGGGCCAGCGCGACGCCGTCCATTTCGGGCATGTGCATGTCGAGGATGCCCGCGTCGAAGGACTCGCCGGCGTCGACCCAGGCGAGCGCCTCACGCGGCGAGCCCGTCATCCGCACGACCATGCCCCACGTGCCGAGGTAGGCAGCGAGGATCCGGCGATTGGTGTCGTTGTCGTCTACCGCCAGCACGCGCTTGCCCACGAGCGTGGGCTGCGTTCCGCGAAGCTCCCTGCGGCGAAGCACGGCGCCCTCCGCGGCGGGTGCCAGGATGGTGAACCGGAAGTCGGAGCCGTGGCCCACCTGGCTGTCCACGCTCATCGTGCCACCCATCAGCTCGGTGAGTCGCTTGCTGATCGCAAGCCCGAGCCCGGTGCCGCCGTACTTGCGGGCCGTCGAAGCGTCGACCTGACTGAACGACTCGAACAGCCGGCTGATGCGATCCTGTGGAATGCCGATACCCGTGTCACGGACAGAGAAGGTCAGCTCGTATATCGGGCCGCCGTCGGGGCGCTTGGCGGTGACCGACAGCACCACCTCGCCCGCCTCGGTGAACTTCACGGCGTTGCTCAGAAGATTCAGGAGAATCTGGCGCAGCCGGGTGACATCGCCCACGATCGCCGGTGGGGTCTCGTCGGAAATCTGGTAGGCGAGGTCGAGCCCCTTCTCGGCCGCGCGCGCCGACACCAGATCCAGCGCGGACTCTACGCCTTCGCGCAG
>Ga0306921_10003314_pt1 | contig 16350 bp, 16 predicted proteins | sample sta12Cox44000080_FD_203760 | JGI IMG/M metagenome (GOLD analysis project Ga0306921, IMG submission 203760) | Lab enrichment of tropical soil microbial communities from Luquillo Experimental Forest, Puerto Rico - statoxic.12C.oxic.44.000.080 (v2)... | ecosystem: Environmental > Terrestrial >...
TCGCCGCGGCGGGCTTTCGAGCGGTCATCTGCAATCGTCCCGACGGGGAATCGACCGACCAGCCCTGCTGCGGCGACATCGAAGCCGCGGTGAAAGCGCATGGATTGGCTTGGCGGTCCCAGCCTGTGCAGTCGGGTGGCGTCACCTTTGCAGATGCACAGGAATTCGGCGCCCTGCTGGCGGAATTGCCGAAGCCGGTGCTCGCCTATTGCCGCTCCGGCACGCGCTGCGCGGTGCTGTGGTCGCTCTCCGAAGCCGGCAAGCGGCCGGTGCCGGACATCGTCGCCCGTGCCGCGGCCGCCGGCTACGATGTCGCAGCGACCATGCAACGCGTCCTCGGTCCGCAGATCTGACCGGTTGCGGGCGTCCAGATCACATCGCGTGGCTGGGCGGCAACGCTTTGCGACGAGACGATGTCACGTCGAGCTCTCCTATTATACCTACGGAAAGGCCGCCTTGCCCCTAAGGACAATTTTGCTCCCCGCCCAGTGACGTAAGGTCCGGGCAGTAGCGTTGCACCGGCATCCGTTGTCGCCCGGTGCCTGCGTATGGTTCCAGGTAGGGGTTAGTCATGGGGTCCCAACACGGCCAGCGATATCGACAGATCGTATGCCGTATCGAAGAGCTTCTTCGTAACGATCGCGGGGAGCAGTTGCATGTCGAGGACCTCTGTCGCGCCGCCGGCGTAAGCGAGCGCACCCTGCGCAACGCGTTTCGGAAAATTCACGGCGTCTCCCCCTATCGCTATCTGCGCACCTTTCGCATGACCCAGGCGCGGCAGGCGCTGCTGTCGGCCGATTCCAGGCACGGCACGGTGACCGAAGTCGCGATGCAGTTCGGCTTCCTCGAACTCGGCCGGTTTTCCGTCGATTATCGTTCGGCGTTCGGCGAGTGCCCTTCGGCGACGTTGCGGCGCGCGCTGGAGCGCGATATCCCCGGAGCGCCGCAGATCGGATTCGGCCCGGTTCCTTTCCCGATCGAAGCCATGGAGCCATCGCAATATGCCGGGCATGCTGCCGCCCAGCACGCCGGCGCGTGAGGCGAAGCGCGCCCCCTCTCCCGCTCGCGGGGGGAGAGGGTTATCGGGCAACGCTATTAACCTTGTTTTAAGAATCGCGCGCCTTGGCGGTCCTGTAAGCCGTCTTGGGGCAAGGTTTATCTTCAAATATTATCTTTGTTAGTTATATAATCTTTAACTGGGGTTCGGGGCTGTATCGAAACGGCACGGTCGCATCCGCGTAATTCAAGCGCGATATAGTATCGAGGGCGGCGCTGTCGTCCTTGAGCCGGTGGACTGCGGCCGTATTTCCACCCCCTGGAGGAGGCCGCGATGCAGGAAGCGTCACACGTCATTCATGTCGTCGACGACGATTCGTCGTTCCGGTCCGCGATCGCACGGCTCTTGAACGCGGCCGGCTACGAAGTGGCGCTCTACGAGACCTCGCAGCAATTGCTGGAGAAGCCGCCGACCAGCATGACCGATTGCATTCTGCTCGACGTGCAGATGGCGGGCTTGTCCGGGCCGCAACTCCAGGACCGCCTGTCGCAGCTCGGAAATCGGTTGCCGATCGTGTTCCTGACCGGGCACGGCGACATTCCCACCAGCGTGCGCACCATCAAGGCTGGCGCCGAAGACTTCCTGACCAAGCCGGTCACCAAGGAGCGGCTGCTCGACTCCATCGAGCGCGCCCTCGATCACGCCAGTCGGTCGCGCGCACGGGCCGAAGAGGTCGATGGCCTGCTCGCCCGCATCCAGACCCTCACGCCGCGCGAAAAGCAGGTGTTCGCGCTGGTGGTCCGCGGCATGCTCAACAAGCAGATTGCCCATGAAATGGGGACCTGCGAGCGGACCGTGAAAGCCCATCGCCACATGGTCATGGAGAAGTGCGGGGTTCGCTCGGTTGCCGAACTCGTCATGATCGCCGAGCGCACGGGAATAATGCCGGCGGACAGCGTCCCGGTGAAGAAACCCGCTCTGCGCGTGAAAATGCCTGCCAACAGCTGCTGACTTCGGTCTCTTCCCGACAGCGATCGCGCCGCCTCGTTGCATCTTGGGGCAATGCACCTTTGGGCAATGAACCCGGCGGCGCCGGCGTGATATGGCAAGAAATCATCGGCGCAGTGGCGCGATCCGGGCAGCTGGTTCCCATCGGTCCCGACAAGTCGCTTCACGGCTTTCGATGAGTTCGCGGGCCGACTTGTCCCGACATTTGGATACCAAATGTCGGGTCGGGCCACGCGGGCCGGCGCTTTATCCGGCCATCTTTCTCGCAGGACGCAATGCCGACTCAGACGAAGACCGTAGCCGTGGTGGACGACGACCGCAGCGTGCTCGTCGGCGTCGAGCGGCTGCTCAACGCACACGGCTACGCGACCAAGGTGTTTGCCTCCGCGGAGGCATTTCTCGATCCCGGCGCTGCGACCGGCGCCGACTGTCTGCTGCTGGACATCGATCTCGGCGGCATGTCCGGCATCGAACTGCAGCATCGTCTAGCCTCGTGCGGCTCTGCCATTCCGATCATATTCATGACGGCTCTCGACGACGAGGCGACACGCGCCCGTGCGCTCGAAACCGGTTGCGTCGCCTGTCTGTTCAAGCCTTTCGTCGGCCGCTCCCTGATCGACGCCGTCAAGATCGCGGTGGCGCGGCAGTAATTTCAAGTCGAGCAAACGCATAATTCCACTCGCGTCGCGATTGCGCAGGGTTTCCGCGCAAATTACCGACATACCACGTGCGATACCCCGATTGCCCATCAGGGCAATTGACGCGGATTGCCCCTCCATTAGGTTAATTATTCGTTACTTTGGGGAAGCTGGCGTAAATGCGTGGGGTGGCATCATGAATTATTCCAAGCAGAAAACGGTTGTGATCGCGACCGACCGGACTGCGGTTCCGGCGGCTGTGCAGGCGATGCTGACGCTCGAGTTCGATGAGGTCAGCGTGGTCTACGATGCCGACACGCTGCTGAGGGAAGCGCTTCGGCTGGAGCCGGACCTAGTGGTGGTCGAGGCCGCGCTGTCGCTGCGGGACGAATTCCGCACCACCAGGGAGATCATGCGGCGCCTGCCCCGCACCAAGATCATCCACCATGCGAGCCGTGCCGAGGAACTGTCGCAAGACGATGAATGCGAAGGAGAGGACGCCGAATCGACGTTCTCCCAGGCGCTGCGTCTTGCCGGGGCGGGTTCTTCGGCGGCTGCGGGCGGGGCGGCGGCATCGCATGACCTCGGTTTGACCTCTCGGGAACGCGAGGTGTTGGAGCTGTTGGCCAACGGCCTGGCCATGAAGGTCATCGCCTACCGGCTTGGGATCACCTACCGCACGGTGGCGTTTCACAAGTACAAGATGATGCAGCGGCTCGGCATCAGGACCAATGCCGGCCTCACCACCTATGCGCTCCAGACCGGAGCGCTCAAATCCGCTCCCATGCGCATGCGGATACCTCTCCACGCGCGCGGGGAGAGGTCGGCGCGCTCTTACGCGCCGGGTGAGGGGGCCTCTCCACGAGTCTGAGCCTTATGAGTGGGCCAATCTTTACCGCTCAGCTTCGCGGCTTCGCCCCCTCACCCCGGCCCTCAAGGGAGCAGAGGCGCCCTGCCGCACGATGAGGCCTCGGCCCGCGCGGACTCGTTGACGCGAAAAGGCCACACCGTGCGTGCATCGAAGCGTATTCAAGCGGAATCCGATCGACTTCGGCCGCGGTTTATGGTCCGAATTGGCGGCGCAATCGACACCGTCCAATCGGATGCCAGCAAGGGGAGCACCACCATGTCGAAACGGGTTGCAGTCCTGGGCCTGTTCGCAGCGGCAATTTTGGCGGCCCTGTCGGGCACCGTCGATGCAGCCGATCGCGCCGTCAGGGCCTACGGCCCCGGAGTGCGCGCGGCCGGCGTGAACCGCCCGGTGATCGTGGGTGCGACCGGCGTCGGTGTCGCTGCCAGCTACTACGCATTCTACGGCGGCGAGTATCCCTCCTATGCAAGCCCGGCCTATCAGGGCTATCTCGGCACGCCCTATTTCGCCGGCTATCTCGGCGGCGGCCCCTATTACGGGTTCTACAAGACCATGCAGTGGGGCTGCGGCTGGCTGTGCTGAGGGCCGCGCCGATCCGGTGGGGGATGAGGGGCCGGCTTGCGCGGATCAGGCGAATCGGGGCGACCGGCAGGGATCAATAGGATTTGGCACGGCTGCGCGGTCGCGGCGGCGGTGTGGTTGGGCGCAATACCGGGCCTGCGGGCCGAAACCGGCTCGGACCGCCCCGTCGCGTGGGACCAATACCGCGGCGAAATCGCGAGCGTCGCCGCCGTCGTGGTGCTGCAGACCCTGTTGATCTCCGTCCTGCTGATCGAGCGCCGGCGCCGCAGCTTCGCCGAGGCGGAATCGCGCCGGCGGCTGTTGGAGGTCGCGCACTTGAACCGCGCCGCCACCGTCAGCGCGATGTCGGCCTCCATCACCCATGAAATCAACCAGCCGCTCGGGGCCATCCTCAGCAATGCGGAGGCTGCCGAGGAACTCATCAAGTCGGATCGGTTCGATCGCACCGAGCTCGCGGCCATTCTCGCCGACATTCGCCGCGACGATCAGCGGGCGGCGGAAATCATCAAGAGCATGCGCGGATTGCTGCGGCGAAGCGAGATCGTGTCGCGCGAATTCGACCTCAATGATTGCATTCGTGACGCGCTCGGCATCATCGGGCCGGAGGCGCGCAGCCGGCGCGTCGCGCTGACTGCCAATCAGGACAACGGCGTATTGCCGGTACGCGCCGATCCCGTCCATCTGCAACAGGTCGTGCTCAATCTTGCCATCAACGGAATGGACGCCATGCAGAATAGCCCGCCCGAAGGGCGCGCCATGGACATCCGCACCGCGCGAACCGGGACTTCGGAGGTCACGGTGACAGTGTCGGACACCGGCACCGGCATTCCGCAAGATCGGCTCGCGGGCATTTTCGAGCCGTTCTATACGACCAAGGCGCAGGGCACCGGCCTTGGCCTCTCCATCGCGCACACGATCGTGAAAACCTATGGCGGAACGATCTGGGCGGAAAACCGCCCGGGCGGCGGAGCGGTGTTTCGTTTCACCTTGCCGCTCGTCGAACCGCCGCCGGGCGACACGGTGTAGCGCTGCCTCGCGGCGTCGCCGCGGGCGGTGGGCACCTCGCACTGCGGCTCGGTCGGCCTCTTTCGATTACGCGGTGTGGCCGGGATCGTCGTCGCGCTCGGGCGGCTTCTTGACCTTGGGCGGCGTCGTCCGTTTTGCGGGCGGGAGTTCCCTGGACCCGCGTGAACCGCCGAGGGCGGCCTGGGCGATGTCGTCCTCGGTCGGTCGATCGGTGATGCGTTCGGATTTCGGTTTGTTCGGCATGGCGGAGATCCTCTGCTCCTCCCAACAAGCCTTCGCGCGGAAATCGGCTTCGCGCAAGCGCGACTGTATCACCCGCGGCGAAGTCTCCCCGCAAGCGATCCGCAAGCGGAAGCAGGCGATGTTTCCCCGCGTTCGCGCGAACATCCGCCTCTGTTTCGCCATTTTCCGTCCCATTCGCGCCGGAATTTTTGTATAGGCGATGGTGGCAGCATCACAGTCCCAGCCTGATTCCCGTCGCCTCTGCAAGGAGACCAGCATGCGTCGCCTCTACTCCCTCGTTTCGCTCCTCCCGGCATTGGCGGTGATTTCGCCGGCGCCGTCTCACGCTCAATTCGTATCCATCACGATCGCGCCGCCGGTGCTGCCGGTCTACGTGCAGCCGGCCATTCCCGCCCCCGGATACATTTGGACGCCGGGTTATTGGGCCTATGGCGACGAAGGCTATTTCTGGGTCCCCGGCACCTGGGTGTTGCCTCCCGCCGTGGGCCTGCTCTGGACCCCCGGCTATTGGGGATGGAGTAACGGCATCTACGCCTGGAATGCCGGCTATTGGGGGCCGACCGTCGGATTCTACGGCGGCGTCAATTACGGCTTCGGCTATGGCGGCATCGGTTACGAAGGCGGCGCATGGCGAGGCGGCGTGTTCGCCTACAACAGAACGGTGAACAACTTCGGCACCGTCAACATAACGAACGTCTACAACAAGACCGTGATCGTCAACAACAACAGGGTCGCCTTCAACGGCGGCACTGGCGGGCTCTCGGCGCGACCGACGCCGCTCGAGCAGGCTGCGATGCGTGAGCAGCATGTCGCCGCCACGGCGTTGCAGACCCAGCACGAACACACCGCCAGCACCACGCGGGAGAATCTCGCCTCGGTCAATCACGGCGCCCCTACCGTCGCCGCGACCGCGAAGCCGGGCGAGTTCAGTGGCAGGGGCGTTATCGGCGCGAGGGGCGCTCTCACAGGCGGACTGACGGGGAACAATGCTCCCGGCGGTGGCCTTGCCAAGGGACCGGGAAGCGTCACGCCAAACGCTCTATCGAACAGGGGCGCCAATCCTCTCGCCGCTACGGGCGTGCCCAAAGGCCCCGGTGCTACGCCCCTGAACGTGGCGCCCAAGGGCCCTGCCAATGCGCTCGCCACCACCGGCCCCGCCGGAGCGGGAGGCAACGCCGCGGCCCATCGGGAATTCAAATCGGTCAATCCGGGAAATCCGGGGGCCGGCGCCCTGGGCAACCCGAGGCCGCCCGGTCCTGCTGCCGGCGCCCTGACCGGCAACCCGAAGCCGCCCGGTGGCGCTCGTCCGGCATTCGCGCCTGCAAATCCGGTGGCCGCGGTACCGCGCGGCCCCGCCGGCCAGCCGCATCCTCCCGCAGGCGGTGGCGGACGTCCGGGCCCCTATCACAGGCCGGGCTGAGCCGCAGCCCCGTTCCGGGGCAAGCCCAGCGCCTGAGAGGAATCTCGCGACCTCATCCTTGCAGGATGAGGTCGCAGTCGTTTGGGCGCACCGACATCGAAACCTGCATCTAAACCTGAACCCGCAACGCGCCGTTCCCGTCGTGGTGATGGCCGCGACGGGGCTTTCGGCGCGCCGCCGGGATTGCTACGATGTCGCCGAACAAAAAACGTCGGCGCGATCCGACAGGGAGGATGCCATGCGGACACATCATTTGATGACGGCGGTTGCGGGCTTGGCGGCGCTTGTCGCAGCCGGTTCGGGTTGCGCGTTCGCGCAGGCGCGGACGACTCTGGACATCTATACGGTCGACGTCGAGGGCGGCAACGCGACGCTGTTCGTCGCGCCGTCGGGCCAGTCGCTCCTCATCGACACCGGAAATTTCGGCCCCGAGGCTTCGGTCCGCGACGCCGAGCGCATCATGGCAGCCGCCAAGGACGCCGGCCTGACCCAGATCGATCACCTCATCACCACGCACTGGCACGGCGATCATTTCGGCGGCATGGCCGAACTCGCCAAGCGCATCCCGATCCGCGAATTCATCGACCACGGCCCCAATGTTCAGCCCGCGCCTGCCGCCGATGGTTTCCTCAAGGACGTCTATCCGAAGCTCTACGCCAACGCCAAGCACACGGTGGCGAAAGTGGGCGACAAGATCGCGGTCGCCGGTCTCGACGTGACCGTGGTGACCTCGGCCGGCGAGACGCTCAAGACCGCACTGCCCGGCGCCGGCGCGCCCAATCCCTATTGTGCCAATTTCAAGCCGGGCGAGAACAACGCCGAAGACCCGATGTCGGTCGGCACCTACATCACGTTCGGCAAATTCCGCACCATGCATCTCGGCGACGTCACCAAGAACAAGGAATTCGAGCTGATGTGCCCGGTGAACCGGATCGGCGCCCTCGATGCGTTTCTCGGCCTGCATCACGCGGTCAATACCTCGAGCTCGGAGGTGATCATTCACGCCCTGCATCCGCGGGTGATCATCGTCAACAACGGCACCCGCAAAGGCGCCCAGCCCGACGTGATGAAGGTGCTGTTCTCCTCGCCCGGCCTCGAAGACCTCTGGCAGATTCATTTCTCACAATTGAGCGGCCAGGAATACACAGTGCCGGGCATGTTCATCGCGAACCTGCTCGACCAGCCGTCGGCGGCAATGCCGGTGGCGCCGATCACGGCGCCGACGCCCGGCCCGAACACACCGCCTCCGCCGGCCCACAACGGCCCGGCCTATTGGATCAAGCTGTCAGCAAAGCCGGACGGCTCGTTCACCGTCACCAACGCGCGCAACGGTTTCACCAAGACCTACGCCGCGCCGAAGCCGGGCACCTGACGATAAACGTCATTCCGGGGCGCGCCCTTGCGCGAACCCGGAATCCAGGGGCGGCAATCCGGCGTTCTGGATTCCGGATTCCGCCTGCGGCGGCTCCGGAATGACCGCCACCTTTTCTTGAGCCTTATTCAACTCAAGACGGCTGGCGGCCGCGCCCAACCATACGATCTCACGGGAGAAAATCATGAGCATGAAGCTAATGTTCACGGCTGCTACCTGTGCAGCCGCGTTGTTCGCCCACACGGGAGCCGATCGCGCCGTGGCGCAGGCGCGCACGACGCTCGACATCTATGTGGTCGACGTCGAAGGCGGCAACGCCACGCTTTACGTGCCGCCATCAGGCGAATCCGTGCTCATCGATACCGGCAACGTCGCTCCCGAAGCGGCCAAGCGCGATGCCGAGCGCATCATGGCCGCGGCGCGGGATGCCCGCCTGACCCAGATCGACCACCTCATCACCACGCACTGGCACGGCGATCATTTCGGCGGCATGGCGGAGCTCGCCAATCGCATTCCGATCCGCGAATTCATCGACCATGGGCCGAACATCCAGCCCGCTCCGGCCTTCGAGGAATTCTTCGCCAAGACCTATCCCGCGCTCTACGGCAAAGCGAAGCACACGGTCGCAAAGCCCGGAGATGTCGTTCCGGTCGCCGGGCTCGACTGGCGGATCGTCACGTCGGCCGGGCAAGTGCTCAAGACGCCGCTCGCGGGCGCCGGCGCTGCGAACCCGTCCTGCGCGAACTTCAAGCCGCAGGCCGTGGACACCACCGAGAACGCTCAGTCGGTCGGTAGCATCATCACGTTCGGGAAGTTCCGCGTGGCGCAACTCGGCGACCTCACCTGGAACAAGGAGTTCGAGCTGATGTGCCCGAACAATCCGGTCGGCTCCGTCGACCTGTACGTCGTCTCCCATCACGGCCTGAACATCTCGAATTCGGAGCCGCTGGTGCACGGGCTTCGCCCTCGCGTCGCGATCATGAACAACGGCACGCGCAAAGGCGGACTCCCGGACCCGATGAAGGTCATCCACACCTCTCCCGGCCTGGAGGACCTCTGGCAGATTCATTTCTCCCAGCTGAGCGGGCAGGAATACACGGTGCCGGGTCTGTTCATCGCCAACCTGCTCGACGTGCCGTCGGCGGAGATGCCGGTGGCGCCGATCGCTGCACCGGCGCCGGGACCGAACACGCCGCCTCCGCCCGCCCACAACGGCCCGGCGTTCTGGATCAAGGTGTCCGCGCAACAGGACGGGACCTTCACCGTGACCAATGCGCGGAACGGGTTTGCCAAGACCTACGGCAAGCCGGGCACGTAGGACGCACCTCCCCGCGAGCGCCGCTTGCGGGGGGCGCGTAGGGTGGGCATTGCGAAGCGTGCCCACGTCTGCAGGCTGAAGCGTAGCCACGCTACAGGCTGATGCCGACCGCGTGGGCACGGCGCGAAGAGCGCGCCTTTGCCCACTCTACAGCCCGCACTCAGCCTGGCAGCCGCTGCTCGGATCATGCTCCAGGAGAACGCGATGGCGCGACCATTCGAGGGCATCAGGGTGATCGATGTCACCCATGTGCTGGCGGGACCTTTTGCCACCTATCAGTTAGCGGTGCTGGGCGCCGACGTGATCAAGGTGGAGCATCCGGACGAGCCCGACCAGAGCCGCTCGGGCGGCACCGACAAGGCGCTCAACCGGGCGCAACTCGGCACTTCCTTCCTGGCCCAGGCGTCCAACAAGCGCGCCATCACCCTCGATCTCAAGGCGGAGCGCGACCGCGACATCCTCAAGAAGCTGGTGGCGACCGCCGATGTGTTCGTGGAGAACTACCGTCCCGGCGCGCTCGAAGCGCTGGGCCTCGGCTACGAGGCGCTGAGCGCCATCAATCCGCGCCTGATCTACGCCTCCTTCTCGGCATTCGGCGACAGCGGGCCGCGCCGCGAACGCACCGCCTATGACCACGTGATCCAGGCGACCTCCGGCATCATGGCGATGACCGGCACCCCGGATTTCAACCCGGTGATGTTCGGGGCGCCGGCGATCGATTACGCCACCGGGACCACCGGCGCCTTCGCGCTTTCGGCCGCGCTGTTCCAGCGCGAACGCAGCGGGCGCGGCCAGCGCATCGACATGGCGATGCTCGATGTCGCCATGATCCTGATGAGCTCCCATCTCACCGGCTATCTGCGCAACGGCACCCATCCCACGCCCCACGGCAACCGCCACGCTTACGCGACCAACGGCGCCTATGAGACCAAGGATGGATTGCTGATGCTCGGCGCCAGCAATTTGCGCCAGCAACGCCGTTTGTGGACGGTGCTGGAGCGGCCCGATCTCATCAAGCGCAGCAATGACGAGCGTGCGCAGGACCACGCCCGCGAAACCGCGGTGCTGACCGAAATCCTCAAGACCCGAACGGCCGCCGAGTGGGAGGAATTCTTTCAGGCCCGCCACGTCCCGGCGGCGCGGGTGCGCACCATGGGCGAGGCCGTCGCCGATCCGCAGACGGCGAGCCGGGGGGTCATCCATCGCCACGCCAGCGCACCCGGCATCGAGGGCGGTTTCGGCGTGCCGGTGGCGGCGTTTACCTTCGCCCATGGCGGGCCGCGGGTCGATACCCCGCCGCCCGCCGTCGGCCAGCACAATGAGGAGATTTTCGCGGAACTGGGCTTGGCGAAGCGCAAAGTCTCGTAGGGGTTGCAAAAAATTCGTCCTGCCGCCATCGCTGCGACCCTCGAACGCCTTGCGCAGCCCGGCCAAACGTCACAAGAAAGAGCGCTGGCTTTACCGGAATTGAGGAGATTTTGATGTCCGGGTCCATTTCGAAACGTACCTCGTCCGCGCAGGTCAGGCTGGCGGGCTATGTTTTCACGGGCTTCGTGGCCGCGGCGGCGTTCGCCTCCACTGCGCTCGCGGAAACGAAAGACAAGATTCCCAACTTGGCGTCCGCCGATTTCGGCTGGCAGTCGAATGTCGCGGATTGGCAAGACCCGCCGCCCGGGCTCGGCCATGGACCGATCCGGCCCGACCCGGCGCATCCCTTCGTCAGCAACGCGGTCGCGGCACGCACCAATACACAGCCGACCAACCGCATCGGCAACACCAAGGATCCGGTCCTGAAGCCGTGGGCGGCCGCCCAGATGCAGGCTTCCAACGACGAAGCGCTCGAGGGCAGGAGGGCGGTTCCCTTTGCCGCCCAGGCGCGGTGCTATCCCGGCAGCGTTCCCGGCCAGCTGCTTTATCCGTTCGAGCCGTTCTACTTCATCCAGGGCCAGCATGAGGTGTGGATGATCTGGCAGCGCGATCACATGGTGCGGCGCGTGTTCCTCACCGACCAGCACTCCGAGCACGTGACGCCGTCATGGTTCGGCGAGTCGATCGGCCATTACGAGAACGGCGACACGCTGGTGGTCGATACCGTCGGCCTTTCCACCGACATGAGCTTCATCGACAATTTCCGCACGCCGCACACCGAGAAGCTGCATGTGGTCGAGCGCTTCACGATCGAACCGGACGGCAAGAATTTGACTGCGATCGTGACGGTGAACGACCCCGACACGTTCAACGCGCCGCTCGCCATGAAGCAGCGCTGGTTCAAGGTGGACGCCCCGATGCAGGAAACCGTCTGCGCCGAGAACAACGGGGACTTTTTCCATCAGAACCTGTTCCCGGTCCCCACGGCCGAGAAGCCGGATTTCTGAGGGCAGCGACTGGCGCCGAGCCGAGGCTCACCCAAACACGTCATCGCCGGGCTGGTCCCGGTGACGACGCCTCCCAGGGCGAGGCGGGCTTCGCAGCTTCGGCAGCGCTCGATCAACCCGTTTCGTCACGACACTTTGCGGGACGACGCATGACGATCAATTGCGGGTGTTTCCTTCTGCTTTCGGCAAGCCTTTTTTGAAGGTGCGGCGGAGCGTCATCGTCTTCGATCCTGGCAAATCCGACAGTGCCATAGAAACCTTCCAACCAGGCATGGGGCAGGCAGAAGCATTCCGGCGGGTGCATGAATTTGGATACCGCCCACAGCATTCGCGTGCCTATTCCCTGCCTTTGATATGAAGGCGCAATCCTCATTCCTCTCAGGACCTGAACGCCGTTTTCCGGCGAAAGACGCACCACTCCCACAATCGTGTCCCTGCATCTGGCACTGATCACGATGCAATCCGCAGTGACGACCTGAAAATATCCGACGGAGGCATAGAACGTCTGTACCTCGGAAAAACTGGCTATCGCGTCCCGGAAGATTGCAATGTTTTCGGCCATGTCGGATGCAGGCAGTTGCGGCTGCGCCGGCGCGGTATCTTAAGCGAAGCGCAGACCCCCTGCGCAGCGAATAAGAAAGAACCCCACCCCTGCCCTCCCCAAAGACGGGGAGGGAAAGAAAGTTTTTCCCGCGCGGCGAAGCCGCGTTCACTTGAGCTGATCGGCGACCTTGGCGACGCCCGCCTTGGCGCAGGCCTCGTCGCCGGTCTGGCTCGAGCCGCTGACGCCGACTGCTCCGATGGTGTCATTGCCGACATTGATGGGCACGCCGCCGCCCAGCGGGATCACGTCGGCGAGCTGGCGCTGGCCGGCGAGATCGGCGCCGTCCTTGGTTTGCTGCGCCCATTCCAGCGATGGGCGGCGGAAGGTGCGGGCGGTGTAGGCCTTGCGACGGGCCAGCTCGAAATTATGCGGGGACGGGTTGTCGGGCGCGATGAAGACGCGCACCCGGCCGGCGCGGTCGACCACTGCGACGGTAATGGCGACATTGTTCTTGGCACATTCCTCGATGGCGCCCTCGGCGATCGCCAGGCCCAGCTTCCAGGTGATGTCGCGTTGCATCTGCACCTGGGCGTTGGATGCAGCAGTCATTGCGCACAACGCGACCGCGCCGGCCGCCAAAGCAAATTTCTTCGACATCAGAGAATCCTCCCATGGCATTTGATCTCAGGCGACATCGCGTGCGCCACCGCCGTCGGCGGCCGCGGGGATCATCGCGTCCCTCGCCGGCGTCATCAAGGGGCTTTGCGCCGCGCCGGGGCGCCCCAACCGGCGCCCCGGGATTGCAATCTCACGCTACCTGTTGATAGGCGTCGATGATCTCGCTGCCGGTGGCGAACCAGACGCCCTGGTGCTCCTTCATGTGGGCGATGGCGCGCTGGAGATACTTGATGCGCAGGGGCTGGCCCGAAATCATCGGGTGCAGGGGCACCCCCATCACCCGGGGCTGCTTGCGGCTGTCGGCATAAAGCACGTCGAACTGATCGATGACGGACCGCAGATACTGCTCGCCGGTGTAGCCCTTGCGAAGGTAGAGCGGGATGTCGTTGATCTCGTTGCAGTAGGGGACGCCGAACATCTTGCCGGACTTGACCTTCATGGCGATGGGCTGGTCGTCATTGTTCCAGTCGCCGCAATAGACCACGCCCTCTTCGGCGAGGATGTCGAGGGTGTTGTAGGTTTCGATCAGCCCGGAGCCGAGCCAGCCGCGGGGCCGTTTCCCGGTCGCCTGCTCGATCGTCTTGAGGATGCTGCGGATGGTGCCGCGCTCGGCGTCGGGATCGAGGCCGGCGAGGTTGTTGGAGTTGGTGGTGCCGTGACCCATGAACTCCCAGAAGCGCTTTTTCATCTCCTCGATGGCCCTGGGATAGACGTCGCACACCTGCGAGTTCAGCGCGACGGTCGCTTTCACGCCTGCCTCGTCGAACACGTCGGCGATGCGCCACAGGCCGACCCGCATCCCGTATTCGCGCCAGGCATAGTTGAAGACGTCCGGCACGTGGTTGGCGGGATTGGGCGTGATGCCGACCCCGGAAGCGGAGTCGTATTGCCAGACCTCCACGTTGGGCGCGAACCACACTGCCAGCGTGTTGTTGCCTGGCCACTTGAACGGCTTGCGCTCGGTGATGAAGCTGTCGTCGTAGCGCTCGGAGCGGCGGATCGGCCGCGGCGCCGTCTGGGCGCCGGCCGCACCGGGCCGCAGCCCGGAAGCGGCAAGACCCGCGGCTCCGGTGAGAAGAAGACTCTTGGCGAGAAAATCCCTGCGGTGGTTCATGGCGCTCTCCATTCGCAAAACGACGGGACCGACGGCCGAGCCTATACCTGAACGGGACGGCGAGGTAGGCGACGGGCTACCGCTACTTGCAGCGGTGCCCCGCATCGCCTGCCTCACCCCCGCCCCTCCGTGGCGACCGGCCGCCACACCAGCAGGCGCTTCTCGACGATGCTCACCCCGGCGTCGATGACGATGACGAAAGCGGCGAGGATGAGCATGCCGGCGAACACGCCGGCGACGTCGAAAATGCCTTCGGCCTGCTGGATCAGGTAGCCGAGGCCCGCGGCGGCGCCGAGATATTCGCCGACCACGGCGCCGACCACGGCGAAGCCGACCGCGGTGTGCAGGGAGGAGAACATCCACGACAGCGCCGAAGGCCAATAGACATGGCGCATCAGGGCGCGCTCGCCCATGCCGAGCATGCGCGCATTGGCGAGCACGGTCGGGCTCACCTCCTTGACGCCCTGGTAGACGTTGAAGAACACGATGAAGAACACGAGCGTCACGCCGAGCGCGACCTTGGACCAGATGCCGAGGCCGAACCACAGGGTGAAGATCGGCGCCAGCACCACGCGGGGCAGCGCGTTGATCATCTTCACATAGGGGTCGAACACGGCGGCGAAGGCGGGCTTGCGGGCGAACCAGAACCCGACCAGGACGCCGGCGATCGAGCCGATCGCGAAGGCGAGCATCGACTCCGAGAGCGTGACCCACAAATGCTTCCAGATGGTGCCGCCCGCGAACAGGCGCACGATGCGATCCGCGACATCGACCGGCGTCGAGAAGAAGAACGGCGGCAGCACCGTGACGCCGAAGATCTCGTAGGTCGTGAGCACGTACCACAGCCCGATCGCGACGGCGGCAACGAGGACCTGCAGCAGGAGGAGGGTCGTGCGGGACATCGGCAAATCCTTGTTGAAGCCGGGGCGGTGTTCAAGCGCGATCCTCAGCTATCAGATTTGCTGGCTTCCCGCGCTTCGACGATCAGCGCCCACAGGCGCGGCGGCGACAGCGGCAATTCGCGTGGCTCGATGCCGAGTGGACGCAGCGCCGAGGCAACGGCGTTGGCGATCACGCCGCCGACCGGGATGATGCCGCCCTCGCCGGCGCCCTTGGCGCCGAGCGGATTGTGCGGCGCCGGCTTTTCCTCGAGCGCGACGGCGCGGATGGCGGGAAAGTCGCTTGCGGCCGGCAAGAGATAATCGGCGAGCGATCCCGTGAGCAATTGGCCTTGCTCGTCATAAACCAGATGCTCGAGGAAGACTCCTCCGAGACCTTGGACGATCGCGCCGACCGCCTGGCCGTGCAGCGTTGCGGGGTTGATGATCCGGCCGACATCCTCGACAGCGACGTAATCGATCACCTCGACCGCTCCGGTGCGGGGATCCACCGCCACATGGGCGGCATGGGCGCCGTAGCTGTAGGTGCGCTTCGTACTGGCATAGTTGCCCTCGGCGGAAATGTCTTCCCCGGCGAGGTCCGCAAGCGCGATCGCTTTTCGCGCCGGGCCGTGCGCCGCGCCGTCGGTCAGCACGATGTCGGCCGCTGCGCAGCCGAGACGCCGCGCCGCCGCGGCACGGATCGCGTCGCGCAGCTTGCCGGCGGCATCGATGATCGCCGATCCGCCCATGACGACCGAGCGGGAGCTGTAGCTGCCGAAGCCTTCGCGGACGAGGTCGGTCGAGCCGTGGAACACGCCGCGGATGCGGTCGAGCGGCATCTCCAGGGCGTCGGCCGCGATCTGGCTGAACACCGTCTCGAGCCCTTGTCCGTTGGCGGACGAGCCGACATGGACCGACACCGTGGCGTCGCGCTCCAGCACGAGACGCGCCGCTTCGCGCGGGCCCGAAGCGCCGCCCTCGAAATAGCAGCCTATGGCAAGCCCGTGCCGGCGTCCCTCGACCAGCTTTCCCTGCAGGGGCGATTTATCGGCCCAGCCGATCTCCTCGAGGCAGCGCTCGAAGGTGATGCGATAATCGCCGTTGTCTGTCTCGCTCCCGAGGTCGAGCTCGACGACGCGCGCGAGCGGATAGGGCATCTCCCTTTCCGCGATCAGGTTGCGGCGGCGAAATTCGACGGGGTCGATGCCGAGGTCGTTCGCCGCCATGTCGAACAGCCGCTCTCGAAAGAAGTCCGCCTCGAACCGCCCCGGACCGCGATAGGT
>Ga0306921_10003318_pt1 | contig 16338 bp, 11 predicted proteins | sample sta12Cox44000080_FD_203760 | JGI IMG/M metagenome (GOLD analysis project Ga0306921, IMG submission 203760) | Lab enrichment of tropical soil microbial communities from Luquillo Experimental Forest, Puerto Rico - statoxic.12C.oxic.44.000.080 (v2)... | ecosystem: Environmental > Terrestrial >...
TCCCACAGCATGCAGCGCGCGCCGTTGATGGTGAGCATCTCCACCGCGGTTTCCGGGCGCAGCACCTTGGGATCGAGGCGCGCCTCGTGCAGGCCGCCGACGATGAGAAAGGCCTGCCGGATGGCGTCGAGATAGTTCGACGACATGGCTGAATCCGATCCGAGCGAAAGCGACAGCCCGAGCTCCAGCATTTCCGGCGTCTTGCCGTGGCTGATATTGCCCATGGCCTGATGCATCGAGGCGGACGGCGCGAGCGAAATCTTGACGTCCCGCTTCTGCAGCATGTGCAGCTCCTTGGCGTCAACCCAGCCCATGTGCAGAAGGAGCATGTTGGGCCCAAGCAGCCCCAGCTTCTCGAGCCGCGCGATGTCGCCGATGCCGTATTTCAGGTGCGAGGCGACGGTTTCGTCGCGGTTCTCGCAGGCGTGGCCGATGATGCCGACACCGCGCTTGTCGGCAAATTTGCCGAGCCGGCGCAAAAGCTCGTCAGACAATGCCACCGGCACGCGGATGGAGAACCAGGCCTTGAGGCGGCCATCAAGCGCGCCGTCGAATGCGGCGACCATCTCGTCGGCGCGCGCGATCGCCTCGTCCGTCGGCTCGAAGAAGCCCGGCGGCAGGTTGCCCATGGTGGTCTGGCCCATGTCGAACACGGTGCGGGCGATCATGCCGCGCATGCCGCTCTCCTTGACGGCCTGGGCGGTCTCAGCGGTGAAGTAGCTGCCCGGATCGGCAAAGCAGGTTGTGCCGGCGCGGATCATCTCGACCTGCGCCAGCCGTGCCGCGCAGAGCGCATCGTCCTTGTCCATGTGCGCCTCGACCGGCCATAGCCTGCGGAACAGCCGCTCCGGCCCCGAATAGGCCTCGTCGCCGCAACTGCGCCCGAGCTGCTGGGCGTTGTGCACGTGTGTGTCGAACACACCCGGCAAGGCGAGCTTGCCGCGTGCATCGATCACCTCGTCGCCCGTAATTGCCGGATGATCGGCGCTCTTGCCGACTGCGGCGATACGGCCGCCCTCGATGACGAGCGCGCCGTCGCGGATAATGCGGCGCTGCGGATCGACGGTGACGAGATAGTCGATATTGGCGATGACGAGGCGAGGCATGGCGCAGTAAGGCTCCCGGTTGGCTCTTGTTGGCATGGGGCGACGGCAATGTCACAGACCGTCGTTCGCTGCAACGAGGCTTGTCCGTCGCAGGCTTGTCCCTCGCAGCGTTGGGCTTCGCGCGAAACCGCACCGCGACGATGCGCCCTCCTTCTCGCGACTCGCCACTGCGTGTAGTCTCGCGCCTGCCTGCGCCGGGGATCAGGCCGGAGTCCGTCCCTCATGCGCCCGCAAACTCGTTGGCAACGCCGAGCGTCCCGTCTGCGCTTCCTGAGACATTCCCGGGGATATCCATGCAGCTTCCTCGACGCCAATTCCTGCAAGTCGCTGCCGGCGCCGGCGCGCTTGCGGCCTTTGCCGGCACTGCGCGCACGCAACCCTATCCGTCGCGGCCCGTGCACCTTCTCGTTGGCTATGCGGCGGGCGGGGTCAACGACATCGTGGCGCGGCTCACTGGGCAGATGGTGTCCGAGCGGATTGGCCAGCAGTTCATCATCGAGGACCGGCCGGGCGCGGGAAGCAACCTCGCCACCGAGGCGGTGGTGCGGGCGAGCCCCGACGGCTATACGCTGCTCGAAGCCTCGACCTCGAACGCGTGGAACGCGACCATCTATCAGAACCTCAAGTTCGACTTCATCCGCGACCTCGCGCCGGTCGCGAGCACGGTGAAGACCTACAATGTGATGCTGGTCAATTCGGCGTTTCCTGCAAAGACCGTTCCCGAGTTCATCGCCTACGCCAAGGCCAATCCCGGCAAGATCAATTTAGGCTCGGCCGGCACCGGCAGCTCGCCGCACCTTTACGGCGAGCTGTTCAAGTCGCTTACCGGCCTCGACATGGTGACGGTGCAATACCGCGGCGACGGCCCCGCCATCCCCGAGCTGATTGGCGGGCGCATTCAGGTGATGTTCGGCTCGGTCGTGACCTGGATCGAGCAGATCAAGGCGGGCACCGTTCGCGCCCTCGCGGTGACCAACGCGACGCGCACTCAGCTTTTACCTGACCTGCCGCCGATTGCCGATTTCGTCCCCGGCTACGAAGGCGTCGGCTGGCAGGGCATCTGCGCGCCGAAGGGCACGCCGGACGACATCATCGAGAATCTCAACAGGGCCATCAATGACGGGCTTGCAGATACGAAGTTCAGATCGCGCTTTACCGATCTCGGGGCGGAGATCTTTTCCGGCTCGCCGGCTGAGTTCGGTCGCTTCATCGTCGCCTACACGGAGAAATGGGCGCCCGTGATCCGCGCCGCCGGCATCAAGTCGGAATAGCGCAGGCTGCGGCGGTCGTTGCTGCGGGCACCGTGTTTGTTGGGTTCCCTGCGGGAATCCTACCTGATCTGCACGTACAGCTCTTTTGGCGGCTCGGAGAAGTAGCGCAGGAGCGCCGGGCAGAGCCAGCCCTCCATGCCCAGTTGCTCGGCGTAATACCAGTTGCCGCCGCCCTCCGCGCGCCGCCAGTCGAGGCGATATTGGTGTCCGGGGAACGGCGTGGCGGAAAAGACCAGCGTAAAGCCGCGCTCGGCATCGGGCAGGTCGGCCACTACCCGGTCGATCATGGTATCGGCACCGGACACGAACGGCTCCTGAAGAAGCCCCACGCGCGGGTCGTCAAACACCCACATGCCGTGATGCTTGTAGGGCGCGATGACGTTGATTGAGTTCATTGCAAAGCCTCGGTGCTCGATGTGGCCGCTTCGACAGTGAGCTATTTCCATTATAAGCTGCCGCCTCGTCGATTGACCGGGAGATAACGTGGCCATCAGCGTCATCGCTTCGGGCGCGCCGCGTCCGCTCGCCAACTACAGCGAGGCATTCGTCGCCGGCGACCTCGTCTTTGCCGCCGGGCAGCTCGCGAGCGACTTCAAGGACGGCGTCCCCGCGCAGGCGCGCCGGCATGCGAGCTTTCCCTACTACGGCTCGGACATCGAGCTGCAGACCGCCTATGTGCTCGAGAACCTGAAACAGACGCTCGCAGCCGCCGGCTCCTCGCTCGATCACGTGGTCAAGGCGCAGGTCTTCCTCACCGATCTCAACAATTTTCACGGCTTCGACACGGTATGGCGACGCTATTTCAAGGTGCCGCCGCCGCGCACCACCATCGGGGTGACCGGCCTTCTGGTCAAGGACACGCTGGTGGAGATCGACCTCATCGGCTACGTGCCGAGACCGGGGCTCGCGCACAGCGTCATCGCTTCGGGCGCGCCGCGTCCGCTCGCCAACTACAGCGAGGCATTCGTCGTCGGCGATCTCGTCTTTGCGGCCGGGCAGCTCGCCAGCGACTTCAAGAGCGGCGTCCCCGCACCGGCGCGCACGCAGGCGAGCTTCCCGTACTACGGATCGGACATCGAGCTGCAGACGGCCTACATCCTCGACAACCTGAAGAAGACTTTCGAGGCCGCCGGCTCCTCGCTCGATCACGTGGTCAAGGCGCAGGTCTTTCTCACCGATCTCGATCATTTCCATGGCTTCGATACGGTGTGGAAGCGCATCTTCAAGGTGCCGCCGCCGCGCACCACCGTCGGCTGCACCGGCCTGCTGGTCAAGGACACGCTGGTTGAGATCGATCTCGTCGGATACGTGCCGCGAGCAGGCCTCGCGCATGGCGCGATTGCGTCCGCAGCGCCGCGGCCGCTCGCCCATTACAGCGAGGCATTCCGGCTCGGCAGCCACGTCTTTGCCGCCGGACAGATCGCCAGCGACTACGTGACCGGCGTGCCTGCAGCGGCGCGCAGGCACGAGAGCTTTCCCTACTACGGGTCGGACATCGAGCTGCAGACGGCCTACGTGCTCGACAACCTGAAAAAGACTTTCGAGGCTGCGGGCTCCTCGCTCGATCACGTGGTCAAGGCGCAGGTCTTTCTCACCGATCTGAACAATTTCCACGGCTTCGATTCGGTGTGGAAGCGCATCTTCAAGCGGCCGCCCCCGCGCACAACCGTCGGGTGCACCGGCCTCCTGGTCAAGGACACCTTGGTCGAGATCGACCTGATCGGGGTGAGCCGATGATGCTCACAGCGCCATGCCGCCGTCGACGAGGTGCGCCTGCCCGGTGATGTAGCTTGCCTCGTCGGAGGCGAGAAAGACGGCAAGCGCCGCCACTTCCTGCGGCTTCCCGAGCCGCCCCATGGGTTGGCGCTCGACGAAGGCGCGCTCGACCTCGGCGAGCGATTTGCCTGTCGCCTGCGAGAGCGCGCCGATGCGCCCTTCGAGCGAGGGCGATTCGATGGTGCCGGGGCAGATGGCGTTGGCGCGGATGCCCTGCTTGATGAAATCGGCGGCGACCGCCTTGGTCAGCCCGATGACGGCAGCCTTGCTGGCGCCGTAGACGTAGCGGTCGGGAACGCCGCGGATCGAGGATACCGCCGACGAGATGTTGACGATCGCGCCCGCCTGCTTCTCCAGCATGCCCGGCAGGAACGCCTTGATGGTCCGATGCATGGATTTGACGTTGAGATCGAATGTGAAATCCCAGTCCTGCTCGGAGCAGGCGAGCACGCTGCCGTGGTGCACGAAGCCCGCGCAATTGACCAGTACGTCGATGGCGCCCAGCTCCGATTTGATGTCGCGCGCCATGGCCTCGACCGCCGCGGTCGAGCGCACGTCGAGCTTGCGGCGCCTGGCGCTTTTCATGCCGTCGAGCTTGTTCTCCTCCACGTCGGTTGCGACCACGCTTGCGCCCTCGGCGGCAAACGCCTCGGCGATGGCGCGGCCGATGCCCTGTCCCGCGGCGGTGACCAAAGCGAGCTTGCCTTGCAGACGTTGCGCCATGGCCTTTGCTCCTAGAATGTAGTTCGACGAAAGAGACGCAGCCGCTCTTCACCTCTCCCCAGCGGGGAGAGGTCGGAATGGGCGCGCTTCGCGCGGCCATTCCGGGTGAGGGGGTCCGAAGCTCCGAGTGGGGTGTCCCCCTCACCCGGATCGCGCAAGCGCGATCCGACCTCTCCCCTGCGGGGAGAGGTGACGCTTGCGAGATCACGCAAGTGATTCGATCCCACTGAAACTTGCTCCTAATGGTTGTCGCGGGGGATGCTTTTCTGGGCCACGCGCTGGTATTTCACCGCCGGCCGCAGCACCATGCCGTCCGCGAGCTGGTCGACCATCGCGCGCTGGATCTCCTGCCAGGGCGTCTGGCTCGCCGGATATTTCTCGCCATTGCGCGTGAATTCCTCGCGGCGTCCGGCAAGCTCCGCGTCCGGGATGAGGATATTGGCGGTGCCCTTGTTGAGATCGATGCGCACGCGGTCGCCGGTGCGCAGCAGCGCCAGCCCGCCTCCCACGACCGCTTCCGGAGAGGCGTTGAGGATCGAGGGCGAGGCCGACGTCCCGGATTGACGGCCGTCGCCGATGCAGGGAAGCGAGGTGATGCCTTGCTTGATCAGCGCCGCCGGCGGCTGCATGTTCACGACCTCGGCCGATCCCGGATAGCCGATCGGGCCGGCCCCGCGCATGAACAGCATGGAATGCTCGTCGATCTGCAAGGACGGATCGTCGATCCGGCGATGATAATCTTCGGGGCCGTCGAACACCACGGCGCGGCCCTCGAACGCGTTCGGATCGTGCGGCGTCGAGAGATAGCGCTCGTGGAACTCCTGCGAGATCACGCTCGTCTTCATGATTGCGGAATCGAACAGGTTTCCCGAGAGCACCTTGAAACCCGCGTGCTGCTTGAGCGGGCTGCCGTAGCGGCGGATGACGTCCTCGTTCTGCGTCTCGCTATGGCGGACGTTGTCGCCCATCCGGGCGCCGTTGATGGTCAGCGCCTCGGCATGCAGGCGGCCGGCGCCGAGCAGCTCGTGCAGCACGGCGGGCAGCCCGCCGGCGCGGTAATACTCCTCGCCCAGATAATGGCCGGCCGGCTGCATGTTGACGAGCAGCGGCACGTCGTAGCCGACCGTCTCCCAGTCCTTGATGGCAAGCTCGACCCCGATGTGGCGGGCGATGGCATTGATGTGGATGGGCGCGTTGGTCGAGCCGCCGATCGCCGAGCAGGCGACGATCGCGTTCTCGAACGCGGCGCGGGTGAGGATATCGGAGGGCTTGAGATCCTCGCGCACGATCTCGACCGCGCGCCGGCCGGTCTCGTAGGCGATCTGCGCGCGCTCGCGGTAGGGCGCCGGGATGGCGGCGCAGCCCGGCAACGAGAGCCCGAGCGCCTCGGCGAGCGCATTCATGGTCGAGGCGGTGCCCATGGTGTTGCAATGGCCGATCGAGGGCGCCGACGACGCCACCAGCTCGATGAACTCCTTGTAGCTCATGCGTCCGGCGGCATGCTCCTGGCGCGCCCACCACACCACGGTGCCGGATCCGGCGCGCTCGCCCTTCCACCAGCCGTTGAGCATCGGCCCGCCGGAAAGCACGATGGCCGGCAGGTTGACGGTCGCCGCCGCCATGATGGCGGCGGGGGTGGTCTTGTCGCAACCGGTGGTGAGCACGACGCCGTCGAGCGGATAACCGAACAGCACCTCGACCAGGCTCAGATAGGAAAGGTTGCGGTCGAGCGCCGCGGTCGGGCGCTTGCCGGTCTCCTGGATCGGATGGGTGGGAAACTCGAACGCCAGCCCGCCGGCGTCGTGAATGCCCTCGCGCACGCGCTTGGCGAGCTCGAGGTGATGGCGGTTGCAAGGCGAGAGGTCGGAGCCCGACTGTGCACTGCCGATGATCGGCTTGCCGCAGGTGAGCTCCTCGCGGGTGAGCCCATAATTGAGGTAGCGCTCGAGATAGAGCGCAGTCATTCCGGGATTGTCGGGGTTGTCGAACCACAGCTTCGATCGCAGGCGCGGCTTGCTTGCATTGCTCGGCATAAAGGCTCCGTAAGGTCGATGGAAAATCGTAGGTTGGGTCGAGCTTTTGCGAGACCCAACAACAACGCGCGCGGTGGCCCGTCGGCGCGGCACGATTGTTGGGTCTCGTGAAGAACTCGACCCAACCTACAAGGTTTCATGCCCCGCCCGGGTTATCCGGGACTAACCCTTCACGGCGCCGGCGGTCAATCCGGACACCATGTACCGTTTGAAGGCGTAATAGATCGCCGCCGGCGGCAGCGCGTAGATCAGGCCCGTCGCCATCAGCAGCTCCCATGGCGAGTCGTCGGCGGCGAGGAAATTGCCCAGCCCCACGGCAAGCGTCACTTCGGTGTCCTTGGAAAGCAGGAGAAATGCGTAGAGATACTCGTTCCAGGCGAGCAGCAGCGCATAGGTGCCGACCGCGACCAGCGCAGGCACGATCAGCGGCAGATACACGAACCAGAACAGCTGCAGCGGCGTTGCGCCGTCGATGAGGGCGGCCTCATCGAGCTCGTAGGGGAGCTTGTCGGACGCCTGCTTGAGCACCCAGATGGCATAGGGTGCGGCAATCGCCACCATCGCCCAGATCAGCGCCCATTTGCTGTTGAGCAGCCCATAGAATCCCATGGTCCGGTACATCGGCACCGCGAGGAAGGCGGCCGGAATGAAATAGGTGAGCAATGCGAGATTCATCACCAGGCGGCCGCCTTTCGCCTTGAGGCGGCTGATGGCGAATGCCGCGGCGGCGGCGATCACCAGCGTGATAGCGCCGACCGAGACCGCGATCAGCAGCGAGTTGAAAAGCTGCCGCCAGAAATGACTGAGATAATAATGCTGCTCGCCGAACACGACGGCGAAATTGTGCAGGGTCGGATGCGCGGGCCACAGATTGCCGGCAAAAGCCGAATCCTTGGGCGAGATCGCGAACAGGAGCAGATGGTAGATCGGCAGCATCGTCCACAGCAGCAGCGGGATGCCGATCAGCAGCAGCCTGGTTTCGGTTGCGACCGAGCGCAGCGAAGGGAGCTTCATCGCGACAGCCGTTTCATCATGATGAAGACGAGCGGCAGCACCAGCGGCAGCGCGCAGATGATCGCCGCCATCGACAGGTCGACGTGATCGAGACGCAGATAACGGATGCCGAGCGTGGCGAGAACGTGGGTGAGATCGGCCGGCCCGCCGCCGGTGAGCAGATAGACGCTGTTGAAATCGCCCAGCGTCCAGATCATGGAGATGATGGTGCAGGTGAGATAGAGCGCCTGCATCGACGGCCAGGTGACGTAGCGGAAGGCCTGCATCCTGCTCGCGCCGTCGACGGCGGCCGCCTCGTAGAGCTCGCCCGGGATCGCGAGGCGCCCGGCGATGAGGATCAGCGTCCAGAACGGCAGCGACTTCCAGATGTGAACCAGAATTGCGAGCGCCAGCGCCAGCATCGGATCATTGAGCCAGTTCGGCCCGTCATCTCCGGTCAGGCTGAAGATCACGTGATTGATGATGCCCCATTCCGGGTTGAGCATGAAGCGGAAGGACAGGATGGTGGGGATCGAAGGCACCGCCCACGGCAGGATGAACAGCAGCGACAGCCACCGGATCCACCACCGCGCCTGCACGAAGAACCCGGAGAGAGCGAGCGCCAGCATCATCTTGAGATTGATGCCAAGGATGAGAAACGCGAGCGTGTTGAGGACGGAGCGCGGAAAGATCGGATCGTGAAACAGGCTGACGTAGCTCTGCGGATCGCGCGCGACCCAGAAGCCGTACCCCACCGGGTAGGCGACGAAGAGGAGGAATACCAGCAGATAGGGCGCGAGCAGGATGAGGCCCCAGGCATGCCACGCCGAGAGCCGCAGTGCGGGGCGTCTCGCCGATGCCGGAAGCGCGAGCGTCGTCATTGAAGCCGCCGCCAGTTCGTCAGTACCTCGCCCACAAAAGAGCCATTGCTCCTCAAGGTGGGGCCCCCCTCACCCGGCGCCTTTGGCGCCGACCTCTCCCCAGCGGGGAGAGGTGAACCGCGTCTGTGGCCCGGTCTGAGAGCATCTCCCGCGGGGTGAGAGTTTCTCTGCACGAGCAGCGGATTCGATCACCTCTCCCCGACCGAACTCGGGCTTGCCCGAGTTCGGCACTATAAGGTGGCCCAAGTCGGATATATCCGACTTGGGCTGAGAGGTCGGATCGCGCTTGCGCGATCCGGGTGAGGGGGCCAGCTGGGGCCATGCGATATCACTGCACCACCGCCCTGATGCGGGCAACCATCTCGTCGACGGCGGTCTCGACCGGCACCTTCTCGCTGACCACCCGGTTCATGGCTTTGGCCCAGACGTTCTCGTTGTTGAGAATGGTGAACTTGTAGTTCCGGGTAAACTCGAAGGTCACGGTGCCGGCCTTGAACTGGTCATAGACCGCCTTGCGATGGATATCCTCCTGCCAGAACGGCCGCTCCTGCGCCGCCTTCATGACCGGGAACCAGCGACCAAGCGCGCCCTCGACGTAGGGCGTGAGATTTTCATCCTGCAGCAGGAAGCGCACGAACTCCTTGGCCTTCGGCTTGTTTCTTGCCTGGTCGAACACCACGGCGGTCTTGACGGCGGCGCGGTAGACCATCGGCGTGCCGTCCGGCTTCCTCGGAAATCCGGCCGTGCGAATCAGCTCGGCGTAATTCTTCCTGGCCTGCGCGCGCTGCTCCGCCGAGAGCGTCTCATTGTTGGCATCGTCGAGCCATTTCGCTGCGATCGATATGGTGGCGTTGTGCGTCATCACCGTAGTCTTGTTGTGGAAGGCGACATTGTTGTCGGGATCCTTCCAGCTCGTCGAGGAGGGCGGCGTGCATCCCTTGGTGTAGACGCCGGTGTAATCCCGCAGCGCGCCAACGAGGCCCGGCTTGACGGTGGGAGCATCGAGGAGAAGCTTGCCGTCGTCGTCGACCAGCTTGATGTTGTAGGCATCGACGAAGGTGAGAAACGAGTAGAACGAGTCGCTCGAATCCACCCCCATCGGCTGGCCGATGCCGTAGGCGCGCGTGCCGGCCTTCTTGCGGTAGGCGGGCTGCACGGCGTCGCACCAGAACGCCCAGTACTCCTTCCAGGTCGTCGGAATGTCGGATTCCTTGAACCCCGCCGTCGCCAGCATGTCGACCCAATACTGGATGTGCATGGTCTGCTGCTTGAGCGGGAAGGCGTAATAGGCGTGCTTCTTCGCCTTGTCGTTGAAGAGCCAGGTCGTCTCGATGGTGTTGGGCGCAAATTTGTCCTTGATCGGCACGAGCACGTCGGAGAGGTCTTCAAGCTTGCCCTCGTAAGCCCATTTGCCGGTGACCTGGAAATCATAGACATCGGCAAAGCCCACATCGGGAGGCGTCCCGGCATCGAGCGCGGACACGGTCTTGGGGATCATGTCCTGCACGGGATATTGCGAGAGGTCGACGCTCACCCCGGTTTGCCGCTCGAATTTTTTCACCGCTTCGAGCAGCGCGTCGTCTTCCGATTTGTAGAATCCCTTCGTCCACCAGACGGTGAGCTTTTCCTGCGCCACCGCGGGCGCAGCGGCTGCCATGCATGCCGCGGCAAGCAATCCGAGCACCGTCGAGGATTTCGGCATGGCAACCTCCCACCTTGCGCGATCTGCGTCGCCTCCGGCGTGCACGTTATCACAGTGGGCACCCGACCGGCAGCCCCGACGGACGCGCGCCGCCAAAGCGGTATTTGATTTACATCAATGCGGCGACGCGCCGTTCGGCTCACGGGAGCTGTCGCCGGTAGTCACGGTCTGTCCTTCGAGTAGCTTCTGAGTTCTGCGACGAATAGACTCTGGGTGGAACTTGGTACGGGCTTGTAAGTCCCGTCGGGATTTCACTCCCCCAGCGCCTGGCCCAGCACTTGGTCGGGCGCGTCATCGAGGCAGCATGTCGAATCTCCGAAGCATATTGGTCCTCGCGGTGAGCACATGGGCATTCCTCGTCTGCTTTGCAGTGTGGCTGATGTTCGGAGTAATCGGTATTCCGATTAAAGAAGAACTGGGTCTGAACGGGGTCGAATTTGGCCTGCTCACTTCCACCCCAGTGCTCACCGGTGCGTTGTTTCGCTTGCCGCTTGGCATCTGGACCGACAGGTTCGGCGGCCGAATCGTAATGTTTGTGCTGCTGGTTAGTTGCGCGATACCGGTCTGGTTCTCTAGCTATGCCGACCGACTCTGGCAGTTCCTATTGCTTGGGCTAGCGCTCGGCGTGGTCGGCGCCTCTTTTGCTGTCGGCACGCCCTATGTGGCGCGCTTCTTTGCGAAGGAGCGGCGCGGTTTCGCCATGGGCGTGTTCGGCGCCGGCACCACTGGCGCAGCGATCAACATGTTCGTCGCTCCGGCGTTGATGGCTAGCCACGGCTGGCAGTCCGTTCCAAGATTTTACGCTGTGACGCTCCTGATCACTGCGCTGATCTTCTGGGTTCTTTCCGCGCCCGACGTATCGGCGCCCGGCAGGAAAGGTGTCTCGTTGAGGCAGCAGCTCTCCGTCCTGAAAGACCCTCGCGTCTGGAAATACTGCCAGTACTACTCGATCGTATTCGGCGGCTTCACGGCACTCTCAGTATGGATGCCGCAATATTTCGTGCAGGAATATGGACTGAGCATCGCGCAGGCAGCGCTGTTGGCTGCATGTTTCTCGCTCCCGGCGGGCGTATTGCGGGCAGTCGGCGGCTGGCTGGCGGATCGCTATGGCGCACACAATGTGACCTGGTGGGTCTTGTGGGCGGCATGGATCTGTCTGTTCCTGTTGTCCTATCCGCAAACCGATTTTATCGTGCATACCATTCGCGGTCCTGCACGATTCCATATCGGATTGTCTGCACTGCCGTTCACGGTCCTGCTCTTTGCCCTTGGCGCTGCATTCGCCTGCGGCATGGCTTCCACATTCAAGTATGTCGGCGATGATTTTCCGGAGAACATGGGCATCATCACCGGCATCGTCGGTCTCGTGGGCGCGCTTGGCGGTTTCATCCTGCCGATTCTGTTCGGCCTGATCCTCGACTTTTTGGGGATCAACTCGAGCTGCTTCATGTTTCTCTACGGCGTGGTCTGGGTATCGTTGATTCTGAATTACATAACTGAAGTGCGACGCCTGCCGGTGATGGGTGAAAAAGTGCCGCCCGCGCCGACAGGGACAGGAGCGGCACGATGAGCCATTTTCTCCAGCGTCTCGCCAATCTGGCCGCCGCGACCGAGCTCCACCGTCGCCCCTTCCTGCCGACAGGTTGATTGTCGATCAAATTGAGCGGGAAGCGCTTTAGGAAGCGAAACAGATGCCCGAGAGCGTTGCCGGTTCCTCGTTGCCGCCGGCGCTGGAGCGCCGGCGCAAATATGCCGGACCGGCCCTGTTCTCCTACGGCTTCCGTCCGCTCTTCCTCGCCGGCGCGGCATGGTCGGCCGCCTGCATCATTCTCTGGATCCCGCAATTCATGGGCGACTTTTCGTTGCGGACCGCGTACCCGCCCCTCGATTGGCACATCCATGAGCTGCTGTACGGCTACGTCGCGGCCGTCGTTGCCGGATTCCTGCTCACCGCGATCCCGAACTGGACCGGACGACTGCCGATCAACGGCCTGCCGCTGATGGCTTTCGCCGCGCTCTGGGTAGCCGGCCGCATTGCCATCCTGTTATCGGGGCAAATCGGAATCGTGCCGGCGGCCCTCATCGACATCGCATTCCTTGCGACCCTGGCATTCGTCGCCGCGCGCGAGATCATAGCGGGCAGCAATTGGCGCAATTTACGAGTGCTGGCGCTCGTCGGCATCCTGATCGCCGGAAACATAATCTTTCACGCCGAAGTGTATCTGTCCGGCATCGCCGATTACGGCATCCGGATCGGCATAGCCGGGATCATCATGCTGATCTCGCTGGTCGGCGGCCGTATCGTGCCGAGCTTTACCCACAATTGGCTGGCGCGCCGAGATGAAGGGCGGATGCCGGCGCCATTTTCGCGCTTCGACATGGCTACAATTGCCGTAAGCTTGGCCGCGCTCACGCTTTGGGTTGCATTGCCGGATAACGTTGTCACCGGTGGCGCGTTGATCGTCGCTGCCATCATGCAGGCCGTTCGGCTCGCCCGCTGGGCCGGCGACCGCACGATCGCCGATCGGCTCGTGCTGGTGCTGCATGCGGGCTACGCGTTCGTGTCCATCGGCTTTGCGCTTGTTGGCATTTCCACGCTCTATCCGCTGGTCATACCGGCGAGCGTGGGGATTCACGCCTGGACCGCCGGCGCCATTGGGCTGATGACGCTCGCCGTGATGTCGCGAGCGAGCCTCGGGCATACGGGACAGCCCTTGAGCGCAAGCGGCGGCACGCAAGCTGTTTATCTGCTCGCGCTCTTAAGCGCGCTATTGCGAATGCTTGCCGGGTTTGACGGCTCGATGATGGTGATGGAGGCTGCCGGTATCGCCTGGGCGGCGGCCTTCTTCGGGTTCGTATTGCTTTACGGGCCACTGCTCGTCAGAGGGCGCAAGTCGTAGCTCTCATAGGCGCCCGCCTTGCGCAGCTCCTCGACAATGCGATCGGGCGTCAAAGGCATCTGCGCAAAACGCACGCCGAAGGGTGAAAGGGCATCTTCAACGGCGCCGATCACCGCTGCCGGCGCCGGAATGGTGCCGCCTTCGCCCGCGCCCTTGACGCCAAGCGGGTTGAGCGGATTGGGCGTCTCCACGTGCTCCACCGTGGCGCCCGGCACGTCGGGCGCCGCCGGCAACAGATAGTCCGCAAAGGTCGTGGTCAGAGGCTGCGCGTCGGCGCCGTATCTCATCCACTCGAAGAGCGCGTTGCCGATGCCGTGGGCGACGCCGCCCTGCACCTGGCCTTCGACGATCATGGGATTGATAACGTTCCCGCTGTCGTGCGCGACGGCGTAGTTGAGGATGGTCACGCCGCCGGTGAACGGGTCGACCTCGACTTCGGCCACATGCGTGCCGTTGCAGTGCGAGGCTTGCGGCGGGGTGAAATAGGCGGTGTGCTCGAGGCCCGGCGCTTGGCCCTCGGCGAAGGAGAAGCCGGGCATGCCCTGCGCAAGCCGCGCCAGCTCCCCGAGCGGGATCGACGGCTTGTTGCCGGTGCGCGCGCTCGCGCGGCCGTCCTCGACCTCGATCTCGTCCTGCGCAACCTCGAGGACGCGGGCAGCGAGCGCAACGATCTTCTCGCGCACGGCGGTTCCCGCAAGCCGCGCCGACGAGCCGGCGTTGACCGCCTGGCGGCTCGCGAAAGCGCCGATCCCCTGCGAGATCGCCGCGGTGTCGCCCGCGGTCATGACAATGTCGCTCATGGCGCAGCCCACTTCATCGGCAACGATCTGCGCCAGCGTCGTGACGGTGCCTTGCCCCTGCGTGGTCGCGCCGGTTGCGACCGCAACCTTGCCGTTGGGCAGGACGCGCACGGTGACGCCCTCGAACGGACCCAGCCCCGTGCCCTCGACGTAGTTGGCGATCCCGATGCCGAGGTAGCGCCCTTGCGCGCGGGCCGCGCGCTGGCGCGCGCGAAAGTCCTCGTAGCCGGCGAGCTTGAGCGCGCGCTCCTGGCTCCTCGGGAAATCTCCGCTGGCGTAGACGAGCGGCTTGCCGTCGCGGAACGTGAGCCCGACGGCGTAGGGCATCTCATCCGCACCAACCATGTTGCGGCGGCGCACCTCGCCCGGATCGAGCGCAAGGGCGCGCGCGATGCGGTCGATGAGCCGTTCCATGGCAAACACCGCCTGCGGCCGGCCGGCGCCGCGCACCACCGTGGTCGGTACGCGATTGGTGAGCGCCACGCTGAGCTCGAGCCGATAGGCGGGCACCCGATAGGGTCCGGGGAACGTGGTTGCCGCGATATAGGGCGCGATGATCCCCCACGGCAGGAAGGCTCCGGTGTCGTGCAGCAGGTGGCCCCGTAGCCCCAGGATTCTTCCGCCGGCATCGACCGCGATCGCCACGTCCCAGTGCTGGTCGCGCTCCTGCGTGGCGGAGAGAAAATGCTCGCGCCGGTCCTCCTGCCAGGTCACCGGGCGACGAAGCCGCATCGCCGCGGCAGGGATGACCGCCTCCTCGGGATAGAACGGCGCCTTGGTCCCGAACCCGCCGCCGACGAAGGGCGCAATCACCCGGATCGATTCCAGGTCGCGCTCGAAGAGGTCGGCGAGCGTGGCGCGCGCAAGGTGCGGCGTCTGCGTCGCCGACCAGACCGAGAGCACGTCGCTTGCGGTGTCGTGGCTCGCGAGCACGGCGCGGCCTTCCAGGCTCATGGCGCCGCCGCGATGAAGAAACATCTCCTCCTCGAAAACATGGGCGGCATTGGCGAACGCGGCGTCGACGTCGCCATAGCTCATGGGAACGCGCGCCGCGACATTGGTCGCAAGATCGCTGTGCACGCACGCGGCGCCCGGCTTGACCGCGTCGCGGCAGTCGCTCACCGCGGGCAGCGTTTCGAAATCGATATCGACCGCGGCGGCGGCGTCCTCGGCCGCATAGCGGCTCTCGGCCACCGCCACCGCGACCGCCTCTCCCACGAAGCAGACCTCGCCGCGCGCGAGCGCAAGCTGCGTGCGCGGCGTCTTGATGGCCGGATGGGGCACCAGCATCGGGATTTGCGTGACCGCCAGGCGTTGCGGCAGATCGTGCGCGGTGAGCACCGCATGCACTCCCGGCATGGTGCGCGCCGCGGACGCATCGACGGCGCGAATTCTTGCATGCGCATGCGGGCTGCGCACAAAGCACGCGTGCAGCATTCCCGGCAAATTGATATCGGCGACGAAGCGGCCGCGCCCGGTGAGCAGGACGGGATCTTCAAGGCGCAGGACCCGGGCGCCGAAATGCTTCGCGCCCATGGCCAAAGTTCCTCATGCGCAGCGCAGCGAAACGATACACCGAAAGCATTGCCTTGCAATCGGCGCCGATCGTACCCTCCACGACAGCGCAGAGGCTCATTCCATGCTCGACACTCAAAAGCCGCATGCCGTCGACGTGCAGATCACCGGGGCGCCGCTCGATTTCCAGGCGCATCTCGCCGCACTGGAGGCGCGCGGGCTGCTGCTGCGCATCGAGCGCGCGATCGACAAGGACACCGAGCTGCATCCGCTGGTGCGCTGGCAGTTCCAGGGCGGCCTGCGGGAGGAGGCGCGGCGCGCCTTCCTGTTCACCAATGTCGTGGATGCGCGCGGGCATTCCTACGACATCCCGGTCGCGGTCGGCGCGCTCGCCGCATCCGCGCAGATCTATGCCGTGGGAATGGGCCGCCCCGTTGATGAGATCGAGGCCGCCTGGGTGCACGCCATCGCCAATCCGATTGCGCCGGTTGTGGTCGGCTCGCCCGCGTGCCAGGCGGTCGTGATCGCGGGCGATGCGCTGCGCGGGAAGGGAAGGGGGCTCGCGCGCCTGCCGGTGCCGGTCTCGACGCCGGGTTTCGATGCAGCGCCCTACCTCTCGGCGACGCTGTGCATAACCC